>OCZA010000806.1_pt1 | contig 10392 bp, 7 predicted proteins | sample 1539021 | NCBI WGS metagenome assembly OCZA01 (sample SAMEA2619376, study PRJEB22493) | marine metagenome | biome: marine biome (ENVO:00000447); feature: surface water layer (ENVO:00002042); material: "saline water (ENVO:00002010), including plankton (ENVO:xxxxxxxx)" | depth 5 m
CCAGAATCAATTAATAATAAATTTCTGTTTTTAGATGATAAAGATTTCTCAGGGTGTGGTTTGTAATGAACAATGGCAGCATTCGAGTCAAATGCACTAATATAATCAAAAGAATTTCTAAAAAAATTAATACCCTCTTTTCTTTTATTGTATAAAATTTCTGAAACTTCATATTCATTTTTAGGATTAATTTTTTTTTGTTTTAATTCAATAATAAATTTAAGAACAGCTAAACCATCTTCGATATGGCAAGACTCTATATTTTTTATTTCTTTTGATGTTTTAATACCCATGTATTTAGAAATATTAATTTTGGTCTCAGATACATTTAAAAAATTAGATAATCGCATGTACATATTTAGATTTAAGAATTCATAAGAAGTCTCAATATTTTTAAGTTTTGATGATTTAAGATATTTAATAAACTTTTCTTCTTTAAAAATATGAAAACTTTTGCTTATTTTACTTACTTTTTTTAAATTTGAATGATTTGTTATTAAAATAGGATTAATATTTTTTTTAGGAATAAATAAACCTGCAAACGGCTTTGTAGAATTCCAAAGCTCAAAAGACCTCAGGTTAAGTAAATATGCAACTTGGGCATTATTCCAAATTAGTATTCCATCAGTTTTAAGTTTACTTTTGATCCATTTCAAATTTTTAATGAACGGTCTTGGTATTAAATATTTTGGCATACTCAATGGGTAAGAAATATTAAAATTTGGATAATAATTCTTTAAGAAAAAGTTTTTAGATTGGGGGGTAATTATTATTTTATTTTTCTCTAACTTAGAGTTAATCTCTCTAAATTCTTTAATTGAAATTAACTTTGAGTCTAAAATGCCTGATAAATTTTTGTTTTGCGATAAAAGATAATCCACAATAGAAGTTTCACTTAAATCGTAAATTTCACAATTATTCTTGAAAAATTTTTTAGCTGCTAAGGTGTAACGAGAGTCAGTAAAAAAAATAAATTTGTTTATAAAGAAAAGTATATATCCCCTAGTACAATCAAATTTAAGTAATTTATATATGTCTTTTAAATCTAAATTTGGACTTTCATTTAGATGTAAATCATTATTTGTTATAAGATAAAAATCTAATTTATTATCTTTTAAAAATTTATTTATAAGCCAAGACTTCATTTACTATTTTTTTTTAAAAATTCTAGCATCCTTTTTTTACCAGGACTCAATTGAACATTATCAGAAGTAATCTTTTTTTCTAAGTTAGACGGGGAATGTTCATCAATTAAGTTATTTGTATTTTTATCAATTTTTGAAATTTCATTCAAAAATCTTGATGGTAATGAGTAATTATTCATTCCATATGTATATCTTGAAGTAGCATAACTTAAGTTTAAATCAAACTTTGCTCTAGTAATTCCTACATAAGCAAGTCGTCTCTCTTCCTCAAGAGATTTTGAAGAATTTTGCTCTAATGCTCGAGAACTTGGAAAGATACCCTCCTCCCAGCCTGGTAAATATACGTGATCAAACTCTAAACCTTTAGCTGCATGCAAAGTCATTAGTTTGACAGAATTTGAATGTGTTTTTTTTTGATTTTCGTTTACCAAACCAACATGTTCTAAGAAATCATCTAAATTTTCAAATTCAGATAAAGCATTTACAAATTCTTTTAAATTGTCTATTCGCGACTCATTTTCTACTTGTTTCAATTTGTTTTTCTCATTTTCAAGCATTTTTAAATAACCTGACTCCTCAATAATAAAGATACCTATATCTTCTAAAGTGGTTTTCTTTATGAGATCAGATGTTTTTTTTATAATATCAATAAATGGTTTAGTTTTAACTATAAGCGATCCGGGTAAGTTATTTTCGTTAGATAAAACTTCTAAAGACTCAAAAAAAGAAATTTTATTTTCTCTCGCGTTGTTAATAATTAATTTAACTGATTGGTCTCCTATACCTCTTTTAGGTAAATTGATTACTCTTTCAAAAGAAAGATCATCACTATAACTATTTGCTAGTTTTAAATATGCCAAGATATCTTTGATTTCTTTTCTCTCAAAAAATCTTGGTCCGCCAATAATTTCATAAGGTAAAGCGTATTTTATTAACTTGTCCTCAATACTTCTCATTTGGGCAGTCAGTCTGACTAAAATACCAATACTATTATCTTCCTGAAACTTTTTAGATATGTTATCAGATATCCATAATGACTCCTCTTCTTGAGAATAAAATGAATTTAAATTTATTTTTTGCTCAGGTATTTTTTCATTAAAACTTACTAAGTCCTTACCTAATCTATTTTTATTATTACTTATTATGCAAGCTGCTGCTTCTAAAATTGAGCTATTTGATCGATAATTTTTTGTTAAGCGAACTACAGGGGAGTCAAACTCTTTTGGAAAATTGATAATATTTTCAATGTTTGCTCCGCGCCATGCATAAATTGATTGATCGTCATCTCCAACGCAAAATAAATTTTTTTCTGAATTTAAAATTAATTTAATTAAATCATATTGGATTAAGTTTGTATCTTGAAACTCATCTATTAAAATATGCTCAATAAAATTTTGGTAGGATTTTTTTATATCAGGATTATTAGAAAGTATGTGATAACTATGTAAAAGGATATCACCAAAATCTACAGCATTTATTTCAATTAATCTTTGTTGATAATAAGAATAAATATCATCCAGCCTTTCAATAGATGAAAATTTAGAAATCTTTTTATTTTCATTAAAAAGTATTTTATTATCTTTTAAATTTTGAATTTCGTTATGATAAATGGCTTCACTTATATCTTTATCAATTTTACAATACTCTAAAACTTGTTTTAAAAGTTTTTTTTGATCGTCGATGTCTAATATTGTGAAATTGGATTTTAAATTAACTAAACCTGAGTGCTTCCTTAAAAATTTAGCAAATATGGAATGGAAAGTACCCACCCATGGAGTATCAATATTACTCTGGAGTTCAGTGTTTACTCTTTCTTTGATTTCATTAGCTGCCTTATTTGTAAAGGTAACAGCTATAATTTTATTAAAATTAACATTTAAATTTTTAACTATATAAACAAATCTAGATGTTAAAACTCTAGTTTTCCCTGTTCCAGCTCCTGAAAGTACCAAAAGTGGTCCATTTTTATGTTCAACTGCTATTTTTTGTTCTTTATTTAATTTACTAAGATCCATAAATTGATTGTAATATAATGAATCAAGATTTTACGTAATGAAAAAACATTTGAAAGTAATTCTTTTAATAATATCTGTAACTTTTTTACAAATACCTCTCTCTTACTCAAATGAGGAAGAATCTGTATCAGGAATTTCGTACGATGAAATATATGATCCAATAGAGCCAATAAACAGAGCAGTTTTAAATTTTAATTTCTTTATTGATGATATTGCTATTAGGCCAATTGTCAAAACTTACAGATTTATAGCCCCAGAACCAGTAGAGAAAGGAGTATCTAATTTTTTTAGTAATTTAAAGGAACCAATAAGATCTGTATCTTTTATTTTTCAAGGAGAGTTTTATAAATCACTCAATTCGTTGGGAAGATTTACAATTAATACTATTACTAGCTTAGGTACTATTGACGTAGCCTCAAGAGTAGGAATGGAAAAGAATGAGACAGATTTTGGAATTACTCTTGCCAAAGGTGGTGTATCAAGTGGTCCTTATATAGTTGTACCAATTATAGGCCCAAGCAATCTAAGAGATTTTAGTGGAGATGTAGTTGAATATTTTGTGGATCCAATTTCAAATAGTGTTCCAAATAGAGAATATGTGGCAATAGGAAATGGATTGAATGAGAGAGTTGAAGTAGACGATCAATTAGATAAAGTTAGAGGCGCTTCCTCAGATAGATATGAAATGATAAAGTCTATTTATTATCAAAACAGAAATGCTCAACTTGAAGAGGAATATATACAAAATTTACCTGTACCAAAAATTTATATTGAATAGTTTGTCAAACTATATTTACTTGGCTTTATGAGAACTTTACTAATTCTATTTAGTATTATTTTTTCTTTTTCTAACCTTCAAGCCTCAGAGGTTTCAGAATGGTTTAAAAAGGAGTCTAATCAGTTCTTAGAAATAATTAATAATAATGAAGGAACTGAAAATGAAAATTACGAAAATTATAAGTATTTCATAAACAAAAATTTTGCTATTAAGTCAATCGCATATGGCCTTATTGGAGAGAATATAATTAATAAAAGCTCCAAAAATGAATTATCATTATATTTGGATGTTTTTACAGATTATTTGATAAAGACTATATACAAATTAGCCAATTCAAATTCTTCAAGTTCGATAATACTTAAAGATGTTGATATAAAAGATAATATTTACATAGTTAAATCAATAATTTCTGATAAAAAATCTTCTGCTAATCTCTATTGGAAAGTTATAGATACAGGGTCATCATTTAAAATTATAGATGTTATAGTTGAGAACACATCTTATTTTGTAACCAAAAAATCAGAATTTAATAAAATATTGAGAAAAAATAGAGGTAGTTTAGAAGCTTTAATAATCGAAATACAAAAAATATAAAATAATTTTATGTTGGTGGGCCCGGCAGGACTCGAACCTGCGACAACGGCGTTATGAGCACCGCGTTCTAACCAACTGAACTACAGGCCCATGATTAGAATTGTTACTATTATAATCTTATGAAAAAAAAACAAGAATTTTAATTAACGATAATTTTAAGAGTCCATAAAAGACTTAAGTTTTTTAGATCTTATAGGGTGTTTTAGTTTTCTTAATGCTTTTGCCTCAATTTGTCTAATTCTTTCTCTAGTAACACTAAATTGCTGACCTACTTCTTCTAAAGTGTGGTCAGATGACATTCCTATACCAAATCTCATCCTCAAAACTCTTTCCTCTCTAGGTGTCAACGTAGAAAGTATTTTGGTTGTAGTTTCTCTAAGATTTAATTGCATTACTGCATCTTCAGGGATAACTGCGTTTTTATCCTCGATAAAATCACCAAGAAAACTATCATCATCATCACCTATTGGTGTCTCTAAACTAACTGGTTCTTTTGCTATTTTTAAAACTTTTCTAACTTTTTCAATTGGCATTTTAAGTCTAACAGATAATTCTTCTGGCGTAGGTTCTCTTCCCAGCTCTAGAATTAATTGTCTACTTGATCTAACAATTTTATTTATTGTTTCAATCATATGCACTGGTATACGAATGGTTCTCGCTTGATCTGCGATAGATCTAGTAATCGCCTGTCTGATCCACCAAGTTGCATAAGTAGAGAATTTATAACCTCTTCTATATTCAAATTTATCAACTGCTTTCATTAAGCCTATATTTCCCTCTTGAATAAGGTCTAAAAACTGAAGACCCCTATTTGTATATTTTTTTGCAATTGAAATAACTAAGCGTAAATTAGCCTCAATCATCTCTTTTTTAGCTTGATTAGCTGTTCTTTGGCCAGATTGTATTTCTCTGACCTTCTCCTTGAATTCAATTGTATTTTGATTTGCTATTTTAGATAAACTTAAGACTTCTTTATAAATTGCTTTTAATTTATCACTATTTTTTTGAAATAAAGCTTTAAACGACTCATCTGCAGAAATCATATGTTTTTGGTACAGTGTATAAGTGTCTTTTAAATTATGGTGTTTTAAAAAGACGTCTCTACCTATTTTATTTTGTGTTGCCAAGGTTAATAAAGAGACCTCTTTTGACTGTATCTCCTTATTAATTGAATAAAGATGAGTAATTATCTCTTCTAACTTATGAGGCTTAATTTTTATTTCATTAAAGTAATTAAGTATCTCATCCTGATATTTTTTAAGTTCTTTTAGTGATTTTAAATCAGAAATTTTAGCAATATTCTTATTTTTTTTAATTTTAGTTATGTTTTCAGACAGTACTAAAACTCTATCTAATTTTTTTAAGATTTCAGGTTTATAAAATTCCTCTATTATAGAAATAGAAAAGCTCTCATTTTCAATATCTTCCTCATTTGATGTTTCTTGAAGTTTTTCTTTATCTATTTCTATCCCTTGTTCTTTCATCAATTGCTGCTTTTCTTTTAAAAGAGCTTTCTTTTTGTCATTAATTATTTTCTGGATTTCTTTTCTTTTTGAAGAATTAGAATAAGGGTCGTTGTCTTCATTAAAATATTCATCAAAGTCAACTATTTCTCTAAGATTAATTTCATTATGTTTAACTTGATCAATCCATTTTTTAAGAATATCTATCGAAGCTGGGCACTCAAGAATTGAATTCATCATTCTATCCAATCCAGACTCAATTCTTTTTGCAATTGCTATTTCACCTTCTCTGGAAAGCAACTCAACGTTACCCATTTCTTTGAGATACATTCGAACAGGGTCATCACTTTTTACACCAGGAGATTTTTCTTCTTCTTCTGTCTCGTCGTTTGAAGATGACGAATCTGAGTCTGCAGAGGAAGTATAAGCTTTGAATAATTTAAAGAGATCTTCATCAAGATTTTCAATGTAGTTTAAAAAATCATTTACAGTAATAATAGAGTCCTCAATTTTAGAGTAAGACTTGATATATGTTTTTGCTTTTGAAGCTATATCTTTATCAAATTCTTTTGTGATTAATGAAATAAGCTGGTTTTCGTTTTCTTTATAAATTAATTCTAATGGATTTGATGAGCTATCAGATTTTTTATTTGTCTTTGATATTTTTGCTTTTTTTTCTAAGACAGCTTTTTTTTTAATAATTTTTTTTTTTGGAGTTTTTGTTGTAACTTTTTTTTTTACCATTTTTAACTATTTATAAAACTAATTGTTTTTTCAATTTCATTGTAAGGGTCGTGACTAAATTTAGGTGATGCAAATCTACACAGCCTTCGAACTTCATTAGAAAATAGTAAATTTTTTGCAAAATTCAATCCCTTAGAGTCTAATTCTGCATAAATCTCAATAGTTGTTGATTTGAATAGAGTTTTTTTAATAACTAAGTCTCGGATTTCTTTAAATTTACCATCAAATTTAGCAGTTGCTATTAAATCATAAACCCTTTCTCTTTGAGATTGATTTTCAATAAAGAATATAATCAAAGCGGCAGAAAATTTTGATTTCAAATCAAATTTAAGTTCTAGATTTTGAGTATTAGAATTACCACTGGCTTTTTGATTAACTTTTCTTGAATTTATATTATCAAAATGTTTAGTAAGAATTTTCTTTAGATCAATATTAGATATATTTGTAAGTAAACTTTTTAATACTTTTGACCCTTTAAACTGGCTATCTATGTCTGTACTTTTATTAAATTTTTCTAAATACTTTTCTATTAGTTCTTCAATAGACAGTGGTTGATCTATAAGTCTACTCAGTGTATCAGACATGTTAGACTCTATTAATTGATCTGGATCAAAATTTTTAGGTAGTAGTACAAATTTAATCCCAAGTTCAAAATTTTTATCACCTAGTAAGTTATTCATTAATCTTATAGTAGCATTTCTTCCAGCTACATCTCCGTCGAGGCATACTATTATCTCAAAACCTTTTTTAGTTATTTCAATTAATTTCTCATGATTTATAGATGTTCCCAGAGGGGCTATACAGTTTTTAAAACCACATTGTTCCAATTTAATAACATCAAAATAACCCTCTACGATAATTATTTTTTTACTATTTTGTTTATTAAGTATTTTTTCGTTAAATAAGATTTGTTTTTTTTTAAAAATCTTAGTTTCAGCTGTATTTATATACTTTGGTAAACTATCGTCAATTACTCTCCCACCAAAACCTAAAGTTTTGTTTTGCATATTAATTATGGGAACCATAATTCTATTAGAAAAAAATAATTTAGAATTTTTATTTTTGCTAAAAATACCAGCAGATACTAAATTATTAATTTCAAAATTATTTAAGAGTTTTTTTTGAATATCAAATGAATTTAAAGATGATCCTAATTCAAAGCTTTGAATTGTATCCATATCAAATTTTCTTTTTTTTAATAAATAATCTAAATGTTTATTAGAATTTAATAAATTTTGATGAAAAATGTCTTTTGTGAATGAGTTAATTTCGTAAATAATATTATTTAATTTTGATGATTTAAAGCTTAATTCAATACCTGCCTTATCAGCTAGTTCATACAAAGCATCTTTAAAACTATATCCTTTCACTTTAATCAAAAAATCGATCACATTACCGTGTTCTCCTGTACTAAAACAATGAAATATTTTCTTTTCTTCATTAACAGAAAATGATGGGGTTTTTTCCTTTTTAAAAGGACTAAGGCCAAAATAATTACTTCCTTTTTTCTTTAAAGGAACTGATGAGTTAATAATTTCAACTATAGAAGTTCTGTTTATAACTTCTTTAATGTTATCATCTGTCATTCTTTAAAAATATGTTTGATAATTTTAGAAGCTAAATTCATATCAATTTTATTATTATAATTTTGCTTCAAAAAACCCATTATTTTTCCAAAATCTTTATTTTCTAAATTATTTTCTTTGATGTGATCTAATATAATATTTTTAGTGGAGTCATCATCCATCAAAGTAGGAAGAAAATTATTTAGGTAATTAATATCAAATTCTAAGTCATCGATTTTACTTTGAACTTTTGCCTGTAAGGCAAATTCTAATGATTCTTTTTTTTGTTTTAGTTGGGTCTTAATAATTTTGATTACATTTTCATCAGATAACTTGATCACATCCCTATCTAGATTCTCTTTTATTAGAAAATTTTTCAACTCAGAATAGATATACCTTGCTATTGAAAGTTTTTTCTTATCTCCACCTTTTAAAGCACTTTTAACGTCTTCAGAAATTTTTTTTGCCAAACTCATTTGAATTTCCTCTCTAATAATATACTAATACACATGATTTAATATGACCGTATTAGATAATAAAATAAAACTAAATTATCAAAACGGTTACTTAATTTATAACAAAAACTTTATTTTCAAAGGTAAGTTTCTATCAAAAGAAGACTTCAAGATAGCCGAAATCTGCTTCAATACCAGTATGACTGGTTATCAAGAAATTTTAACTGACCCTTCATATAAATCCCAATTTATAAACTTTACCTTTCCATTAATAGGAATAGTTGGATGTAACGACGAAGACTATGAGTCTTGGAAAATACATGCATCTGGTCTTATAAGTAATGAATTATTTGAACAAAGTTCAAATTGGAGAGCTCAAACTAGTTTTGCAAAATGGATAATAGATCAAAATTCTTGTGCTTTTTTTGATTTAGATACAAGGTCTTTAACAAAAATTATAAGAAATTTTGGACCAAAAAACATTATGCTATGCTCTGAAGATTACTTTAAAACCAAAAATATTGAAGAAATTTGTGCACAAATAGATCAAAGTCTTTCTCTAGAAGAAAATGATGTTATTAAAGATTTTACCTCAGAGTTAACAATAAAAGAGCAAGAAAAAAATAAAAAAAAATACTTAATAGCTTTTTTAAACTTTGGTGCAAAGGATAATATTAAGAAAAATTTATACTCAAGAGATTGTAATATAGAAGAATTTGATATGAATTTTAAAGCCAACGACATAATAAATAAAAAATTTGATGGCATTTTTTTAAGTAATGGCCCAGGTGATCCCAAAAAAGTTTATGAGAATATAAAACCTGAATTAACTAAATTACTAAATAAAAAAATCCCAACATTTGGTATATGTCTAGGTCATCAAATATTAAGCTTAGCTTTTAATGCTTCAACAGCTCGAATGGAAAAAGGTCATCGAGGAGGAAATCATCCAGTAAAAAATTTAGATACTAACAAAGTAGAAATAACATCTCAAAACCATGGATTTGTTGTTCTAGAAAATAATTTTCCAACTTCATTACAAATTACTCATAAATCATTGTTCGATAAAACTATAGATGGGATGAAATCAAAAGATCAACCCTTATTCTCTGTACAATATCATCCAGAATCAAGTCCAGGACCACATGACAGTAGATATCTTTTTGACGAATTTATAAATCTAATGGATAAAAATGCCAGCTAGAAAAGATATATCTAAAATATTGGTAATTGGCTCAGGTCCAATAATTATTGGGCAGGCATGTGAATTTGATTACTCTGGTAGTCAGGCGTGTAAAGCTCTTAAAAAAGAAGGTTATGAGGTTGTGTTAGTTAACTCAAATCCTGCTACTATAATGACTGATCCTGAGTTTGCAGATAAAACTTATATTGAACCTATTGATAAAGAAATTGTAAAAAAAATAATTGATAAAGAGAAACCTGATGCAATTTTACCAACAATGGGAGGTCAAACAGCTCTAAATATAATTAGAGAACTAAATAAAGAGAGTTTTTTTGAAAATAGCACTATCAAAATCTTAGGTGCTAGTCCTAGATCAATTGATGTAGCAGAAGATAGAAAGTTATTTGCTGAAGCTATGTCTGACATTGGGCTTGAGACTCCATTCAGCAT
>OCZA010000807.1_pt1 | contig 10382 bp, 10 predicted proteins | sample 1539021 | NCBI WGS metagenome assembly OCZA01 (sample SAMEA2619376, study PRJEB22493) | marine metagenome | biome: marine biome (ENVO:00000447); feature: surface water layer (ENVO:00002042); material: "saline water (ENVO:00002010), including plankton (ENVO:xxxxxxxx)" | depth 5 m
AGATTATTTTGTTATTGATTTTTCAAAAAATAATAAATTTAAAAAAGATAAAAACTCTTATCGAATAAGTATAGGTAAATTTGGTAAAATTATAAATTTAATCAAAGAAAAAAAATCTAAAAAAGTTCTATTTGCAGGAAAAATTGCAAAACCTAAATTTTCAACTCTTAGATTAGATTTTAAAGGAATTTATTATATGCCAAGTGTAATTAAAGCAGCAAAACTTGGTGATGCAGCTATCATAAAAGCAATTATACAGATCTTAAAAAATGAAAACATAAAGGTAATCAGTTCTATATTTTATAATCCAGAATTAGCTTTGAATAGAGGTAATTATACAAAAGCCAAACCAACTCAAATTGATAGAAATTCTATTAAGAAAGGTATTAGTTTTTTTAATAAATTTAATAATCTTGATCATGTACAAGCACTAATTGTTAAAGATGGCAAAGTACTATCCAAAGAAGATAATCGAGGAACAAAAAAAATGTTATCAAATCTTAAAAAAAGTTCTGGTGGTATTTTGATTAAATTTCCCAAAAAAAAACAAGATCTCAGAATGGATCTACCAACTGTAGGGCTAAATACTTTTAAAGACTGTAAAAAATTTGGTTTAAAGGGAATAGTTCTTAAGTCAAAAAAGAATATTTTTTTAGATAAACTTAAATGTATCAATTTTGCAAATAGAAACAAAATATTTATTAAAGTTATATGAAAAAAATATTTATTTTAACAGGTGAGCCTTCTGGTGATAAGCTAGCATCAGAGGTAATTTCTAAACTTAAAAACAACAACCCAAATATTGAATATTTATCTGTTGGAGGATCTAACTTAAAAAATCTAGGTATCCAATCTATATTTGACCTCAAAGATATTACATATTTAGGATTTACTAGTGTTTTATTAAATATCTTAAAGATAAGAAAAAAGATTAATACAACTGTAGAAGAAATCATTAAGTTTAATCCAGATATTTTATTTAGTGTTGATAGCCCAGATTTCACTATGAGAGTTGCTGAAAAAGTAAAAATAATAAACCCTAAAATAAAAACTATTCATTATGTTGCTCCTCAAGTCTGGGTTTGGAGAGAAAGTAGAGTTAAAAAGATCAAAAACTTCATTGATCATATTCTTTTATTATTTGATTTTGAAAAGAAATATTTTGATAAGGAGAATGTTAAGAGTACATTTGTTGGTCACCCTTTAATAGAAAATCAAAAAAAGATTAAAACAAATTTAGATAATTTCTTAACTGATAATAAAAAGATTATTTCTATATTTCCTGGTAGTCGAAAATCAGAGACAACAGTTTTGCTACCAATTCTTTTAGATTTTATCAATCTTATGAATAAAAAAGGTCTCGAATATTCATTTGTTTTTCATTCTACAGATGAAAACAAAGAATTTATTGTTAATTCAATTAAAGATAAAAAAATTAAAAATTTAAATGTTATTTCTGATGATGACTTAAAATCTCAAGTTTTATCTAAATCTACTTTTGCCATTTGTAAGTCTGGAACTGTTTCCTTACAAGTATGTAGTGCTCAAATTCCCTCAATCATTATCTATAAATTAAATTTTATAAATTTTATGATCTTTAAATTTTTAGTTAATGTAAAATTTGCTAATATTATTAATATTATTAATAATAAAGAAGTAATTCCCGAGCTTCTACAAAGTGAATGCAATGCTAATGAAATTTTTAAGTCAGTTAATTATTTATTAAAAAAACCAGAGTTAATTAGAAAACAGCTTGAGGAGTGCAATAAAACTTTAGAAGGGATTAGATCTAAATCCTCATCTTCTACCGAGGCATCATTAATTTTACAAAATTATCTTGTTAGTTAATCTTTTTGTCACTTCTTCTTTGCCTAATGATATGATTATATCATAAATACCTGGTCCAAACTTTGAACCGGTTAAAGCTATTCTTAATGGTTGACCAACTCCTTTAAAATTTGTGTCATTAGATTTAATAAGCCCATTAATTATTGGTTCTAATGCTTCTTTGTTAAGTTCAGTAATTTTTGCAAATTCATTTTTAAAGTCTAAAATGACTTTTTTGGCTTTGTTATCAATCAATTTAAGATCTTCTTGATTAAAATTGATTTCATCAACTATTATATACTGACCATTAATAAATATATCTTCTAATGTTTTGGCTTTATTTTTTAAGAAAGCTAGGGATTTTTTAATTTTATCTTGCTTTTCAGATTTAATTTCATTTTTAAATAATTTACAGTAATCCATAAACTGATCGTATAAGTCTTTTTCATCAATACTTTTTATATAGTGTTCATTCATTGATAGAATTCTGCTCATATCAAGTTTTGATGGTGATTTGCCTATTCCTTCCAAATTAAAATGTTTTATACTCTCTTCTAAAGTAAATATTTCTTTATCTTTGAAAGACCAACCCAATCTGAGTAGGTAATTTCTAAGAGCATCAGGCATGATACCGATTTTAGAATAATCATCTAATGTTGAAGCCTTATCTCTTTTTGAGAGTTTTTTTCCTTCAATCGTATGGATTAATGGTATGTGAGCAAAAGAAGGCAAATCCCAATTCATTGCTTGATAAATTTGAATTTGTTTAAAAGTATTTATTTTATGATCATCACCTCTAATGATATGAGTCATATTCATTTGATGATCATCTACAGAGGCTGATAAGTTATATGTAGGAGTACCATCATTTCTTAATATTATAAAATCTTCGATAGTGTTGTTTTCTATTTCCACATCACCTTGAACTAAATCTTTCAGTATAGTCGATCCTTCTATTTTACTTTTAAACCTTATGACTGGCTTTATATCTTTTGGTGCATCAGTTTCTTTTTTATCCCTCCATTTTCTATCGTAGATATAGGGAATTTTTTTTTGCCTTGATCTCTTCTTTTGTTCTTCTATTTCCTCGTTTGAACAATAACATTTGTATGCATGACCATTTTTTAATAATTCATTAGCAATCTTAATATGATCGTCTATTTTTTTTGATTGAATATATTCTTCTCCATCATGAGTAATACCTATCCATTTTAGAGATTGTATGATTTGTTTTTTGTATTCATCTTTTGATCTTTCCTTGTCAGTATCTTCAATTCTTAAATAAAAATCACCATTTTGGTTTTTAGAATATAACCAATTAAATAGAGCAGTTCTTATTCCACCAATATGTAGTGGACCAGTAGGTGATGGAGCAAATCTAGTTGCTACTTTTTTCATTGAAATTGTTTAGACTATTTTACTAGAAGTTTCTATATAAAGATACTAAAACGCCTTGAACTTTAACTCTATCTGGACCAAAGATTTTAGTTTCGTAGTTTTTATTGGCGCTTTCTAGTGCAACTACCTTGCCTTTTTTTCTAATTCTTTTAAGCATAGCTTCATGTTCATCTATTAAGGCTACTACAATTTTTCCGTTATCTGCAGTATCGGTTCTTTTGATAATAACTGTATCACCTTCGTTAATTCCTGCTTCTATCATTGAGTCACCTTGAACTTTTAGACCAAAATAGTCCCCGTTCTTTTCTAAATTGCTTGGTAAAGGAATTCTTGAAACCTCATTTTGTATAGCTTCAACAGGTGTCCCTGCTGCTATCTTACCTAAAACTGGCACTTCAACATCGTCAGATAATGGTTTTTCTTCATCTAAACCACCCTTTATAACGCTAGGAGAAAAACTGTTATAAATATCATTAGCTGATGCGGTTTCTGGCAATTTGATAACTTCTAGAGCTCTTGCTTTATGAGCAAGTCTTTTAATAAATCCTCTTTCTTCTAATGCACTAATTAATCTATGAATTCCTGATTTAGATTTTAAATTAAGTGATTGTTTCATTTCCTCATAAGAGGGAGAAACACCAGAGCTTCTCAACTTCTTGTTGATAAATAAAAGCAGGTTTTTTTGTTTTTTAGTAAGCATAAGAACAAATATCGTACAAAATATGTTCTACAAAAGTTCTCATAAATAAACAATAGTAAAATAATGGCTAAAATAAAGGTTTTTTTGATTAAAGAACTGAAAAAATCGAGTTATTTTCTAAATTTTTTAAAAGTGATTCACCAATTAAAAAAGTTTTAATAGAAGTTTTTTTAGATAATTCTAAGAGTTCATCTTTTGTTTTAATACCACTCTCAGAAACCAAGGGCCCCTTATGATTTATTAAAACATCATGAATATCGTAAGTTGTATTTATATCTGTTTTTAAAGTTTTTAGGTTTCTATTATTTATACCAATCAAAGCTTCATTAAAACGTAAAGCTCTTTTAGCTTCCTCTACAGTATGTACCTCTACAATTATTGACATATTATGTTTTAAAGCTTCATCATATATTTCTGATGCTAGATTATCCGATACTCCAGCCATAATTATAAGTATTGCATCTGCCCCATAACTTTTAGCAAGTGGTACTTGATACTTATCAATAAAGAAATCTTTACAAAGAATAGGTAAGTTTATTTTTTCTTTTATTTTACTTATATGTAAAGAGTTTCCTAAAAAAAAATCCTCTTCGGTAAGTACTGATAAACAAGTAGCTTTATTTTGGTCATATATATTCGCTATCTGCACAGGGTCATAATTATCAAGGATTACCCCAGCAGAGGGACTTGCTTTTTTTATTTCTGCAATAATTGAAAACTTTTGAGCTTTTAAGTTATTTTCAATTTTTTCTTTAAAATTTAAAAATGTATCATTTTTATCAATTATATCTTTTAAAGACTCTAATGCTAAAGTTTTTTTAAGATTATTAATTTTTATAATCTTTTTTTCGATTATTTTTTCAAGAATATTTTCAGACATTTTGAATTTTATCTAAATGTTTAATAGTTTTTCCAGACAAAATATGCTCTCTAGCATGATTATAAGCATCTGCAAAGTCTTGATGTGTTTCATTGACAATTAATCCAGCACTAGCATTTAAGCAAACTGCCTTAGAAAAATCATTATCTTCACCTTTAAATATATTTAACATTTTTTCAGCATTAAACTTTGCATCATCACCAATGAGATTTTCAAATTTATCTGCATTAACGTTTAATTTTTTTGGATCTATTATAATTTCTGAAATTTTTTTATCTTTTAACTGCGTGATATTAGTTTGAGCATAGGGAGATATTTCATCTAAACCATCCTTACTGTTAACAATCCATGCAAATTCTATTTCCAAATTATTCAAAGCATTTGCAAAAATCTTTAACAATTTTTTATCAAAAACACCAACAACTTGTTTTTTAACTAGGGCAGGGCTACTTAGCGGTCCAATCATATTAAATATAGTTCTTTTACCAATCTTTTTTCTAGTTGGTCCAACAAATCTCATAGCACTATGATAGTTAGGTGCAAACATAAAACCAAAATTATTCTTATTTATTTGATCTTGAATATCATTTGGCTCTAAATCAATTTTAATATTTAATGCTTCTAAAACATCTCCAGATCCACATTTTGAAGATACAGCTTTGTTTCCATGTTTTGCAACTTTCACACCCATACTTGCTAATAATAATGCTGAAGCAGTTGATATATTAAGTGTATTCATACCGTCTCCACCAGTTCCACAAGTATCAATACAATTGTTCACATTAACTCTCTTAGATTTTTCTCTTAAAATATATACACCCCCAGCAATTTCATTAGAGGTCTCACCTTTTTCAGATAGTAACGTTAAAAAATCAAATATTTCTTGATCATTTGCCTTACCTTCCATCAATATTTCGAAAGCGGCCTTACTTTCATCAAATGATAAATCTTGTTTAGCCCTTATTTTATCAACGAAATCCTTCATCATTTTTTTAGTTTTATAAAATTTTTTAAAATTTTAATTCCAATCTTAGTTTTAATACTTTCAGGATGAAATTGCACTCCATGAACATTGTATATTTTGTGATTTACACCCATTATTAATCCATCTTTTGTTTCTGCAGTAATTTCAAGGTCTTTTGAAAGAGTTTTTTTATCAATTATTAAACTATGGTATCTTGTTGCTTCAAAGGTTTTTGGAAGATTTTTTAATATTCCAGTTTTTTTTGAAAAAATAATACTAGTTTTCCCGTGCATAAGTTTTCGAGTCTGAATGATTTTAGAACCAAATACTTGTCCAATTATTTGATGACCTAAGCAAACTCCAAGAATAGGTATTTTTTTATAAAGAGATCTTACTATTTTTAGACAATTTCCAGACTGATTGGGGTTTCCAGGACCTGGTGAAATTACAATTTTATTATATCTTTTTTTGATTATTTCTTTAGAGGTAATTTTATCATTTCTAACAACTTCAACATTGACATTTAAAGATGATAAATAGTGAAATAGATTAAAGGTAAAACTATCGTAATTATCTATTAATAAAACTTTCATTATCTTAATGCATTAATTAAAGCTTTAGCTTTATTTACAGTTTCTTCATATTCTTTTTTGGGAACACTATCTGCTACTATACCAGCTCCAGCTTGAACATAAAATTTATCTTTTTTTGCTACTGCTGTTCTTAAAGCTATACAAGTATCAAATTCTCCATTTGCAGAAAAATATCCAATTCCACCAGCATAGACTTTTCTTCTTGATTTTTCTAATTCATCAATAATTTCCATTGCTCTTATTTTTGGAGCCCCAGAAACAGTTCCAGCAGGAAAACCAGCAAGCAATGATTTAAATTTAGAAAATTTTTTATTATAATCTCCAATTACATTAGAAACTATATGCATAACATGTGAATATTTTTCAATAACAAAACTCTCAGTAACTTTAACTGTATTTACTTTTGATACCTTTCCAGCATCATTTCTCCCTAAATCAAGTAACATTAAATGTTCTGAAAGTTCTTTTTTATCTTTAAGAAGATCTTTTTCATAAAACTTATCTTGAGTCATAGTTTTTCCTCTAGGCCTAGTACCTGCAATAGGTCTTACTGTAATTTTATTATCTCTCAATCTGACCAAGATTTCAGGACTGGCACCTATTATTTGAAAGTCTTTAAAATTAAAAAAAAACATAAAAGGTGAAGGATTAGTTATTCGAAGTTTTTTATAAATATCTAATGGTTTCTTTGTAAGTTTTGTTTCAAATCTTTGACTTAAAACCACCTGAAAAATATCACCAATTTTAATGTATTTCTTAGCTTTATTAACCATACTTAGGAATTTATTCTTTGATGTATTTGACTTTACATTAATTTTAGCTAATTTTTTTTCATTAGTTGTCTTGTCTTTTGCTTTTAACGATTGAGTGAAAAGCTTTGAAAGCTCAGATTTTATTCCTAAGTATTTTTTAGGATAATTAGATATTTTTTCATCTTTGAAGATGTTTACTATATAGAAAATTTTTTTTTTTAGATTGTCATGTATTACAAGAATTCTTGGTCTAAGAAGTCTTACATCTGGTACCTTCAAATCATCCTTACATTTATTTGGAATATTTTCTATATACCTAATAGTATCATAAGAAAAATATCCTGATATAAGTGAGGCAATTGAAGGTAAACCAGAAGGTATTTTAAATTTAAAATCCTCTATTATATTTTCAATCAATATTTGAGGTTTTTCTTTTAATTTAACTTTTTTATTATTTTTTATAAGAAACGAATTGTTATTATTAAACTCCCAAATTTTATCAGGATTTTTCCCAAATATAGTATATCTGCCTTTAATTTTACCTTTTTCGACAGACTCAAATATAAAACTATTTTTTTCTATCAAAAAATTATCTATTAGATTTAATACTTCTTTATCGCTCTGAACTTTTTTTGAACTATATATAATTTGATTTTTTTTGCTTCTATGTTGAAGCTTAAATTCTTTGAAGCTTCGATTTATTATCATTTAAGGAAATTTTTAACACGTTCTATTGCTTTTTCATTCATTACTACATCATATTTACTATTTAAAAGTAAATCATATGTTTTAAGAATACTATTTTTATTATTTGTATTTTGTTTTAAAGAATATTCATCAAATTTCTTATCATCAATATTAGCATTTTGTATTTGAATATCTTTAATTCTAGCTAAATAAATATTATTTTTTTCATCACTAATTAGTGTAAATGAGTTAATAGGTAGTGAATATAATAATTCAACAGAATTAATTTCAAACTTTTTATTATCTTTTACAGAATTTAATAGTAGAGATTGAGTCCTGTCTTTACCAAATTCTTGAAAATCATTATTATTGAATTGTTTTTCATTAATCTTCTTGAGTAACTTACTATTATAATCAAACTTACTTTTCTGAAATACTAGCTCTAAAACTTCTTTTTTTAATTCTTCGTCATTTAAATCGGGTGTTCTTGTTTCAGTTTTGTTTATCTTATACACGATATAATTATTTTCATATTCGATAATATCAAATTCAATATTTCTTACTTCGAATATTTTTTTTTCAATTTTTTTACTTGATGGTGAAAATCTAAAATTTGAAACATTTGTCGTTGTTATTCCATAGTTTGTTAAAATTTCTTTAAGATCTAAATTATTTGAAATTTTAATCTCTATTTCATCTATTTTATCAAAAAATGCTTGATTAAAATCATCAACTCCAATTAGTTTCTTTGGATTTATTATCCCATAATCAAAATCAATATAATCCACTTTAAGTTGGTCTTTATTATCCTCAATAAATTCAGTAATTTCTAAATCGTTAAAACTCTCTTTTTTCCGATAAAAACTATTTAGATTAACAAATTCTAATTCTAGTTTATTATTTTCTTCTTTAAAAAGTTTTTTTGTTAAAAAATTAGGTGATGTAGTACCAGCACCAATATAATCAAATAAATTTTTTTGAAGCTCTCGTCCTCTTAATCTTAGCTCGAAAGCAGGTGCTGATTGGTTGTTTTCAAGCAAAAATTTTTCGTATTTCATTCTTTCAAAATTTCCATTTTCATTATGAAAATTTTTATTGAATTTAATTTTTTTTGATAATGTTTCCTCAGAAATCAGAATATCAAAGTTTTTTACTTCTAAATCTATTAATGTAGTTGAAATTAAAGTTGATAGTAACTCTTCAACAATATTTTTATCTAAATTGTCTCTCAATGTTTGCTGAGGTATATTAGACTTATTTACATGCTCAATAAAATCTTTAGTAGATATATTGGTTTGGTTTATTTTGGCAATGTTATTTGAGTTTCCACTACTAAACATACTTCCCATACCCCAAAAAACAAATGGGATAATCATTATAAAAACTAAAAGCCCTGCAAATTTAGTTTTGGCAAAATTTCTAAAACTACTTATCATTACTATAAATTTATTGATCTATAAAAAGCAAACCTATAGATTAAAATATACCAGATGACAAATAAATATATGTATTTTATTGCTAATTGGAAAATGTTTGGTGGTCTAAATTCCTTAAATACAATAGATAAGGTGGTCAAATTTTTTAAAGCCTTCAAAAAAAATAGATCTATTAAAATAATATATTGTCCACCAAGTACATTAATAGGCCCAATGTCAAAAAAATTGAAAAAAACTAATATAGAAATTGGTGCACAAAATTGTCATGAACAAGAATCTTATGGAGCTTTTACGGGTTCAATAAATTCTAAAATGTTAAAAAATATTGGTGCCAAATATGTTATCATTGGTCACTCTGAAAATCGGCAATCAGGTGAAAGCAATCAATTAATCAATTTAAAAATTAAAAGTGCATTAAAATCTGGACTTAAAATAATTTTCTGTATTGGTGAAACTTTGAAAGAAAAAAGAAAAAAAATTACAAAAAAAATTTTAGATAAACAACTTAAATTGGGTTTAAATAAAATTAATTCAAAAAAAGATATAATTATCGCTTATGAACCAGTTTGGTCAATAGGAACAGGCCTCATTCCAAAATCTGATGATCTTTATGAAACAGTAAATTTTATAAAAAAAAAAATGAGAAAAAATAAAGTATTATATGGTGGATCAGTTAATCCTAAAAATATCAACGATTTAAAATTAATAAATAATATAGACGGCTATTTAATAGGTGGGGCATCTCAAGACCCTAAAAAATTTATTGATATAATTAAAAAAAGATATAGTTAACCCCCATGGAAAATATTTTATTAGTACTAAATATAATTTTAGCATTTGTTTTAGTCTTATTAGTTTTAATGCAAAAATCAGAGGGGGGAGCATTAGGCATAGGTGTTTCTCAGGAAAGTTTTATGTTTTCTAGATCAGCAGGTAATTTTATGACAAAAGCTACTGCTGTGGTTGCAACTTTATTTATTATCTGTAGCTTAGGATTAACCATTGTATCAAGAGGAGACTTAGCTCCAACTTCTTCAGTTTTAGACACAATTGAGGAAAAAACTGAAGATACACCTTCAATACCAGAAAATAACAATTAACGCTTTTCAATTACTTTTTTATTCGCTATAAGATAATTCCATGGC
>OCZA010000810.1_pt1 | contig 10335 bp, 10 predicted proteins | sample 1539021 | NCBI WGS metagenome assembly OCZA01 (sample SAMEA2619376, study PRJEB22493) | marine metagenome | biome: marine biome (ENVO:00000447); feature: surface water layer (ENVO:00002042); material: "saline water (ENVO:00002010), including plankton (ENVO:xxxxxxxx)" | depth 5 m
AATCATTAAAAATATTATTAAAATATTTTATATTACTTAGCCCCTTTTCAATTTTAATATTTTTTATTTTTTTATTTTTAGGAAAATTTTTAGCAGTTTCTAATAAAGAATAAGTCAAAATGTCAGTATTTGGTAATGAATTATATATTTTAAAGTCATGAGTAACTTTTAAATATCTATCTAAAATTACTTTTGTAGGACTTCTATTTTGTAAGCCAGCCAATCTACAATTCATTTCTGGATTGTCAGCAATAATAGTTGAACTCGTAGTCATTATCGCATCATTTTGAGATCTGATTAAATGTGAGTAATTTCTACTTAAATCATTTGTAATCCATTTAGATTGATTATTGTTCAATGCAATTTTTCCATCTAATGAACAAGCAATTTTCATTGATATAAAAGGTTTTTTATTTAATATTCTAGAAAAAAAGCCATCATAAATATCTAAACAATCATCTTGCAAATAATTTTGATAAACTTTAATATTTTTTTTTTCTAAAATTGTAATTCCTTTACCTGCTGTTCTCGGATCAGGGTCAATACAGCTAATAAAAATTTCTGAAATACCAGATTTAGCTATTAGTTTAGCACATGACATTCCAGTTAAATTTTTATGAGCACATGGTTCTAACGTAACATACATAGTTGAACCAGAGAGATTATTTTTATCTTTTACGCTATTGATTGCATTCTCTTCAGCGTGAGGTCTTCCAGAGCTTGAAGTTCTTCCTGAGGATAATAAAATATCATTTTTGACAATCACACAACCTACTGGAGGATTTTTTCCGGTTATTCCTTTAGATCTTTTTGCAAGCAAAATTGCATAATTCATCCATTTATTATGATTAAATAACATTTAATAAACTTAATAAATTAATCTTTGATTTCTGTTTCAACAAATTTACCAAAATCGCTTGCTTCTCTAAAATTTCTGTAAACAGAAGCATATCTTATATAAGCAACATTATCAATTTCAGCTAAGGCGTTCATTACTAATTCACCTATAAACTTTGAATGTATTTCATTATCACCACTGGACTCTAATTGCCTAACAATTCCATTAACTGCACGATCAATAGACTCATCGTTTGTTTGACGCTTTCTAAGAGCCATAAGCATAGATTTTAATATTTTATCTCTTTCAAATTGAATTTTTTTTCCATTTCTTTTAATTACAATTAAATCTCTTAATTGAATTCTTTCAAACGTTGTAAACCTTGAGCCACAACTTGTACATAACCTACGCCTTCTAATTGTAGCTCCATCTTCACTTGCCCGAGAATCTTTTACTTGCGTATCGTCTTTTCCACAAAAAGGACATCTCATAATAGTCTCCCTAAATTAGTAAATTGGAAATTTTTTACATAATTCCTTTACTTTATTATAAGTTATTTGTTCTTGCTTTTCACTTGAACTATTATTGATAAATTGATCTAGTACATCTGCTATAAAATTTCCTACTAATTCAAATTCTTCCACTCTAAATCCTCTGGTTGTAGCAGCAGCTGTTCCAAATCTAATTCCTGATGTAATAGTTGGTGGTAAAGGATCGAAAGGAATACCATTTTTGTTACAAGTTAAACCAGCATTCTCTAGAGCTATTTCTGCACTTGATCCAGTTATATTTTTGTCTTTCAAACTTAGTAAAACTATATGATTGTCTGTTCCTCCTGAAACTATATCATAACCTCTATTTATTAAGGTATTTGCGAGACATTGAGCATTCAAAACAATATTTTTAGCATAAGTTCTGAATTCATCTGTTAAAGCTTCACCAAAGCCTGCAGCTTTACCTGCTATCACATGCATCAATGGACCACCTTGAAGGCCAGGAAAAACAGCAGAATTTATTTTTTTAAAAAGTTCTTCATGATTAGTTAAAATCATCCCTCCTCTTCCAGATCGAAGAGTTTTATGAGTTGTTGTAGTAACAACATCTGCAAAATGAATAGGATTGGGATGAACTCCACCTGCTACTAAACCTGAAAAATGAGCCATGTCTACCAATAAAAAAGCATCAACTTTATTAGCAATTTCTCTGAATTTTTTAAAATCAATTATTCTAGAATATGCTGATCCACCAGCTATAATTAATTTTGGCTTATGTTCTATTGATAGTTTTTCTATTTCTTCAAAATTTATTAGAGCATCTTCTTTTCTAACTCCATATTGAATTGCGTTAAACCACTTACCTGAAATATTTGGTTTTGCTCCATGTGTCAGATGCCCACCAGCATCTAAACTCATACCAAGTATAGTGTCACCTGGTTTTAATATGCTGAGAAAAACTGCCTGATTGGCTTGAGCACCAGAGTGAGGTTGAACGTTTGCAAAATTAGCGTTAAAAAGTTTCTTTGCTCTATCGATTGCAAGCTTTTCTACTTCGTCAACAAATTCACACCCACCATAATATCTTTTACCTGGTAAACCCTCAGCATATTTATTAGTTAGAACTGACCCTTGTGCTTGTAAAACTGATTTAGAAACAATATTTTCAGAAGCTATTAATTCAATTTGATTTTGCTGCCTAATAAGTTCTTGATTTATAAATTTAGATAAAATTGGATCGTAGCTATTTATATCATCATTAAAAAAACCATCTTTATAAAACATTTATTATTCCTTAATCTTAATTATACAATTATTAAATCTTATTTACTCTTAAACTATGCCTTCCAGCCTCAAAATCAGTATTTAAAAATTCATAAACTATATCCGTAGCCAAACTATCCGTTATAATTCTGCCACCTAAAGCGAGTACATTAGCATTATTATGCTTTCTACTTTTAGATGCCATTTCGGCGGTTGTACATAGTGCTGCTCTAATATGCGAGTATCTATTCGCAGCCATAGAAATACCTATACCAGTGCCACAAAATAATATTCCTTGTGAATTGAGATCATTTTTTAATTTATCTGATAAAAGTTTTGCATAATCTGGGTAATCAACTGCATCAAGGGAAAAACATCCTAAATCTTCTATTGGTTGTTTTTGTTTATTTAAGAAATCTTTTACTAATTCCTTCAGTCTATACCCACCGTGGTCTGAGGCCAAAAAGATTTTTTTTAACATACAATTAATACCAATAACTTATAAACTTATAACCATAGACTTAACCTAGAAAAGTAGAAACTTCAATTTGAAAATAAATAAATAATATAAATTGTATATAGTTATATGTTTGTTAGAAAATATTTCAATAAACCTTCACTTACAATCCAATAAGTAAACAATGAAGGAATAAATGCAATTATAAAGGATAGAAAAAATTTAAGTTTGAGGTTGGTTTTTATTGGAGCTGAGTTTGCATTTCCTTGTTTAGGTTTGTCAGAAACTTCGACGCCAAAAGGAAGAGACATAAAAAAAACAATTAACCACATCATTAAATGAACTAAAATAAATGATACTGTACTCATTTAAAAATCTCTAAACTCTATTAACATGGACTTTGACTATCGGTCTTTTAGAAAAAGTTAACTTGAATTCTCTTCTAACTAATTTTGAAATTTGATTAATAAGTTCTTCATCTAACATTTCTTTAAAAGAAGATATATTTTCTATAAAATCCTCTATTTTAAGAGATAAATCGATTAAAACATTCTCAACAATACTATTATCAGACACACCTATTTGAGATATTTGCGGAGTAATAACAAGGTATCCATCTTTATTAATAACGATAGAAATAGTAACAAATCCATTCCATAAAGAATGTCTTCTAGTTGTGAACCTTTCATTATTAATTGGTATTATTTCGCCTGCGTCAAATACATGTGTAGTAAAATCAATTTTAGATATTGCATTTGGTGTGTTTGCATTTAATTTAATAATTTCTCCATTTTTTGGTTTTATAATATTTGGCACTTGACAATTACTCGCTAGATCTGCGTGTGCTTCAATATGTTCTCTGGTTCCATGAACAGGGATAGAAATTTTAGGTTTAATATATGAGTACATCTCTATTAACTCATCTCTTGATGGGTGTCCTGACACATGAACATTTTTATCATCATCTGTAATTATTTCTATACCCCTCTCGAGAAATCTATTTTGAACTTTTAAGATTGCATTTTCATTTCCTGGAATTTTTCTACTAGAAAATATTATTGTATCACCTTTAATAAGTTTTATAAATTTATCAGTATCCTTAGAAATTCTAGATAATGCCGAATTTGGTTCTCCTTGTGAACCTGTGGAAATTATAAGAACATTTGACCTTGGAATTAGGCTTAAATCCTTTAAAGACAATAAATCTGGAATATCTGTTAAAAATCCAACCTCTTTTGCAGCATCTATGGCTCTCAATATTGCTCTCCCTACCACCAACACTGTTCTATCAGTTTTCAGTGCAATATCTAATATTGATTTAATTCTACTTATATTTGAAGAAAAACAAGTAACAAGAACTGTACCTTTTCTATCTTTAATCGTATCGAATAACCCTTCATATGCGATATTTTCAGACGGAGTTTTACCATTAACTAATGCATTCGTTGAATCACAAACCATTGCTAATATTCCACTTGCACCTATGGAACGAAAGTTTTCAATATTAGTTTTTTCATTTAGGTTAAATGATTTTTCTAACTTCCAATCTCCTGAATGAAAGATGTTACCTTCTTTTGTAGAAATTAATAATGAAACTGGATCAGGTATTGAGTGTGAGGTTTGAATAGCCTTAATTTGAAAAGGGCCAATTTTTAATTGTTCATTTATAGTTAGGGTATTTAATTTTAATTTTTTTTCCTTATTATTTTCTTTCAGCTTTCTTTTTAATAAGGCCATAGTAAATGATGTACCCCAAATAGGACAATTAATATCATCTGCAAAATAAGGTATTGCTCCGATATGATCTTCATGACCATGAGTTAAAAAAATACCTAAAAAATCATCTCCTAAAGATTTAATAAATTCAAAATCTGGTAATAAAACATCTATGCCTAAATCAGTTTCATCAGGAAATGAAATGCCTAAATCTATTAAAATCCATTTATCTTCATAATGGTATAGATTTGCATTCATACCTATTTCTTCAGATCCACCAACAGGTAGAAACAATAAATCAGATTTTTTCCAATGCATTTGATTACTTTCTCATTACTCAAATATGATTGTTTTTTAGAAATAAATTTACCAATCCAATTAAAGTCAAATCGTCAATAATAAGATCAATTGACTCTATAGAATCTTTAAACAAATGACTTAATCCACCTGTAGCTATGACTTTATAATCCGAAAATTGATCAATTGATTTAATTTTATGTATTAAACCATCAATCATTGAAACATAACCCCAGAATATACCTGACTCCATGGCATTTATAGTGTTTTTACCTATAATTTCATTAATATTAGTCAGTGATTTTATAGAAATTCTAGGAAGTCTTGCTGCAGCTAAATATAAAGCTTCCAAAGATAAATTTACTCCTGGGGCAATAACACCTCCATTATAACTACCATCTTTACCAACTAAATCAAACGTTGTAGCTGTACCTAAATCAATTATAATTGCTGGAGATAAATTTAGTTTTGCTGCTGCAAAGGAATTTACTAGACGATCAGCACCTGCTTCATTTGGATTGTCAATATTAACTTTGATTCCAATGTCAAAGTTTTTTTCTCCAACGACAAGTGACTTAACATTGAAATATTTTTTTATTAAAGATTTTATGTTTAAAAGTGTTTCAGGAACTACTGATGCAATGCATACCCCTGTAATATCTTTCAATCCAAAATTTGATAAATTTAACATTTGTAATAACCAAGGGTAGTAAATGTCGTCAGTTCTTTTGGAGTCATTATTAATTCTCCAACAACTTTCTTGTCGTATATTTTTATTATAAGAGTACAAAGCAAAAACGGTATTTGTGTTTCCACAATCAATAGCTAGAATCATAATAAATCATCAACTGGAAAAGTAATTGACTCAACAGAATAATAATCCAAAGTACTATTTCCAACTTGCACTTGTAAACAACCATCATCTCCTAAACCTAAGAAAACACCTTTTATTCGCTTTTTAAATGGATTGAAAGTTAAGATAATTGTTTTTTTTCTATTCCTAATATGTTCATTAATATTATTTTTGAAATGAGAAAATCCCTCATCTTGCCAAATAAAATAATTATGAAAAATTTTATTTAAAATTTTGTGTGAAATTTGCTCTAAAGACATTTTATTTTTAATATGATCATTAAGTTTAGTTGTTTTCCATTTCAGTTCATTTTTGGGTGTTTTTAAAATGTTCAAGCCTATACCTACAATAATAAAATTGTCAAAAGCCTCTAATAAAACACCAGAAATTTTTTTATTGTCAATTAATACATCATTTGGCCACTTCAATTCAATAAGATTTCTATTAATACCAAAATCTATTAAAGTTTCCAATATTGTATATCCTATTAATAATGATAATTGGTGCCAATCTTTTTTATCCTTTTTTGGTCTAAAAATAGACGATAAAAATAAATTTCCTTCCAAAGATTCCCATTTATTTTTACTCCTGCCTCTTCCATTACTTTGTGAGTAAGATAAATAAGAACTGCCTTCTAAAGAACCTTTAATGGCTTCGTTTTTAGCAATATCGTTAGTGCTAGAACAAGTTTCTAAAACATTTAAATCGATATTAATCAAAAATATTACCTTTATATTTAAATTGATAAAACTTTAACTGTTTAAAGCGAGATATGTTGAATATTTTTTAAAAAGCTTATTACGTTTTATTTTAACATAATTTCCAATTTTTGGAATTACGACGTAATTAAAAATAGACAACAGTAAACTTGATATACAGATAATATTTACTATCTTTGTAAACCAATTATGCGTTTCATATTCGTATTCCATAGAAAAATTTTCATTAATATTTAATGCTAAATTCCATAAATATTCTGAATTTGAACTAGAAAATAAATTATTTAAAAACCAGCCAGAAAAAATTAAAAATATTGCCAATATAAATAGAATTGTTTTAGTCAAAAACATTTTTTCATCAATTTTATTGTATAAATGGATATTACAATTATTTTGACACAAAAATACAATCAACATATTTTTAAACAGAGTATACGATAATAAAAAAATATAACAAAAATATATCATTATAAGAAAAAAGATAAATATTTCATTAAATGGTAAGATCAAAGAAAAAATTAATGTTTTAGAATAAAAACCTGAAAAAAAAGGAACTCCAATTAATGACAAAGAGCTAATTAATATGAATAAAAATGTCGAAGGAGTCTTAGTTAAAAGCGATCCCATTTTATTTATTTGATGTTCACCATTAAGTTTAATCATTATAATTGCAAAGCATAAGAAAAGCATTGTTAAGGATAATGTTGAAGTCAGCAAATAAAATAAAGCACCATTATATGCTTTTAGCCCAATTAAAAAGATTATTATTCCGAATTGAGAAGAAGCAATATAAAATGCTAAACTTTTCAAGTCTCTTGAAGTGTAAAATAATAAAGTGAAAATTATTGTTATAATAAGTCCAAGCAGAGTAATAATATTGAAAAAATGGTAAGATGACTGAATTAATGGTAAAAACCTTAAGAGAAAATATATTCCAGAGGGTAAATATATTCCTGAAAATAATAAAGCAAATGTGGAATGTTTATTTTTCAAAAAATAATATATTGAACTTTGTTTAAAAAATTGTCTGCATCTTAATAAAAAAGATAAAAATAAAATAAATAAAATTAACTCAAAACTACTGATTTCTAAATCAAGCAATATTAATTTATTTTTTGTTTCAAAGTAATTACTTTCAAATATGACGTCAAAATTAACTGAATTTGTGTATGAGTAAAGAAAGAATAAACATAAAAAAATACCTAAATCTGATAGTCTGTTATACAGAAACACAAGATCTTTGTCATTTGAATCCATTTGTTTTTTTGAATGATTTATAAAAAAATAGGAAGACATTATTATTATTTGCCAACCTACAAATAATTGAATCAAATTATTTGAAGACACAAGTGTTAATATACCAAATATTGATAGAGATGAGTTTTTAATTATTTTTAGATCAAATTTATTTTCTTCATATATACTTATTAAATAAATGGTGAAGATAGTTGCAAAGAAAGTTATAATTATAATTAAGACTGATACAAATAAATCTAACCTTAAAGACCAATCTATTAAAAAGTGTTCTAATTTTAAAATTGAATAAAAATAAAGAGGCAGATCATTATCAAAATTTAATAATTTTAAAAATATAAATATACTTATTATAAATGTTGAACCCATAAAAGCTGAGTGCAAAACAAACAACAATTTTGTTTTTTTAATTTTTTGCCAAAACTGAAAAATTAAAAAACTCAGTAAGGGAAAAATAAATAATAATATTTCCATATTATAACTCTAACATTTTAATATCAAAATATTTAATAAAACAGCTATTAGCTAATTTAAATAATTAATAAATTGTTAGATTAATGATTATCCACCAAAATCGTCAAGCATAATATCTTCTCTATCAACACCTAAGTCAAGAAGCATATTAATAACCGATTGGTTCATCATTGGAGGACCACACATATAAAACTCACAGTCCTCAGGGGCTGGATGATCTTTTAAATATTGTTCGTACAACACATTGTGTATAAATCCAGTATGACCTTCCCATTTATCTTCAGGCATTGCGTCTGAAAGAGCAACATGCCAGCTAAAGTTAGGGTTGTCTTTATCTAATTTATCAAAATCTTCTACGTAAAACATCTCTTTCTTTGATCTAGCACCGTACCAAAAAGTTACTTTGCGATTTGTCTTAATTCTATTAAATTGATCAAAAAGATGACTTCTCATCGGAGCCATACCAGCTCCACCTCCAATAAAAACCATCTCTTTATCTGTTTCTCTCGCATAAAACTCACCAAAAGGTCCAGATATTACAACTTCATCACCTGCTTTTAAATTAAAAATGTATGATGACATTTTACCTGCTGGAATACCTGAGGAACCCGGTGGAGGTGAAGCTATTCTTACATTTAACATAACTATACCTTTTTCGGCAGGACAATTAGCCATTGAATAAGCTCTTTCAATAGGTTCATTACTTTCGGCATTGAAATCCCATATTTTAAATCTGTCCCAATCTTCATGATATTCTTTATCAACGTCAAAATCTTTATAAGACAGAGAATATTTTGGAGCCTCTATTTGTATATAACCCCCTGCACGAAAATTTACATCTTCACCTTCTGGTAATTCTAATATTAATTCTTTTATAAATGTAGCCACGTTATCATTACTACGAACTTTACATCTCCATTTTCTTACACCAAAAACTTCTTCTGGAACTTCAATTTGCATATCTTGTTTGACTGCAACTTGACAAGATAATCTGTCACCACATGACGCTTCTCTTTTATTAATGTGCCCTAGTTCAGTTGGAAGAATTGATCCACCACCAGCATGAACTTTAACTCTGCATTGAGCACATGTACCGCCACCGCCACATGCTGAAGGTACAAAAAGTTTTTCAGAAGCCAATGTTTGTAATAATTTACCCCCTGCAGGAACTGTTACTGTCTTTTCACCATTAATAGTAATATTAACATCACCAGAAGAAACTAATTTACTTCGGGCTAGTACTATTATTGAAACTAAAGTTAGTACAATCATTGTAAAAAGAGTTATACCGAGAATAAAAGTGTCCATTTATTTAAATCCTTAAAGTTTAACACCAGAAAAACACATAAAAGCCATAGCCATTAATCCAGCAGTAATGAATGTGATACCCAAGCCTTGTAGACCATCTGGAATATCACTATATTTTAGCTTTTCTCTAACGCCCGCCATTGTAGCTATAGCTAAAGCCCAACCAAAACCAGATGCTATTCCATAGGTTGTAGCTTCAGAAAAATTATAATCTCTTTCAACCATAAATAATGAACCACCTAAAATTGCGCAATTAACTGTTATTAAAGGTAAAAAAATACCTAATGCGTTGTATAAAGGTGGGAAATACTTGTCTAAAATCATCTCTAAAATTTGAACTAATGCTGCAATAACACCAATATAAGATATCAATCCTAAAAATGTCAAATCAACATCAGGAAAACCTGCCCACGCTAAAGCCCCAGGCTTAAGCAAATATGATAATATAATATTATTAGCTGGAACAGTTATAGATTGCACTATCATTACTGAAATGCCTAAACCAATAGCTGTAGAAATTTTTTTAGATACAGCAATAAATGTACACATACCAAGAAAAAAAGAAAGTGCAAGATTTTCAACAAATATTGCTTTTACAGCTAATGAAATTAAGGCTTCCATTAATGGACCTCTAATGATTGTATTTTATACTCACGAGCTTC
>OCZA010000811.1_pt1 | contig 10334 bp, 12 predicted proteins | sample 1539021 | NCBI WGS metagenome assembly OCZA01 (sample SAMEA2619376, study PRJEB22493) | marine metagenome | biome: marine biome (ENVO:00000447); feature: surface water layer (ENVO:00002042); material: "saline water (ENVO:00002010), including plankton (ENVO:xxxxxxxx)" | depth 5 m
CTTCTTCTTCAGGAGCTTCTTCTTCAGCTGGTGCTTCTTCTTCAGGAGCTTCTTCTTCAGCTGGAGCTTCTTCTTCAGGAGCTTCTTCTTCAGGAGCTTCTTCTTCGGCTGGAGCTTCTTCCTCGGCTGGGGCTTCTTCTTCAGCTGGAGCTTCTTCGACTGGTGCTTCTTCTTCAGACGCTTCTGCTTCAGGGGCCTCTTCAGCAGATGTTTCTTGTTCTGCAGAAGCTGCTTCCTCAGCTTCTTTTGCTAATTTTTCTGCAAGCGCAGCTTTTTTAGCATCTGCTTTAGCTTTTTTTGCTTCAATTTTTGCAATTAATTCTTCGGGTGTTAATTTAGCTTCTTTGATTAATGAATTAACTCTTTCACTAACTTGTGCTCCATTAGAGACCCAAGACTCTAGCTTATCAAGATCTATACGAAGTCTTTCCTCGTTTCCCTTAGCGCTTGGATTAAAAAAACCAAGTCTTTCTATAAATGCACCATCTCTAGGGCGACGCTCATCTGCTACAGTGATAAAGTAATAAGGGTTCTTTTTAGCCCCGCTTCTTGCTAATCTTATAATTACCATACTAAATATATATAAATTTGTTTAAAAAGATGTGTATTTTAGGTTAACCTTGCTAATATTGATAGTATTATTATGCAAAGTTTTAATTAATCTGATTTATTAATGAATTTTATTACCCAGGTAACTATTAGCGTAGTTATTTATTATTTGATTAGGATTCTTTACAAGAAAGAAAGTTCCTTATTCATATCTACGTCTTTCTCTGCATTCTCATATATTTTTGTATATTTATATACGTATGAGTTTATTTCAATTATTCCTACAATACATTTTATGGTTACCGGTCTGAGTTTATTATTTTTGTTTATTGCATATAACGAAATTATAATTCTCGAGAGGCAAGTTAGAAAAGTTAAAAGAGGTGAACTGGTAAGCGTTGGCCCTTTTTCTGTTGAAAGAAACTATAAAATTGTATTTCAATTACTAGGTGTTGGTTTGCTTTTTCTTTCATTAGCACTTATATCTGGTCTTAGCATGCAGTCAATTTTTACATCAAATTTAGTTATTAAAGCTATATTTACATTTATTGCTTGGTTGATTTTTGTTATCACATTGTTAGGAATAAAATATTTTAACTTTCCAATTAAGTATGCTACTCGAAGTCTTTTTGTTGCAATGTGGGCAGTTCTTGCAGCATATTATATGAATTCATTAATTATAGGTTCCTAGTGCAAGAAGACCCCTCTTTATTAATCTTATTTTCTACATTAGTTTTTTTGTTAGTTTTAAGTGGTTTCTTTTCTGGTTCTGAAACAGGAATGATGGCTGCAAACAAAATCAAGTTAAAGAACTTATCAAAAAAATCAAAAACTAGTGCAAAGAGAGCATTAGAGCTTTTAAAAAAACCTGATCAATTACTTTCTGCAATTTTAGTTGGTAATAATTTTGCAAATATTCTAGCTTCAGCAATTGTTACTATTATTATGCTTAATTACTTTGGTGGTAATGTATTACTAGGATCAATAATCTTAACAATTGTTATACTAATTTTTTCAGAAATTACACCAAAAACGATGGCAGCAATTAAGCCAGAAAGTTTTGCCACAAAATCATCATTTGTTTTAAAAATCTTAGTTTATATTTTTAAACCTTTAATTTTTTTAACAAATTTTGTTAGTAAAAAAATCCTTAAGTTATTTAGTCTTGATGCTAAAGATGCCTCCTCAAATGACAATCTCAATACAGAAGAATTGAGAACATTGTTAGACGAATCAGGAGAATTAATACCAAAACAATATAGAAAAATGCTCTCCTCTGTCTTAGGAATGGAGGAGTTAGTAGTAGAAGATATAATGATTCCTTCAGCGGAGATAATAGGTATAAACATTAATGATGATGATTCGTGTGCAACAAAAATTATTGAATCAACTTCATACACCAGGTTGCCTGTTTTTGAAGATTCTATTGATAAAATAGTTGGAATACTTCATTTAAAAGACTCTCATTCATTCTTAGAAAATCCTAACAAAAAAAATAAAATTAAGACCCTTCAAAAAACATATTTTGTATCTCAATCAACACTATTAATGAAACAGCTTAGAGAATTCCTTTCTAATAACCAAAGTCTTGGATTGGTTGTAGATGAGTATGGCGAGATAGAGGGCTTAATAACTATAGAGGATATATTTAAAGAGATCACAGGTACCTTTGGAGGAGATAAGGAAGAATTAGAAAAGGAATTTATTAAGTCAGATGATGGTTCAATATTAACTGATGGAAATTCAAAAATAAGAGACCTGAATAATTATCAAAATTGGTCAATAACTGAAGATGGGGCTAAAACAATTAATGGATTAATTACAGAATATCTTGATCAAATTCCACAGGCTAATCTATGTATAGAGATTAAAAATTATCGATTTGAAATATTAGAATTAGAAGATAATTTAATATCTAAGATTAAGATTACTAAAATCTAAATATAACTTTTCCTATTACATTTTCTTTTTTATAAATATTGTTATAAATCGGAGAATTATATTTTTTATTATCACCTGTAAGCTCAAGATTATCTCCATTTATAGATTTTATTCTTTTTAGGACAACACCATAATTAGGCAAGTCAAGCAATATGACATCATTATTTTTTAATGATCTGAGATACTTGATACTTAAGACTATGTCTTGATCTTTAAAGTTAGGACTCATACTAGAACCCCTAACTTTATGTAAACTAATCACTTAAAACTGGTACGATAACATCCATATGAGGTGGATTAAGAGATTTTTTTGTTTCAGTTTCAACCTCTTTAGTAGCCCAGAATATTTCAGCAAATCTGTTTACCTTCTCAACAAGATCTATCCCATTTTGCTTATCTATATCCTGCTTACATTTTGAAGCAGTCATCATTATCGAATGAGCCAAATCATGTATTTCTGGAAATTTTTCCATATGTGGTGCTTTGAAATAATCACCCCAAATAGTTCTAACAGCATCTTTGACTTCAATAGCATGTTCTTCTTTTTGTTGAACGAGTCTTGATAGATGTGCTAAGTCTTTTTTTGAGTCAATATTTTCAGGCATCTCACCAATTAAATCTAAAAATCTTACAACACTTAGCGCCGCATATTGAGCAACACCTGGGTCATAAACAGCACATGGAATATCACAATGAGCTTTTGCTTCTTTTATTTTCATATTAAACCTCTCTCTTAAATAAAATTCTTAAAATGTTAACTGTAATAATTCCTGCAGCCATATATATTAAATATTCTGCATAGTGATTATGTGGAATATTATTAATTGGATGCGCAATTATGCTTGCGGAAAACATTGGTATTAGATATATGATTTTCATCTTTTAAGCTCCAAAAATTGTTATATATACTATATTAAATTAATAAAATAAAAATGGGGCAAAAAGCCCCATTTTTTTTAATAAAATAATGTTACATCATGCCGCCCATGCCGCCCATGCCGCCCATATCAGGCATTGGTGGCATTGGTGCTTCCTCTTTTGGCACATCTGTTACCATAGCTTCAGTTGTAATCATCATACCTGCAACTGAACCAGCAGCTTGTAAAGCTGTTCTTGTAACTTTTGCAGGATCGAGTATTCCCATTTCTATCATGTCGCCGTAATCACCAGTTGCAGCGTTAAACCCAAATGAGTCCTTTCCATCAATAACCTTATTAACTATAACAGAAGGCTCTTCACCTGCATTTGATACTATTTGTCTTAATGGAGCTTCAAATGCTTTCCTGGCAATATTAATACCAACATTTTGATCATCATTGTCGCCTTTTAATTTTGCTACAGATTCCAGACATCTTATTAAAGCTGAACCACCCCCAGGAACCACACCTTCCTCAACAGCTGCTCTTGTAGAATGCAATGCATCTTCAACTCTAGCTTTTTTTTCTTTCATTTCTACTTCAGATCCTGCACCAACTTTAATAACTGCAACACCTCCAGCTAACTTAGCGACTCTTTCTTGAAGTTTTTCTTTATCATAATCAGATGAGGTTTCTTCAACCTGAGCTCTAATTTGATTTACTCTAGTAGCAATAGCATTTTCGTCACCAGCACCATCTATGATTGTTGCATTATCCTTGTTTAGGACTACTCTCTTTGAAGTTCCTAAATCTTCAACAGTTGCTCCTTCCAATGAAAGACCAACCTCTTCAGAAATTACTGTACCACCAGTTAATATTGCTATATCTTCTAGCATAGCTTTTCGTCTATCTCCAAACCCTGGAGCTTTACATGCTGCTGCTTTCACAATACCTCTAAGGTTATTTACAACCAAAGTTGCAAGAGCTTCGCCTTCAATGTCTTCTGCAATAATTAAAAGAGGTTTACCTGCTTTTGCTACTGATTCAAGTAAAGGTAGCAAGTCTCTAATATTTGATATCTTCTTATCAACAAGAAGTATATACGGAGAGTCTAGCTCAACAGTCATATTATCTTGGTTTGTAATGAAATAAGGGGATAAGTATCCTCTATCAAATTGCATGCCTTCTACTACATCCAATTCATTTTCAATTCCACTTCCTTCCTCAACAGTTATAACACCTTCTTTACCAACTTTTTCCATTGCTTCGGCAATAATTTCACCAACTGCTGTGTCTCCATTAGCAGAAATTGTTCCAACTTGAGCAATTGCTTTATCATCTGTACATGGAACACTAAGACTTTTGACATATTCAACAGCGCTTACCACCGCTTTATCAATACCCCTTTTTAGGTCCATTGGGTTCATTCCAGCTGCAACCGCTTTATTACCTTCATTTACAATTGATTGAGCAAGAACTGTTGCAGTGGTTGTTCCATCACCTGCTTCATCAGAAGTTTGGGAGGCGACCTGCTTAAGCATTTGAGCTCCCATATTTTCAAATTTATTTTCTAGTTCTATTTCTTTTGCAACTGAAACACCATCTTTAGTTACAGTTGGTGCACCGAATGATTTATCCAATACAACATTTCTGCCTTTTGGTCCAAGTGTTACTTTTACCGCATTTGCAAGTGTGTTTACCCCATCGAGCATTTGAGATCTAGCATTATCTCCAAATTTTACATCTTTAGCTGACATATTTTATCTCCCTAATTTAAATTTATTACTCTACAACACCAAAGATATCTTTTTCGCTAAGAATCAAATAATCTTCACCGTTTAATTTAATTTCGTTTCCACCATACTGGCCAAAAATAACTGTATCACCGACAGATACATTCATAGATGCAGCACTACCTGAATCGTTTGTTTTCCCAGGCCCAACAGCCACAACTTCACCTTGTGAAGGTTTTTCTTTTGCTGAACCAGAAAGAATTATTCCTCCTGTAGAAGTTTCTTCTTCTTCTGTCCTTTTAACTAGAACATTATCGTGTAATGGTCTTAATTTCATTTATCTCTCCATATAAATAACTATAATTTTTTGATATTCAATAATTATGGGCTAAAAAATATAAATCAATAGCTTTTATTATTTTTTAATTCAAAAATTAGAAGCGCAATTGTAACCCCAATAAGGTTTGCAAGTAAGTCTAAATATTCAAAAAATCTATAGGGATGAAAAAAGTGAATAAATTCAATAAATAGACCAAATGTGAAGATTAATAAAACAATCAAATAATTACGCATAGCAAATTTACATAATAAACCTACATATGCTAAGTAGAAGTATATTAAAAAATGAACAATTTTATCTGATACAAATGATAGGCCTTTTAACCTTGGGATTTCATTAGCATTTACAATACTTAGAATAAATATAACTAACAACGAGAAATAAAATATTAATCTAACTACTGGTATATTTTGCATCAAACAAGTTCTTGTTATAGAAAATCAATAAAATTGCCGGCAAGGCTAGAAGTGAGGTGAAAATATAAAAACTCATCCATCCAAAGGAGAATCCATACAAACTTTGGAAATTTTCAACAAATACACCAGAAAAACCACCAAATATTTTTCCTAAAAATGCCATTAACGAAGTCAATAAAGCATACTGAAATCCTGTGTATTTTGACGATACTAAACTAGTTAAAAAAGTAATATTTACAGTGCCTACAATTCCAGCTGCAAGGCTATCTGAAGCTACTATTAATCCTAATAATGAAAGATTTTTATCATTGATAGCGGCATAAGAATAAAATAGATTTGTAAACATTACCAAGAAAGCACCGATTAGAAGAGATTTATATAACCCCATTCTTTTTATTAGTACTCCTCCAGTAAATATTCCAACTATTGTCCCTGCCAATGCAACCACCTTCACTACATAACCAATTTCAGAAAGTGAATAACCCATATCAATATAAAAAGGGTTTGCCATTGGGCCCATTACAATATCAGTTAATCTATAAGTAGCTATTATCAATAAAAGTATTAAAGCTATTTTTATGCCGAATCTATCAAAAAAGTCTTTAACAGGCTCTATAAAAGAATTCTGATAATTTAATTTAACAAGATTATTATTTGGACTTTCTGAGGAAATATATATGGATAAAAATATATTTATACCCATGAGTATTGCCATTAGTTGATATGCAAATGCCCAAGAGAAATTTTCTGCAAAAATTAGTGCAAAAGAAGAGCCAATTAGAATAGCTATTCTATACCCAAATTGATAGCCAGCAGCGAGGTTTCCTTGATCCTCTAATTTAGCACTCTCAATTCTATATGCATCAATTGCAATGTCTTGAATTGATCCAGCTAACGCAATAATGAAAGCAAATAATGCAAAAATAACCAAATTCGTTAAAGGATTTATTAGCGAAATCACTATTAAAGAAATAATGATTTGAAGTTGCATAGTAATAATCCAACTTCTTCTATGCCCAAATCTTTTAAATAGTTTTGTTGGATGTTTATCAATAAGAGGAGCCCACAAAAACTTTAAAGAGTAAGTAAGCATTATCCAACTGAAGAATCCGATTATGCTTAAATCAACACCAACATCTCTAAGCCATGCAGTTAAGGTAATAAAAATAAGGACATATGGCAATCCAGATGCAAAACCATAACCAGTAAACGAAATTGTTTTGACTGTGTTTTGTTTAATCATAATGCGCCTAAATATCTTTTCCAATCAAACCTATCTCCAGGATCAGTTTTTCTCTGAGGAGAAACATCTGAGTGGCCAACAATAGAATCTTGATTAATTAATGGATAATTTTTAATAATCTCCCTTGTTACTTTGCTTAATTCGTCATATTGTTTGTCAGTAAAAAAATCATCATCCATTCCTTCTAATTCAATACCAATTGAATAATTATTACAGTCAATAACGCCTTTATAGCTTGACTCACCGGCATGCCACGCTCTTTTATCAAAGGGAACAAATTGAATTAACTCGCCATTTCTTTTTATATATAAATGAGACGAAACTTTAAGGTCCTTAATTTCTTCAAAATATACATGATCAGAGGCGGATAATTTATTTAAAAAGAAGTCCTCTACGTATAACTCTCCATATACTTTTGGAGGAAGACATATAGAGTGAATAATAATTAATCTTATGTCATCTAATTTTGGTCTTTCATTAAAATTTGGAGATTCTAAAAAAGTAACTTCATTTAGTAAATGATGCTCTATATTCATCTATCTTAATTCTGGAGGCATTTTAAAATATATGTTCTCGTTATCTTCTCCATGTTCTCTAATATTAGCATCTAGGTGTTGTTTTAGAGAATTTGCAATTTCAATTACCTTAGATTCGGGAGCAGACGCACCAGCAGTTATAGAAATATTTGAATATTTTTTTAGTTCCATGAAATCTAAATCTAAGAATTCATCAATAAGAATTGATTTACAACCACACTTTTCAGCCAATTCTTTAAGTCTATTTGAGTTGGAACTATTTTTTGATCCCACAACAATTATATAGTCTGATTCCAGTGCTAGTTGTTTAACGGCATCTTGTCTATTTTGAGTTGCATAACAAATGTCATCTTTTTTTGGTACTACAATTTTAGGGTATCTCCTTTTTAAGATATCAATTATAGATTTTGTTTCATCGACACTAAGCGTAGTTTGAGTGACTACTGCTAAATGATCTTTTTTATTAATTTTTATTTTTTCAGCTTCATTCTCATCTTGAACCAAAAATATGGAACTGTTACCAGAGTTTATATGTCTTCCCATCGTCCCCTCTACTTCTGGGTGACCCTCATGGCCAATTAAAATAATATCTCTTGATGCTTTAGCATGTTTCCTTACTTCCATATGAACTTTAGTAACTAATGGGCAAGTAGCATCAAAGTAATTTAAGTTTCTAAGTTTTGTCATCTCTTCAACTTCACTTGAAACGCCATGAGCACTGAAAATTACTAATGAGTCATCTGGAATTTCACTGATTTCTTCAACAAAAATGGCACCTCTATCTTTAAGATCATTGACCACAACTTTATTATGAACAACTTCATGTTTTACATATACAGGTGCTCCATAAATATCTAACGCTTTATTTACAATGTCGATCGCTCTATCTACACCAGCACAAAAGCCTCTTGGATTAGCTAATTTTATTTCTTTATTCATTCTTTGGTTTGTAAACAATTTCAAAGTATATAATTAAAATTGCGCCTATTGTTATAAATAAGTCTGCAAAGTTAAATACAAAAAGAGAAAATTCTAGTATTTCAAGATGAAGAAAATCAGTTACTTGTCCATCATTAAATCTATCAAGAATATTTCCTAAAGCTCCACCTGTTATCAAGGACAGCGCAATCTTTTTTTTAGGGTTTTCCTCATTATAAATTAACCATATTAGGTAAGTACTTATTGAAATAGTTAGTATTAGTAATAGATAGGATACGTATACACTTTTACCATCAAGCATTCCAAAAGCAATCCCTGAATTATAAATTAGTAAAAAATCAATAAACGGCATAAATGTTTGATTTAATTGGCCATAAGAAAGATTTAACAAAGCAAGGCTCTTTGAATAATAATCTATAAATACGAGCAATAAAATAAATATAGGAAGATAGATTTTAGACAAAACTTCTTTGTTCACCTTCTTCATTGATATTTGTAATACATCTTTGACAAATTTCTCTGTATAGATCATTTTTTCCAACTGAACTGTCCCTGTGCCAACATCTAGTACATTTATCATGCTCTGAATTAATAATAGTTATCTTAAGAGATGATCCTTTTTTTATATTTGACTCTGAAGATATAAAAAGAAAATGAAGTTCAGCACCTAATTTTTCTAGAATATTAAAATCATCATCATTTGCTTCTATATTCACAATTGCATCAAGTGAACCTTTTAACTTGTTCTCATTTCTAAGTTGCTCTATGGATTGATTAACAAAATCTTTTATTTCAAATAATCTTACCCATTCCTCATTACTAATCTGCAATTTACCTTTATTTGGATTATTGAAATAGTTTGATAAGAATACTGACTCCTCTTGATTGTTAAGATTAGGGGTTGATTGCCAAATTTCTTCAGCAGTATAGGAAAGTATTGGTGCAATTAATCTTATTAAGATATTAAGAAGCACTTCTAGACTAGTTTGACAAGATCTTCTTGCCAGGGAATCGGTCTTGCTTGTATATAGTCTATCTTTAACAATGTCTAAATAAATCCCACCAAGTTCATTTACACAAAAATTATGAATGGCTTGAACAGCTTTGTGATATGCATAACTGTTGTATAAATTTAATACTTGTTCTTGAAGCTTGTATCCCTCATTAATTATCCATTTATCAAGCTCTACTTGATCTTCAAAATTTATCTTATCTTTATTTGAAAAATCATTGGTATTACCAAGAATAAATCTGAAGGTGTTTCTTATTCTTCTGTATTGGTCGGAAGTTTGTTTGAGTATTTCATCGGAGGCAACCATCTCGCTTCTAAAATCAGTGGATGCAACCCATAGTCTCAAAATATCTGCGCCTAGATTGTCCCAAACCTTCTGAGGAGAGACTACATTTCCTAGTGATTTTGATTGTTTTCTACCTTGTTCATCTACAACAAATCCATGTGTTAGAACTGTTTTATATGGAGCGACGTTATTCATAGCAATACTTGTTAACAGTGATGATTGAAACCACCCCCTATGTTGATCTGAGCCCTCTAAATAAAGATCAGCAACAGTATTATTGCCAAATCTTTTTGCAGTAACTGCATAGTGAGTTACTCCAGAATCAAACCAAACATCAAGTGAGTCAGAAGTTTTAATATATTCTTCATGATCATCTATATAGTCTTTCAAATTTAACTTATCCCATGCTGAAATTCCTTCTTTTTCTATAATTTGTGCAAATTTTTCAAATAGATCTTTCTGATTTGGATGAATTTCTCCAG
>OCZA010000812.1_pt1 | contig 10326 bp, 9 predicted proteins | sample 1539021 | NCBI WGS metagenome assembly OCZA01 (sample SAMEA2619376, study PRJEB22493) | marine metagenome | biome: marine biome (ENVO:00000447); feature: surface water layer (ENVO:00002042); material: "saline water (ENVO:00002010), including plankton (ENVO:xxxxxxxx)" | depth 5 m
CAAATATCAATTGGATAATCTCATTGTCGTTGTTGATAGAAATCATTTACAAATCACTGGTAAAACAGAAGATGTTAATCCTATTGAACCTTTAGATGAAAAATTTAAATCTTTTGGTTTTGACGTAGAGTTTGTAAACGGAAATAATATTATTGAGCTTTTAGAAATATTTCAAAAAGCTCCTTTTACTGTTGGCAAACCAAGTGCAATCATTGCTAATACAATTAAGGGTTGTGGAATAAGTTTTATTGAAAATGAAATCTCTTGGCATCATAAGGTTCCAACAGATGAAGAGTATAAAAAAGCAATTAAAGAATTGGATGAAAAATTAAGTAAATATGAATGATATTGGAAAACCAAATTTAGAAATATTTGCTGACACTCTTTTAGATCAAGCAAAAATAAATCAAAATATATTAGTAGTGACTAGTGACTCAAGGGGGTCGGGAAAGTTAGTAAATTTTGGAAAAGAATTACCTGATCAAATAATAGAGGTAGGCATAGCTGAACAAAATTTAGTAGGAATTTCTGCAGGTCTTTCAGCAGGTGGTAAAAAGGTATTTGGTGTGTCTCCAGCAAGCTTTCTTACAGCTCGGTCTATTGAACAAATTAAAAATGATATCTGTTATTCAAATCAACCTGTGGTCCTGGTCGGTATAAGTGCTGGCATTAGCTACGGGCAACTTGGCTCAACGCATCATTCCATTCATGATTTTGCATCTTTAAGAACATTTAATAACATCTCGATTGTTGCTCCAGCAGATAACTTTGAAGCATCAGAAGTTATTAAAGCCTCCGTTGGTTATGACAAACCTCTATATATAAGGTATGGAAAAAAACCAATGATGAATATTCATTCTCCTGGAACTAATTTTCAAATTGGAAAAGCGATAACAGTTTCAGAAGGAGAAGACATTACTTTAGTTTCTACAGGAGAAACTGTTCAAAGAGCTGTATTGGCAGGAGAGATTTTAAAAACAAAGGGTATTAATCCCACTATAATAAGTATGCACACAATAAAACCCTTCGATAACGATATTTTAATAAAAATGGCTAAAAAATCCAAGGTCTTGATATCTATTGAAGAGCACAGTATTTATGGGGGTTTAGGTGAACAATGCGCAAATATTATCGCTCAAAATAAAATTAATCTTGATTTCAAAATTCTTGGAATACCAGATGAATATATAGTTAATGGCTCTCAAGCCGATGTACTAGATCACTATAATATGAGTCCTGAAAAAATAGCAGCTTTGTCTGCTCAAATGCTAGGTTAATGGGATATATAACCATTGACTCAAGCACTTCCTCTACAACAGTATTAGTTTTTGACGATAGTTTAAAAGTTTTAAAAAGATTTCAAAAAGAACACAAACAAATTTATACAAAAGAAGGATACATTGAGCATGACCTTGAGGAAATCTTTCAAAATTTAATTGAACTTGTAAAACAAGCTTCTCTTTTATCGCCTAACCCTAAGTTTATAAGTATTACGAATCAAAGAGAAACTTTTTCATTGTTTAACAAAAAAACAGGTAAGCCCATACATAATGCAATTGTTTGGCAATGCACAAGAGGACAAAAAATTTGTGATGATCTTTTGAGTAATAAGGAATTAACTCAAACCATTAAAAAGAAGACTGGTCTCCAACCAAATACCTTTTTTTCTGGAAGTAAATTAAATTGGCTTATTGAAAATAACTCTGAAATAAATTCAAAAATAGAAAGTGAAGAGATTTGCTTTGGAACAATTGAAACGTATCTTATATATCGTTTAACTGATTTAGAATCTTTTGTAACTGATACAACTAATGCCTCTAGGACTCTTTTATTCAATTGCCTTAACAATAAATGGGATGAAGAATTATTATCTATCTTTAATATTAAAAATCTTCAATTTCCTAAGATCAAAAAAAGTTCTGAATTATTCGGTGAAAGTGATTTTGAAAGAAGTTTTAATAAAAAAATTCCTATTATTGGTGTTGCAGGTGATGCACAAGCTTCATTTTTTGCAAACTCTTGTTTTAAGAAGGGTGATACTAAAATTACAACTGGTACTGGATTTAATATACAAACAAATATTGGTGAGAAATTATTATTAGACGATAAGTCTTTTACCTCTCTTGCATTTACCAACAAACAAAATACTTATGCGTTAGAGTGTTTGGGTTCTTTTGCTGGAGGGACAGTCTCATGGATCAAAAATAATTTACAACTTATAAAATCTGTTAATGAAAGTGAGCAATTTTCTATAGAAGTAGAGAGTAGCAATGGTGTCTTTTTAGTTCCTGCTTTTTCTGGTCTAGGCCCTCCATATTGGATTTCAAGTGCTCGTTCTGCTTTTTTTGGAATTAATCCTGCTGTAGATAAAAGGCACATAACTCGTGCAGCTCTAGAGTCAGTGGCTTTTCAAATGGTTGTTTACTTAGAATTTCTTCAAAAATCTAAAAACTTATCTTTAAATAATTTGTCTATTGACGGAGGGATGATCAAAAATAAATTTTTTGTTCAATTAATTGCTGATCTTATAGAGGTTGATATAAAAATTCCAGAAATGGAGGATATGTCATCCTATGGGGCATTATTGTTTGGTATGCAGTACTTTCATAAAATTAAAAATTTTGATGATTTAAGTCAATTTAGGGTTGAAAACTCTATAATAAAGTCAAAAAAAAATGAAATTGCTCAAAACACCTACGATCAATGGAAATTGATAATTGATAAAAATTTTATAAAAAATCAAGCTTAAATATTTAAAATTTATCTAGCTTAGTGCCCTCTATTTAAGCTATTGTATGCCGGTATATATATACATAGGAGGAAATACTATGAGAAAAATATCTCTAGTGCTTGCTTCAATTATGGCAGTCGCTTTTACTTTTGCGACAATTCCAGCAAAAGCAGGAAGCCATGCTGTTGAAGCTTGTCTAATTACAAAAACAGACATCAACCCTTTCTTTGTTAAAATGAAAGAGGGTGCAGAGGCAAGAGCCAATGAACTAGGTGTCAAACTATCATTCTTTGCGGGTAAAGTTGACGGTGACCATGAAACTCAAGTAAGAGCTGTGGAAACTTGTATAGCTTCAGGCGCAAAAGGAATTTTAATTGCTGCTTCAGACACAAAAGCGATTGTGCCTGTTCTTAAAAATGCGCAAGACAATGGTCTTCTAGTTATTGCACTGGATACTCCACTTGAGCCAATCTCTGCTGCTGACTCTACTTTTGCAACAGATAACTTCAAAGCTGGTGAGTTAGGTGGTGCTTGGGTTGCTGCAAAATTAGGTGCAGATGCAGCTAATGCTAAAATTGCCATGTTAGATCTTAATGAAAGTCAACCATCTGTTGGCGTATTAAGAGACCAAGGTTTCTTATCTGGTTTTGGTATTGATGTGAAAGATCCATCAAGATGGGGAGACGAAGATGACCCACGTATCATTTGTAACGAAGTTACCAATGGTAATGAAGAAGGTGGAAGAACTGCGATGGAAAAATGTCTGCAAAGAGATCAGGACATCAACGTAATTTACACAATTAATGAGCCAGCAGCTGTTGGTGCTTATGAAGCACTAAAAGCTATGGGTAAAGATGATGGTAGTGTTCTTATTGCTTCAGTTGACGGTGGTTGCCCTGGTGTAGCTGACGTTGATAGAGGTATTATCGGAGCAACATCTCAGCAATATCCATTGTTAATGGCTTCACTTGGTGTTGAAGCTATTAAAGCTTGGGCTGAAGACGGATCAAAGCCTGAAAACACTCCAGGATTAGAATTCTTTAACACAGGTGTGAACCTAGTTACTGATGATCCTGCTAGCGGAGTAGAGTCTATCAGTGTCAAAGAAGGCATGGATAGATGTTGGGGTTAATCCAATAACCATTTATTTTTCAGGGCAGATTATTCTGCCCTGATTTTCTAATACTAATTTATTATGAATAAAATATCTGATGACATTTCAAAGGATCTAAAAGATCAACCTAAATTTTCTAGTGATCTTGGAGAAAAAGATCAAGATCACCATACATTTGACGTCGGAGAACAATCTTCTCTTAAAAAAATTCAGCATTTTCTTCACGGAAATCCCACTATAGTTCCAGTAATAATTTTAATCCTTAGCGTTATAGGTTTTGGATTTATAGCTGGAGGTAAATTCTTCTCTGCTTTTAATCTTTCATTGATTGTTCAACAAGTAACAATAGTAGGAATTCTAGCAGCTGCTCAAACTCTTATTATACTAACTGCCGGTATTGATCTAAGTGTTGCAGCGATGATGGTGCTAGCCTCAGTGTTTATGGGTAAACTTTCAGTAGAAATGGGAATACCGACACTTCCAGCAATTGCAGTTGGAATGGTTTCAGGGATTGCTACTGGTGCTTTTAATGGATTACTTGTTACTCGATTAAGATTACCCCCTTTTATTGTGACCCTAGGTACGTGGAATATTTTCTTTGCACTTGTAATTTTCTTTACTGGTTCCCAATCAATTAGAAGTTCAGATATTGAAATCAATGCACCTCTTCTTCATTTTTGGGGTGAAAGAATAAACTTAGGTGGTTTCGTATTTACATATGGTGCATTCTTAATGATTGGAATTTTTGTCTTCTTGTGGTTCTTATTAAACAAAACTGCATGGGGACGCCATGTCTATGCTATTGGTGATGACAAGGATGCAGCAGAACTCTCGGGTATTAGAACAGATAGAATGCTTGTCTCTATCTATGCCGTTGCTGGTTTGGTTGTTGCGATTGGTGCTTGGGTTTCTATAGGAAGAGTTGGTTCGGTATCACCAACAAGTTTTTATGAAGGTAATTTGGACTCTATAACTGCTGTTGTGATCGGGGGAACATCTCTCTTTGGCGGAAGAGGCACGATCATTGGGTCACTTTTTGGAGCTCTTATTGTTGGTGTTTTTAGTTCAGGTCTTTCAATCGCTGGACTGGATGTTTTATGGCAAAGGTTTGCTCTAGGTTGTCTTATTATTATAGCCGTTGGTATTGATCAGTGGATTAGAAAGGTCTCAAACTAATGGAACCTATTTTAGTTGCAAAAAATCTATCAAAGAAATATGGAAAAGTTGTTGCTTTAGAGAGTGCTAATTTAGAGTTATATCCAGGAGAAGTATTGGGGGTAATTGGTGATAATGGTGCAGGTAAATCAACACTTATTAAGGTTTTATGTGGTGCAGTAATTCCAGACAGTGGAGAAATTTTGTTGGATGGAAAACCTGTAACTTTTACCTCTCCTATTGAAGCTAGAACACTTGGTATCGAAACAGTTTATCAAAACTTGGCGTTGTCACCTGCTCTATCAATAACTGATAATATGTTTCTTGGTAGAGAAATCAGACAAAAAGGGTTTATGGGCAAGTTTCTAAAATTTCTTGATAAAAAAGCTATGGCCGACGAGGCTAGAAAAAGATTATCAGAATTAGGTCTATTAACTATTCAAAATATTAACCAATTAGTTGAAACTCTATCAGGTGGTCAACGTCAAGGTGTTGCTGTTGCTCGCGCCACATCTTTTGGAACAAAAGTTGTAATAATGGACGAGCCTACAGCTGCTTTGGGAGTAAAGGAGAGTCGGAGAGTTTTAGAATTAATTAGCGAAGTAAGAGCTAGAGGAATTCCTATTATTTTAATTTCTCACAACATGCCCCATGTTTTTGAGGTTGCGGATAGAATTCATGTACACCGATTAGGAACAAGACTTTGCGTAATAGATCCGAATAAATACGAAATGTCAGATGCAGTTGCATTTATGACGGGCGCCAAAGAACCCCCACAAAACTAGTTAGTTAAATAATATTTAGCCGGTGTACTATTTCTTAGTACGTTAACGCCGTTTGGTAAATCGTTTTTATATACTTTTTGATTTATTTCATCTTTTGATAAATTAAAATTTTGCCATCGATCAATAAGTCTTTGCTCTAAAATTTTTTCTTCACAGTCTATCATCACCGATGTATCAAAAAAAATTTTCAAATCCGTCCAAGGTTGTAAATTTAGTAAAAGATAATTACCCTCGATAATAATTACTTTGCTTTCTTTAGGGATAATTATTGCAGAAGATCTTGATAATTCCAGAGATCGATCAAATATAGGAACAACCACTTCTGGTTCATTTTGTAATCTTTTAATAAAATTTAAAAGTCCATAAACATCAAAAGTTTCTGGGGCTCCTTTTTTTGAGAGAAGGCCTTTTTCTTTTAAAATACTGTTATCGTAATGAAAGCCATCCATTTGAAGGATACTGGGCTTGTGTTTTTTTAAGGTCAGATCAGAGTGTAATTTCTCAGAGGTAGTGCTTTTACCAGAAGCTGGTGGTCCCGAAATAGCAATAAAATAACGGTTTTTATTAGATTTCTGTACATCTTGGTCTAACTTTTTAATTAACTCTTGATAATTTAATTTAATCATAATTTAATTTTTAAATTGCTAGCTAACATAAAAGTTTTTCCATTTTGAAAAACGGTCAATCAACATTTGAGATAATTTATGATCTTTTTCAATAACTGTCTTAACTTTAGGAGGTGATAAGACATTATCATGATTAATATTGTTAAACCCTAAATAAGCTATTCTTGCAGCGCCGTAAGCAGCCATCGCATCTGAGGCTTCAGTTATTAAAAGATTTTTGTTCATAATAGAGGCCAATAATTTTATCCAATATTGGTTTTTAGAACCTCCTCCTATTACATATATATTATTTAACTCAATGCCAGTTTTAGACAGAGCCAAATAATTATCATTCAAACCAAATGATATTCCCTCTATTAAACTATAAATTAATGAACTACGGTTAGTGTCAATTCCCATGTTATGAAAACTCGCTCTTACATGAGGATCATTAATAGGAGTTCTTTCACCGGTTAAGTAAGGAAGATAAAATGGGGCACTATTAATAATTTTTTCTGAGTCCATTGACAAAGCTAGTTGTTCGGTAATTTCATTAATTGATGAATCAAAAGCATTTAAAAACCAATTAATGTTAGAAGTACAAGAAAGCATGACCGACATAAGGTGCCATGTGTTAGGAAGGCAATGACAAAAAGAATGAATAGCATCATCGTAATTTTTTAAAAATTTTTTTGTAGAGCCAAAAATCACTCCCGAAGTTCCAAGAGATAGAGAGGCATCACCTTCTTCATAAAGTCCAAGACCAACTGCAGCAGCTGCGTTATCACCCGCACCTCCATAGACCTTACAATTTTGACTAAATCCATATTTATCAGCTATCTCTTTTTTTAATGTACCTGTTTGATCTGTTCCCTCGCATACTTTTGGCATTTGGGAAATTTGCATTGATCCTGCATCAAGTAATTTTTGAGACCATTCTCGTTTAGCAATATCTAACCAATATGTGCCCGAGGCATCTGATAAGTCACTGTAAAAATCTCCTGTTAAATAAAATCGAAGGAAGTCTTTAGGTAACAATACCTTATTTATGGATTTAAAATTTTCTGGCTCATTATATTTTAACCATAAAACCTTAGGAGCTGTGAAACCTGGCATTGCAATATTTCCAGCAATATCTTTAACAGAATTATCTCTCATAATTTCTTCACATTCCTGGTGACTGCGAGTGTCATTCCAAAGAATACATGGTCTTATTACTTCATTTTTTTCATTTAAGCATGTTGCACCATGCATATGTCCTGAAAAGGAAATTGACTTAATTTGTTGAAAATCTATTTTTAGTTGGAGTTTTTTTAAGCATGTCTCAAGAGCTACAATCCATGATTCAGGGTCTTGCTCAGACCATCCATTTCTAAGATTGGATAAAGGAATTTCATCACTTGAAACACTATAAATTATTTCTTGTTCCTCCCCCATAACCAAACATTTCATGGCAGAAGTGCCTAAATCAATTCCTAAGTACATCTAAATATTATACAGACTTATAAGTTATTTTCTATTTATACAATAATATAAATAATGATAGGGTTTTATTAATGAAAAAATCATTAAAAATAAAAATACAAAAAATTAAAAATCATAAATACCGTCCTAAAGATTTTATTATTGCTGATGCAAAAGATGGTGACCTAGCTATGGGCATTACAACACCAGGACCAATAAGAAATTCAAAAGGAGAAATCTCTAAGGGTTATAAAAAATTAAATGATTATAAAAAATCTATGATGGCAATGACAAAATCTAAACTAGTTGACATTATGTTAATGTCAGCCTCTGTTGGAGAAAGTTTAATTCAAAAGAAATTATTTAAAGACTCTAGTGTTACACCCGCGATAAGAATGAACGATACATCAGATATATGGTTGATGAGAAATGGGAACTATAGAGCCACTAATCCTCGTCCTTTTCGATCAGCTAGAATAGAAGCAGTAAACAAATTAGTGAATTTAGGATTATTTTCAGTCACATTTTCAAAAAATGTTGATTTTGATTTAGCTATGTTAAATGCTTACAGAGATTTTAGAATAGAAGCAGTAAAATATCGATTTGATCATTTTTTAGAAATATTTAATCCACCAATTGATATTGGACTGAAACCCCAAGAACTAGGGGACTATGTTAATGATTGCATCATCAAAGCGATTGCTGGACAAACCAAAGAAGAAAGACCATTATTTTTGAAAATTGCCTACAATGGACCTAAAGCAATGGAGGATTTATCGAGTTATGATCCAGAAAATTTAATAGTTGGAATACTTGGGGGAAGCAAAGGGACTACACGTGATTGTTTTGAATTAATCAAAAAAGCAAGTACCTATGGTGCAAAAGTGGCACTATTTGGAAGAAAAATTAATCTTTCTGAGGATCCTATTTCACTTGTAAAAATTATGAGAGCAGTTGTTGAACAAGATATCTCCTCAAAGGAAGCAGTGAAAATGTATCATAATGGTCTTTCAAAAAAGAAGTTAAAATCTGATCGAAGCCTTCAAAAAGATTTAGAAATTACTGATCCTATTTTAAAACTATAATTTTTTAATATCTGGTAAATATCCAGATGAAGCATCAATCTTCATCATAGCTGTACCTGCAGCATGTGCTTTTTTTAAAGTTTTTTCAATGTTCCAATTTTCGTGAATTCCATAAATAAATGCTGCACAGAATGCATCGCCTGCACCAACAGCATTTTTAATTTTTTGTTGAGGAATAATTTTTGATTTTATGTTATGAGTCTGATCTTCAAGAACACATACTGACTCTTTGGAATTATGAATAATTAATCCCTTGAGTAATCCATTTTTAAAAATTTTTTTTGTCAATTGTAAAATAAGTTTTATATTTAAGTAATTATCATTCTTTTTAATTGATTTTTTAAATAATAATTGAGCTTCAATTTCATTTAACAACAAATAATCGGTAAAAGGTAGGGCGCTATAAACAATTTTTTGAAAATGAGAGGTTTTATTTGAAACTAAATCTATAATAGTGATGAGGTTTTTCTTTTTCGCTTTTTCTAAAACTATATTCAATCTTGTTTTGTTATAGTTAAATCTATCTAATTTTCCTAGTAAAGTTAAATATCCAATATATAGAATTTTGGGTTTTGATTTAAGATCATCAATTTTAAAATGTTTGGTATCTAGTAAATTATTGGCACCTGGGTAATAAAGGAATGTCCTTTCATTTTTTTTTTCAATCATACATACTGTTTGAGATGTTGGTACAGTCTTCGAGCTAATCAGATAATTTATTTGTATATTATTTTTTTTTAGGTGATTTTTAATTATTGATGCATTTCCATCGAGACCAATAGAGCCCATTGCAATCATTGGGTAATTGAAACCTAAAGAGCTAAGATCAGTTAAAACGTTTGATGGCCCTCCTCCAACACATTGAAAACTATCTAATATAGGCTCTAATTTTCCTCTCTCAGGCAATTCGTTTATTTTGTAAGTAGTATCAACACACCACATACCTAGACCAATTACCCCTTTATTCATTACATTTCATTCCATAAAAGGTGTATTGCAGCTTCGTCTTCTTCAATGTCACTAAACCTTCCAACTGGTTCAAGAAAGTAGTTATCTTTATTATCATCATTTACTTGGGAAACCTCACCTGCCATTACCATGCCAGTGCCTTCAACAGCATAAAACTTATGATAGACGTTTCTCTCAACAGTCACGCTTTGTCCTCTTTTTAGTATTAAAGGTTTAAGAGGTTGAATTTTTAGTGTTTGGCCATCAACTAGAACATCAATTTCTTTTTGAAGCTCTCTAAAACCTTTGTCTACTTCTAAAAATTCTATAGCTAAATCCCCACCTCCTCTATTGATAATATCCTCTAATTTAACCTTATGGCTGTGAAATGGAATTTCTTGTCCTTCCTGCATAAAAAGTAATTTCTCAGCATATGGTT
>OCZA010000813.1_pt1 | contig 10326 bp, 4 predicted proteins | sample 1539021 | NCBI WGS metagenome assembly OCZA01 (sample SAMEA2619376, study PRJEB22493) | marine metagenome | biome: marine biome (ENVO:00000447); feature: surface water layer (ENVO:00002042); material: "saline water (ENVO:00002010), including plankton (ENVO:xxxxxxxx)" | depth 5 m
GGTGAAATTTTATGTCCGATAGTTTTAAGTACTGACTTAGTATCTTCTGATATCCCAGATTCTAAATACAGCCGATCGGGGAACCATTGATGGTGAATCCTTGGAACAGATGAGGCCTCAGCTATTCCCATATCAAACTCCAATACATTCAAAATTATTTGCAGAACGATGGTAATAATAGTTGATCCTCCGGGACTTCCCGTTGTGAGTATAGGCAATCCCTTTTGATCAAATACTATTGTTGGTGTCATCGATGAAAGGGGTCTTTTCCCCGGTTCAATCTCATTGGCTGTGCCACCCAAGAGTCCAAATCCATTTGGCGCTCCGGGCTTTGAGGAGAAATCATCCATTTCATTGTTTAATAAAAAGCCTCCTCCTGAAACTGAAATTCCACTTCCATAAGAAAAGTTTAGTGTGGTCGTATTGCTGACAACATTTCCAAATGAATCCCATACTGAGAAATGAGTTGTCTCTTCAGATTCTCTGTATTGTCGTTTTTTGGACAAACTCTCAATATCAATTCCAAGGCCCGGCAAAACATTACTGGAATCTGATGATTTGGTTAAACTAATTTTTGATACTAATTCTTTTGCATATTCTTTATCGATTATTCTCTCCACCGGAACATCATAATAATCAGGATCACCCAAGTAAGCGCTCCTATCTGCATATGCTCTTCTCATTACCTCAACGAGCGCATGTATGTATGCCGCACTATTATGCCCTAACTGCTGAAGTTCAAAATTTTCCAACATATTTAGCATCTGAATTAGATGCACGCCGCCTGATGACGGCGGTGGCATTGCACAAACACGCTTGTCATGATAGCTACCGCAGACTGGGTTTCTTTCCACTACTCTATAATTTTTCAGATCGCTATGAGTTATAAGACCGCCTGACTCTGCCATTTCCTTTACTATCAAGTCAGCAGTTAAACCTTGATAAAATCCAGGCCTTCCATATGATTTAATTCGTTTTAATGTTTCAGCAAGATCGTTCTGTTTTAGGACTTCTCCTGGAAGGTAGCTATCGCCATTCTTCTTATAAAAGTATGCTCTGGATCCATCATCTTTCATTAATCGCGCTCTCCGAGTCGCAAGTGATGATGACAAATCAATTGATACCTCAATCCCATTTTTTGCAAGATCTATCGCTGGCGTAATAACTTCAGCTAGACTTAACGAGCCAAATTTTTCGTGAGCATATAATAAGCCTGCAACCGTCCCGGGAACGCCACTGGAATAAATACTGTACCGCGCTTTTTTGTTGTCGACCTCTCCCGATTCGTCCAGAAACATTTCTGTGGTGGCAGCAATTGGTGCCATCTCACGATAATCAATCGTTATTGTATCTTTGGAATCAGCAAGATGAATGACCATAAAACCTCCACCTCCAAGGTTCCCGGCTCTTGGGAGAGTTACTGCCAATGCAAATCCTGTAGCTACCGCAGCATCAATTGCGTTACCACCTTTTGTTAAGATAGCTGCCCCTATCTCACTGGCAACTTGTTCTTGTGAGACCACCATACCAAGCGAACCAAAGACTGGATGAAATCTTGAATTAGAATCAATAATTGGCACATCGCTTGATGATACTAGCGATGAAAAACAAAGCACAAAAGATAGAATCAAAACTCTAAGACGATGCTTCTCACAAATTTTAACTTTCATAATCAGTTGCCAAAATAGCTCAATTTAATTGATTTTTATTGTCAAACTATCGCCCACATTTTATTGAGGCCGTTGCAGACCCCTCCCAGTCAGGATCAGATTGTCCCATAATAACACTTGATTTGTTTGTGACAGCATTCACTCTTCCAAATGATGCGCGAGAATGCACTAAATTAACGTTAAAACCACTCTTTTCCCAATACTGAACATTTCTATCATTCCAACCTTGATCTGACGCCTCAGCTTCAAACGAGTTCAGGTTGATTACTCGTTCATTCTCACTATTAATAGTCATTGATGGATGGACTCGTGGTGCAGAAATTGCGCGCTCTAATGTCAATCCTTGATCTATAATTCTCGACAGAGTCTGTGTGATCGCTGATGGAATTCTTATTCCTCCCGCGGCTCCCAAAACTAAATCTACTTGCCCATCTTTCGTAACAATTACCGGTGCAATAGATGTCCTTGGCCTTTGACCAGGTTTCTGCTTACCTGTTCTTAAATATCCCCCCATCGTCGCCGCATAAGGAAATCCCAGTTCTTTAGTTGACACTTTTGCTCCAAAAATTGGTCCCAAAGTTTGAGTCATCGAGATAGCAAGTCCATCACAATCAAAAACTGAAATATGTGAAGTGTGAGAATTAGAATTTTGAACCCAGTCCGTTTCACTTCTCTCTAAAGCCAAGTTATAAACTTTTTCCAGATTGTTAGTCTTAGGTAACGATATTTTCAAAGTTTGATGATTTATCCAATCAATATTTAATGCTTTTAAAGGGTCCTCTTCATAATAATTCTCACTCATGGATTTGATACTGAGTGCCAAAGCTTGACTAACTAGGGCTGCCCACCGATCTTCATCAAAATCCGAATACTCATATTGATTTAAAATAGATAATGTTTTTGCGACTAATAAACCACCTGCGGGAGCGGCAAGAGTATGAATCGTCCTATCGCGATATTTGAAACTAAAATAATTACCGGGCAATATTTCATAATTATTTAAATCCCCAATATTGATAAAACCACCATTATCTGAACTGTCATCAACAATTATTTTTGCGATATCACCAAAGTAAAAATTATTATGAGGATCTGTTGATATTTTTTTAAGTGTATTCGCTAATGCTTCCTGAATTACAACCTTATTGTTCGGATGTATATCTCCAGATTCATCAATATAAACATGCCTCATACCATCACTCTCAAAAATTTTTTCAACAACACTTAATTGACGTGTTCGCTCCCCCGGTAAAAATTTAATACCTTCAGATGCATGCTTTATCGCTGGGTTAGTAAGACTAGAAAAAGGTAAGGAGCCAAAATCATTATGCATTTTTGCCAAAAGCGCAACCAATCCTGGAACTGCCACAGTTTGATAACCATATGACGGTAGAGCATTATCATTTTTAAATGCTTTTGGAATCTCGGTCATACCGTTGTAACCAACAAAATTCTGCTTATCGTTGCTCACAATTGCTTGAGCGCGACCACCCAGACCACTCATAGTTGGTTCTACAACGGATAAAACCAAAGAGGCTGCAATAGCAGCATCAACACTATTTCCTCCTTTGATGAGAATTGCTTCTCCTGCCATGGTCGCCATTGGATGTGAGGTAGATATGACACCAGAAAGGTTATTGGTATCTTTACTTCCGTGATCTAGAGAGTGGCTAGACACTGATACGAAAAAAAGAAACAATAAACGAGGTGTAATTAAGGTCGCTACAATTTTATTCATGAGCTCACTATACTATATGGAAAAAAAAGGGAGCCATTCGGCTCCCTTTATAAAAAGAGAACAGAATTACATATCCACTTTTAAACTAACGTAATAATTTCGCCCATAGTCCTGATGTGCATCTGCATAGAAGCCGTAAAAACGGTCAGCGATTGGAGCTCGCTCGTCTTCTAAGTTCTTCACTGCAAACCTTAATCGGGCGTCTGAGCCACCAATATCAAATCTATAATCAACAGAAGCATCCATGGTAGTCATTGATGGGATTACATACTCCGTACCGTCAGCTAACGTCAAACTGCTCTGTATGAATGAACCCTTCTTTAAGCCTGACAAAGACGCTCCCCATGGTCCTTTTCTCCAAGATAATCTCATGGAATGCTTTTCATCATAATTTCCATCAATGCCAAGCAAGTCTCCAAAACCACCTAAATTAACATACAACGGAACAAGTCCCGATTGTTGAGCATCATTGATTACGCCGAAAGCGCCAGTTGGAATCTGATCGAAGGTATCTGTATAAGATGCATTATATCTGAATCTAAAGCTACCTATGTCGGTATCAAGATCATATAACACACCTAGATCTTGCCCTTCTAAGGTTCTCTTAGCCATGTTGATATACTCATCTAAAACTCTTGTTGTTTCTCCAACAGGACAAATACCAGCTGCTGCAAAAAGCTCAAGGTCATCAGGATCCACATCGTCCCTTACTGTGGCTGGGTTACCAACAAATGAAGCGCAATCGTCAGTTCCGTGCTCTAGCAAAAGAACAAGATCTTGGATTGTATGATTTGACCTACCAAATAATCCTATGGTCTTATCTTTCTCTATTCTCCAAAAGTCATAAGTTAGTGTAAGACCGTCTAAAATCTCAGCCATCGGAGATGAGCCATCCAAAAACATGGCGGGATCTAATACAAGTCCTATTGATGAATTCGTAGACTCCTCTGGAACTAACTTATCCGCTCCAGTAGCATATCTTTGAATTGACCAATCATAATCCCTAACATCCTTATCACTGCCGCCAATGTATTGATACACAGCATCTACACGTGTACCCGCTCTCGCTACTTCTAGCTGGTTTACCTGCACTAAGTTCGGAGCTCTAAATGCTGTTTGAGTTGATCCTCTAAGTAAGAGCCCCTCCGCAACGTTATAACCGACTGCTAATTTACCTACAGTTGCTGTTCCTGCATCTGAAATGTCTTCGTGTCGAACTGCAAGCTGGGCCTGAATTTTTTCAGTGATAGGGATTTGAAATTCAGTAAAAACAGAAATTGTATTTTTACTTCCAGATGCATCTGTTGTTGGGCTAGAACCTAAAACATCACCAACAAACGGGAAAGTTCCTCCGTTGTCTGCAACAAAGGCGATAGTGCCGTCAAGACGCGGATCTCTATCATCTGCATAAGACTCCTTCCGATACTCAAAACCTACCAACATAGCGACTGGACCAGCGGGCAGTGAGAGTAATTCTTCATCTATTGCTTTGAAGTCCCAAAGACTTAACACACTCTCATCATTCCTATATACATCAACGAGGGCCCTTTCAATATTTGTAGAATCTATTGAAAAAATATTAAACGCAGCAGGGGTTGAGTCATAAAGCGCCTCTTGAAGAAGAGTATTAGAGATTCTATTCAAAGTTACATCATTAGATACCGCTTTCGAGTGCAAGATAGCAGTTTCCCAATCCCATTCTCCTTGTGTTCCCCTGAAGCCCGCTAAGAATCGAGTTGTTTTTTTCTCGTTTACTACAGTTCGTCCATACTTTGGATTTCTCATTCCATCGACAGTTATTTTCATATCAGCCAATGGAAACTCCCCATCTTGCATCAATTGCTGCGTGTAATAGTACTCTGGACCTATCGATAACCTGGCTGAAGAAAAAATACCGCCTGGTTCCTTCTCTCGTTTTGACTTGGCATTGTAATATCCAAGCTCCGAGAAAAATTCCACACCACTGTCCATCTCATGAGTAAACGTAGCAAATACATTCTGACGCTCCGTAGTACCCCTAAAATCTCTATACAAGCCAGGATTTAAGTAGTAGTTTGAAGAGGACGAGGTATCAGGCACTAGGCAGGTTCCATAGCCAGTATCTAGGGCTGTAGATCCCGCACATTTGGGGTCATCGATTGGCAGTATTTGCGCCTCTCCCCTGGAATCCGTGAAACTATTTCTACCAGACTGATCGATTTGTGCGTATTGGTATGAATACATGTTACGAAAAGCAGTGTTAGTTTTCCAAGGAGAATCATCTGGCAACAGTTCTCTATGGTCACCAATGCTCCATCTTTCATCTTCTGTTGCTTTTATTCGATCCCTGTCATAATAGTCAACAAGTACTGTCAAATGCGAAGCATCATCATTAAATTTCATCCCGAACTTACTTGTAAATGTAAGATCCTCTGCCTCAAAGTGGTCATATCCCTTTAATCTAGTGCTAAAGCTAAATCCTTCATATTCAGCATCTATTACATTATTTACAACGCCTGCTAATGCGTCTGCTCCATAAATTGCTGAGGCACCGTCCTTTAATATCTCAACACGATCGAGCCCAGTAGTTGGAATTAAGTTGGAGTTTACGGTGAGTGTTGGAACATAATCACCACCTATCAACTCGGTCTGATAACCCGCTGAGTTTACAAGCCTTCTGCCGTTCAACAAGACAAGAGTATTGCCGACTCCCATATTTCGAAGATTGTAAGCTCCAATATCGCCACGAGCAGCATTGACTCCTCCTGACATCGCTTCCTGTTCTGTGAAGTAATTTAAACCCTGTTCCGCCATGTTCTCGAGTAATTCAACTCCAGAATCCAGTCCTAAGATATCTATATCGTCCGATGAGATAACTGAAACCGGAAGTGCTGTGCTAATTGAGGCCCCCTTAATCTGCGAACCCAGTACCACTACTTCTTCAAGCTGCGCATCCCCTTGCGCGAGTGCAAATGAACTAGTCAAAGAAAATCCCGCTATCAATGCCAATCCAAATGTGTTTTTAAACAAACGCATTATGTCCCCCTAAGTGTATAAACCTATTGTTGTTAGACAAATCATAAATGTTTTTTAGACTCAAAACGAGTATTTCTTTAGTGATATTACCTAAGTTAAAAAGATTAAAGGTGCTAACCAATATGAAATAACTATTAAAAGCCCTAAACCCAGAATATTTAGGTAAAGGCCTGCGCGAATCATTTGAGGAATCGTGATAAATCCTGATGAAAAAACTACCGCATTGGGTGGAGTCGCTACAGGTAACATAAAAGCGCAACTAGCTGCCAATGTAACAGGAACACATAAAACAACTGGTGAGATTCCAATCTGGAGTGCGAGTGCACCAAGAATCGGCAAGAAGGTTGCTGTTGTTGCGAGATTACTCGTCATCTCAGTCAAAAAAATAACCAGGGCAGTTGCGCAAAATACGACAAATCCTACTCCCATAAACGATAAAGGAGACAAACTTTGTCCCAACCAACTCGCCAACCCACTATTAGAGATAGCCGACGCTAGACTCAAACCACCGCCAAATAAAATCAGAACACCCCAGGGTAATCCCTTCAAATCATCCCAAACAAGCAATTTAGACTGTCCTCTCTCACCACTTGGCAATATAAAAAGAAGAAGGGCTCCAGTTAATGCGATAGAGGCATCCGATAAGCCTGAAAGATCGAGTGCGGCTGTCAATGGCCTTCGAACTACCCAAAATAATATTACTAGCGCAAAAGTCAACGCTACCCTTTTTTCTGGGGTCGTTAGCTTTCCGAGTGCAACACTCTCACTCAATAAGTGTTGCCTAACCTCCGCAGACTCTTGAATGTCTGATGGATATACAACAATCGTAAGAACGCTCCACGCTAAAATTAACATTATCGATGCAAGTGGAACTCCAACCATCATCCAATCAAAAAAACTAATAGAAATATCAAAAGTCTCTCTCATATATGCAGCAAACAGGGCGTTAGGAGGTGTTCCAATTAATGTTGACATTCCTCCTATCGTTGCAGCGAAAGCTAGTCCCAATAACATTGATATCTGAAAATTTTGTCGACTTATGTCTGATAAATTTTGCATCTGAATTAAAATCACAGAAATTACAGATAAAGCGATCGGCAGAAGCATCATAGTAGTTGATGTATTAGTCATCCACATAGACAGGAGTGCAGCAACCAACATAAATCCACCGATTAGTCTCCTTCCATCAGTTCCCGTTTTGCTAAGGATAAAAAAGGCTATTCGCTTATGTAAATTCCATCTCTGAACCGCAATCGCTAAAATAAAGGCACCTAAAAATAAATATATAGTTGGATTTGCATAAGGCGCAGCTGCTTCCTTCATTGAAGATATCTCTAAAATATCAAAAGTTACCAAAGGAACAAGCGCCGTAACTGCGACGGGAAGAGCTTCTGTTGCCCACCAGATAGCCATCAGAAGACCCACTGCGGCAACTCTCCAAGCGATCGTGGACATAACATCTTGATGATCACTAAAAAGCATCATAAGAATAAAAATGATTGGCCCAAAAAGAAGACCAACATTTTGGTATAACCTGCGGTCTAAAGAATCTGGATCAACAACCGTTTCAGAATCCATAAAGCAATACCTCTGTTTTCATATTCATTAGTCCACTAATCTAAAATCGCATCTTCCAACTTTCGTTTTTCAAATATTTCTTTTACCACACTCTCAGTTTGCTCGGCCGACAATCCAATATAAGTGGATGGATCCAATAGATTATCCAACTGCTCATTCGAAAAATATTTTGATATCTCTGGCGATCGAGTAATTGCCTCTTTTAAAGGTATATTCTCTTGGAGTGCTTTCTTTACGATTTTTCGCATCAAATTATTTGCTGTTGCTTTCCCAATCTTATCTGCGAGCTCAAAAGCTATTCGTTGTGACATTATTAAACCGTTGGTTCTTTCCAGATTATCCAGCATTACCTGCTCATTTATCTTCAATTTCTTAAGAAGTAAGTTCGCCTGGAGTAACATTTGCTCAGTTTCTAAACTTATACTGGCTAATACTTTGGCAGTCCTCGAGGTGTCATCGCGCTCAAATGAATTAATCATATCGTCCATTATCACTTCAGCCATACTTGGGATCACTCGCGAATAAAATATGAGGGCTTCAGGTTTCGAGGGATTTTTTTTATGTGGCATTGTGCTGCTGCTGACTGATGACTTTGACAAAATCTCCTCAGTTTCACCGATATCAGTCATTTGTAATAAAAAAAGCTCATTTCCAATTCTCCCAAATGATTTACTGACAAGCGCTAGCACCGAGGCATACTCGGCGAGAACGTCTCTTGCGGGATGCCAATCGTCTGAAAAAGGTTTACTCAGCTTAAGCTCTTCCATCATTAATAATTCTGTATTTTTACCTTTTTCCCCCAAACCTAAATGTGTTCCGACAGCTCCCTTTAAAATGCCTGATTTAGCTAAACGACTCTGTACTTCCTTTAATCTATCAATGTTCCGTCGGTTCTCACCTAGCCAAGTAGATACTTTTTTACCAAAGGTGATGGGTAATGCATGTTGTCCTCTGGTTCTTCCTGCCATCACAGTATCTCGATGTTTCATCGCAAGAGTCATTAGGGTAGCCTCAACATTGAGAAGATAATTTAAAATGACTGTTGAAGCTTCATTGAGCTGAAGGATTAAAACAGTGTCATAGATATCGACAGTAGTCGCTCCAAAATGGACATACTCATGCGCACCATTTTTAATCGATCTACTCCAAACGTTTAACAGTGCCACCATCCTATGATTAACTACCTCGTACTCCTCCCGGATTTCAATCAAAGGTGCATATTTTATGTCAGCTTTTGATGATATTTCTTCGGCCGCCCAAGTTGGAATTATTCCCTGCGCCGCTTGAGCCGACGCGAGTGCAGCTTCAAAATCGAGAACAAGTTGATTTTTGTTGTTTTCTTCAAATATTTTGACAACAGTTCTTGCTGAATCTGAATTCAAAGCATGCGCATTCAAAAATCCAAAAATTAAAGTTATTAAAATTACTCTTCGCATTTAAAACTAAGTCTCCCTTTTATCGCCTTTAATTTGGTCCTGATATGAGATATCACAAAAATCTGCTTTGATTAGTCGAAAACGCAGGTATCAGTTAAATGGTGTCTATAATGCCTAGCTTCCTCAAAAATACCTCGACGCGAACGGCCGTATCATAAAGATATCTGTCTCGATTAAAAAAACTATGCTCCTGATCTTCATACATAACAATATCACATGGAACCCTTTGTTTTTTTAGAAGAGCGCAAAATTCCTCTGCTTCTGATTGAGACGTCCAAAAATCCTCAGTGCCCAGCAATATAAGAGTAGGAGGATAGTTCTCATCTATTTCAGAAAAGGTTGCGTTACGCCCTCTTTTTGGAAAATATTTTTGCGTATTTAATTCCAAGCTAAGACCAGGGTTCAAAAGGACTGAAGCCTGCGGGAAAATTAATTTAGGCATTAACTCTGTAGTGCCGATGTTTGGCTTTTTTAAATTAGAATTGATAATGATATCTGTGGGAATAGCCGTCACAGCTGCCATGTAGCCTCCAGCTGAACCACCACCTACAGAAATACTGTTCCTATTAATACCTAGCTTTTCTGCATTTTCAGTTACCCAACTGACTGCTGACTTTCCATCTAAAATACTATGAATTCGCTCAGTTCCATGTTTATTCTTAACTCTATACTCCGCGCAAATTACGGTGATACCGTAATTCGTTAAATGTTTCGCGTATGGATAAAATTGTCCTGGAATAGCATTTTTAAAACCGCCTCCGTGAAAAAAAATAAGTGCAGGGGGGCTGGTGTCCTGGTCCACAAGTTTCGACTTGAAAACGTGCAGATATAAATCTCCTTGAGGAGTTACTTTATAGTTGATCTTTTCTACCCCTTTAAAACTGTTTAG
>OCZA010000815.1_pt1 | contig 10308 bp, 23 predicted proteins | sample 1539021 | NCBI WGS metagenome assembly OCZA01 (sample SAMEA2619376, study PRJEB22493) | marine metagenome | biome: marine biome (ENVO:00000447); feature: surface water layer (ENVO:00002042); material: "saline water (ENVO:00002010), including plankton (ENVO:xxxxxxxx)" | depth 5 m
CATTGGCATCCTGATCAAGAAGAAGTTCCGAGTGGTCCCCAATAGGGGCCACTTTTCCATTAGGGGTTGACAAGAGCTTAGAATGATCATATAATGTAATTATAGAAACAAACAAAAGAGGGCAATATGGAAATCCAAACAGAATTATTCACAAGTGAATGGGGTGTAAGAAATGATGTCAAACATCTAGTAGATGAGTTGAACAATCTTTTACCTGCTATGGGCATGGTGAAGAATGCCAACAAGAACAGGTCGCTTGAAACTTTTCGTAAGGCACAGAATGTCACCTACGACATTTTTAACAACGGTCTTATCAACAGAGGAAAGAGCCTAAGAGTGCTAGGTATAAAAAGGCATGATCTTCCACTTCCAGAATACTATGGAAGAGATGGTTATTATCCAGGCAATTGGGATCGGGTTGAAGAGATAGTGACAGAAGCTTTTACTCCAATAGTCTTTAGGGCGGCCAAAGAACAAGGCCTCCAATAGGGGTTGACAAGAAGGTCTTTTGATCATATAATATAAACATAATAAGGCAAACAAAAGAGGGAAACATGGCAACAGATATTCAATCACATTCAGAGGCGTTTTGGCTTACAAGATTCGCAGGTCAAAAAGGGACGTCAATCCAGGTGACAATGGAGAGGGCAGATAAAACACCCAGATCGGTAGCAGATAATTTTTTCAATCACATAGCATTGACACGTCAAGAGGCACAAGAACTTGCCGTTGAATTGATGCTATTTGCTAACAACAGAGAAGAGGAGTCATTATAATGTTTACAGATATTATGGTAGGTGATACGGTTTACTTTTCAACTCCACACTCGAAAGAGTTAAAGGGCAAGGCAGTAATGAAAGGCCCTATTGGTTGGGTGGTTAACATGGGTGGCAGACATGGTATGCCGAGTGTGGTCACTGAAAGAAACTTTATTAAGATAAGAAAGGGCAAGAACAGAAAGCCCGATTATTTAGGAAACTTTTTTAACTAGAGGAGAGCTTATGGCTTATCTAACTTATACCCAAGACCCTATCGGATCATTCGTTGAGAAGGAAGTAGGAAATACCTTTGAATTCTCCTGGAACAAAGATGAACTAGAAGGGCAAGCCTTTTGGGGTTATGGAAACTTTCCACACAAGGTTTGGGTAGCCTCAGGGCAGATAGGTGGTGACAGTGGCTATCGTTATGCTGAGGTCAAAAAGACTGTGGTATATATTGCTGTCGACGAAGATGAATACGGTAAGCCTGTAATTGAAAAATGGCAAATTAAAAAGAAGACAGATTATGGGACTATTCATTGACCAATTTAAAGGTTGACATTTGGGCGGATTGGTTATAATATAATAGTATGAAGTTGAAGCCTGTAAACAAACATTTGAATTCGGTGACTATGACTGACATCGAAAATCATAAGATTATTTCCACACGAGAACTTCAGAAAGATTTAGAAAATTTAAGAAAGTTTGAAGCCACACAGAATAAAAATAACTTCTATGGCAACCCATTCCTTTATCACTTTCAGTTTAAGAATTTATTAAATTGTCGTAGGGAAAAGGGCAAGACTATCTATGACATTTGGAATGATACAGAAGAACAAAAGAAGCTGATCGAAAATACTCGCAAGAGAAATAGGGGTGGTAGAACTGCCGCTGGTAATGTTTATGAATGTTTCAGGATCAATCTCGGATCCATTGTTATGTTCAAGAGTACCACTGCGAAATATCTTTATAGAAAATATAAGGCTTCTCATGTATTAGATCCGACAGCAGGTTGGGGAGGAAGAATGTTAGGTGCTTGGGCATTAGACATAGATTACACAGGCATAGACACCAATAAGAAACTACAACCTGCCTATGACAGCATGATAGACTTCTTAAACAAGGAACAAGAACTAGACAGCAATCTATTCGAGACTCAGGCAAGTAAATTAAAAATGATTTATAAGAGCTGTCTTGACGTTGACTTTTCAAAGATACCCTATGACATGGTTCTTACAAGTCCGCCTTATATCAACTTAGAATTATATGAACACATGGATCCTTGGAAGAGCGATGAGTTATTCTATAAAGATTTCTTTCTTCCTTTGTTTCAAAAATGTATTAAACATATCAAGATAGGCGGTAATGTCTGCTTTAATATATCTCCTAAGATGTATGAGGACGCCTTGAAACATGGTCTACCTGAATGCGATAGTGAAGAAAATCTACTTCAACAACTAGGTCAACAAAAGGGCAAGAAGAAGCAGGATAAAATTTACATTTGGCAGAAATATGCTTGACATTCTTCATAAGAGGTGTTATAGTATAAACATAATAAGAAACTAGGTACTCACAGAGGCGGGCCGCGATGCCCACATAAGGGTGAGCTAAGGTATTAGATTAAAACAGTTGCATGCCGAGATCTAAACGCCTACTAAAAACAAAAAGAGAGGGCAATATGACTACAATAACTAAAAATCAAATCAAAACGGCATTTGTCAGTGAAGTTAAGAACATTGGTGAATATGTCTATAACAATCAAGACTGGTATCAAGAAGACACTCAGAGAATGAGATATATCCTAGCAACCATAGAGATGTCACCTGGTGATAACTATGGTGAGAAGCCAAAGCAATACGAACTTGGGCAAGAGGACAATAGGTTCTATGGCTGTATAGAGTTTGGTGATAAGGGTACCTATACTATCAAGGACGAAAAGGTACTGCTCGAGCTTATGGACATGAAGCCCAGCCAAGTGGCAGACTATATTTCTGTAAATGAATATGATTGGATAGGTGATGACTACGATCATGCTAATGAGTATCTATTCACAATAATGAATCACTGGCAGGAAGAAGTTGAGTTTGATACACAAGATTATGAAAACCCAGATCAGATGACCATTACAAAAAGAGCTAGACAATGGAATGTAGACCCTGAGACAGGATATAAAAGCGAGAACAAGTTTGAAGTGGCCTATCAGATACTGATGGATTACTACAATGAATTACCTGAAGCAACAAGGGTAGAGGTAGACAAAAGACTTGAAGCCGTAGAATGTTAAATAATTTTAATTTAGGGGTTGACAAGACCCCTAAATGATCGTATAATAAATGAGTAATTAGGGCAAACAAAACTTTGGAGGGTTATATGCTAGAAGATAATTTCATTAAAGAACGCAATCATTACGATGGTCTAAAAGATCAGTTAGGTTATGACACCGTGTTCGATTTAGATCTACAAGGCTGTAAGCCTTTGGACTTTAAGATTTTCACAGATAAGCCTAGAACGGTTTCCTACAAGATCATCGATGAGATGGGTCCTACCTTTGACGACACGACCTGGGTGACTTTCAAAGCCGTAGCAGAAGACGGTACCCTAGGTGCTTTATGGAAGGCGGCAGAAGACTGCTTTCAACAGGCGAAGAAGGCCAAGGGTGACTGGCACTATTTCGTAGAGAATTTCACCATGCTGGATAACGGCGAACTAGAACTTGTGACAGGGAGCTAGATATGAGATTCGCAGATTTACAATTTGGTCCCCACCCTGTTCAAGAGGGTGGCATACAGGCCAAGGCTTTGATAGGAAAATACGAAGTTTCCGTGGTGAGCCTACAGAATAACGATGTCTATGAGGTAGCGATATTTGACGGACCTGATGGTTATTTCATTCAACTGCCAGGTATCCACCCAGATTATAGTGCTTGGTCAGATGATGTTATCCATCATCAATCAAAGGACAATGTGGAAGGGATACTGTTAAAATTGGCATTGATTGCTGGATTTGACTTTAATCCTTATAACAACTCTCCAATAGGGGTTGACAATGCTGTCATTTGACCGTATAATATAAACATAATAAGGCAACAAGGAAAGGCACAATAACATGGCAACAAGAGCAAGAATAGGATTAGAACTTAAAGACGGTTCATTTATTTCATCATATCAACATTGGGACGGTTATCCAGGAGGATTAGGTTATACCCTGATCGATCATTGGATGGACTATGACAAGGTAAAAGAAGCAATTGAACTTGGAGATGCTTCTAAATGGGCTTATACCGTTGGCGACAAGATCGACTTTGATGATCGCAATGCCAAAGATTATGACATCCAGAATGTCTACTACGGACGTGACCGAGGAGAGAAAGATGTTGGTTATCACAAACATCTGAATGGCGTATGCCTACTCGACGAGGCTTTCAAATGCGGTGAAGAATATCTATATGTTCTCAAGGATGTGAGCAAGAAGGCAGATGAAGAGAAGTACGAATGGTTCTATGTTGACGAAAATGAGCCTGAGACTATCAAGCCCTTGTTTGAGGTTGCTCTACAGGATCACATTGATCTCCTAAAGAGAACACTTGAAATGAAGAAGCAGGGTCAGTTCATAGGTTAGCCATTAGGGGTTGACTTCTAGGTCAACTCGTCATATAATAGTATTATAACAAAGGAGGGCAATATGCCAAATTGGTGTAACAATTCAATAACGATTCAAGGATCCACAGACACGATCAAGCCACTGTGGGAGGAAGCCAACAGAAAAGATTCAGGCTTGTTAAATGCGATGGTTCCGATGCCCAAGGCATTGAGAGGAACTACATCACCCACACCCGAAGAAGGTCAGCCAGGATACAAAGGACCACAACCTAAGATAGATGGATATGACAACTGGTATAACTGGGCCATTGACAACTGGGGTACGAAGTGGGACACGGATAACGACGGCTTGGAATTCACAGACAACGGCGATGGTACTTCACAGATATCAGGATGGTTTGAGAGTGCTTGGGCACCCCCAATTGAGGCCTATAACAAGTTCCTAGATGACATGGATGGTTGTTCCATTTATGCTACCTATGAAGAAGGTGGTATGGATTTCGCAGGCATTTATGACAATGGAGCAGACGATTACATGGAAGGCATTTCAGAACCATGTGAACGGATCATTAGAGGCAAGGAGACACTGGAAGATCAGACAGAACTGTTCCAACGCCTAGAAGAAGAATTTGATCTCATTGACAACAGGCGTGAGTATGTGGAAGAGATGATGCTGGAAGAAACGGAAAAACAAGGGGAGATGGTCAATGGATGAGGACAAACAGAAGCTGGTTGATCGTGTGTTGGAGCAGATGCTGAACGACATAGAAGACAAGGATCTCACTGCGATAGAAGAACTGATCAGCGGATTGCCCACGGACAAGCTGGAAGGCTATCTTCCGGAAGAATCATAACAGAAGAGGTACAATGAATTGGCAGAAAAGATCACATACGGACCCTTGGACCCAGAGACCCAAGAACTGTTTGAACAGGTGCTTAACCAAGCTCAGCGATTCGTTGACCTACAGGTAGACGATGAAATCTACGAGGAATACCAAAGAGACATAGACGAACTGGCCACGAGATTCGACATAGTGCGACAGGACATAGAAGTGGATGTCACTGAGGATCAGCCCGATGATGACGGCAATACAGTGGTAAAGATCAAGTTCAAACCCTCGGATAGAAAGACCCTTACACAGGATCAGCTGAGAAAGACTCTTAAAGTAATAACAAACGAAACCAACGACAATGAGGAAACAGATGGATAATCAACCAACGGAAGGTGTGGCCCTGGTATTGATGATGATTGGACTGGTGAGCTTTACAGTCTTATTAAACATGATAGTGGGAGCCTTCACGTGACTGCTAATAGCCGCGAAGCGGAACGACAGATTTCTAAAAGCTCGGAGAGCGGTAGCGGTAGATCCTACAGCCTCGAAGAGGACGGAGCGAACGGTAGTGACACGGTTGACCTGAGTTGGCCTCTTGATGTTCCTAATGTTAATGTCTATCAGCTCATAGTGGATAGAATAGCAAAAGCAAAGGCCCCGTTGCAAAGAGGTTGGTCGGACGTTTCTGACGGTTAAGAGGCGTTCATTCTACTGGGCGAGCATGGCGGAATAGGTAGACGCAACGGACTTAAAATCCGTAGACTGTAGAGTCGTGTGAGTTCGAGTCTCACTGCTCGTACCATGTAGAGGAGATCATTACATAGCATAGGCCCCGCTGTAAGGTCTCTGGTCTTTTGGATCTGTACGGTTTGGACGGTATATTCACGGTGGGCTATTACGGTGCGAGAAAGGCTAAGAGTATTTGAACTATGCCTCTCGCCACCTGCCTCACTCTTTTCTTTTTTGGCTACAGATCTTTTGGTTTTCGTATAGAGTGTGGCTTTTTCGCAACACCACCCACCACTACAGACCCCTGTCACCACCGTGGTTTGAACCATTTCTGAGGCTGATCTGCGGTGGTCACGAGGCCCCTCCGGGGCCGTTAATCTGGTTCTACTGTGGGGCCTCCCGTAGAGCATTCTTCGTTGGGTCGCCCCTCTTTAACAGCTTCTGGGATTGATCGTGGGGATTCACTACAGCTTAACACGTGGGTCAGTCGCTCTGTGCATGCAGTTAACTAAGGTGTTGGCTCACTAGGAGCTTATGTATTGGGTCAACTAGCTCCTTTATGTGTTTGATTTCGCTGTGCTTTTTGGTCCGGAAATCGTTGGAATTTTGACAATTTGCTGTCCGGGATTGTTTTGGATAGTTGGTGCGGAATGGTGTGGCTTTTTTAACACGGTTTTGGCGGGGAGGGTGCGGAACCTGTTCTTCCGTTCTTCCAGTTAAGTCATTGTTTTTGTTGGATATTTTTGGGCGGTGTTCAGGTCAGGATTCGGCCAGCCTGTAGCCCTTTTACGTTTTTCTCGCCCTCTACACCTGTCTCAGTGTCGCCCTCTTTCGCAAGTCTTATTATAATAATAACACAGTCTGTGCATTTGTCAACCTCTTTTTAATTAATATTTTGGAATTTTTTACTTGACAGGTTGCGTGTTGTGTAGTAATATGCATTATAACTTAAAAAACATAGAGGGCAAAATATGTTAAACACACAGGAAGTTAAGGATTTGGTACGTACACGTTTTGGCGGAAGTTTTAAACAGGCGTGGTTGAACAAGTGTTACAGCAACAAACAACAGCTGGCAGACAAACGCAACATGGCTTTTATGATAAGCGAGGACAGGGCTGAGAGTGTGGACTTTGATGCACTGGCGAGAGAGATAGGCTGTAAGCGGGTACACATGACTAAGGTGTACGAAACTTGGAGGGGTAGGACTGAGACTGCACAGCATTGTTACTTGAGATTTTTACACGTGAAATATGAAAAATAATACTTGACATTTTGGTAAAACGATGCTAGTATGCATATAACAATTAAGCAATAGGAGGGCACATTGCAAAAATTACTTAACAGGATTACACTTTACTTTTTAAACAGAGCATTTACACAAATGGAGCAAAGTGGCGACTTGCAGAACGCAGACGACGTTGCGGAACACATGGAGGATTATTTTACTAATTTTGTAAAATAATACTTGACACTATAGCATTTGTGTGCTATAGTGCAAACATAATAACAATTACAGCATGAGGGCAAATATGCAATACAATACAACACTTATTAAACTAGCAAAAACATTTTTAGCAAACAAGAACGTTGAAGTATACTTTGACGAAGCACGTACAGAATTAAGCATTAGCGTGGACGTACATAACAACAGAATATGGACTGATGGTGAGAGAGGTTTATGGAGTACTGTAGCAAAAGGTGTTAAGGTGAGACACGCGAACTTTTTAGTTACGAAGCATGATGATGATGAGGAGTGGAGCGGCGGACTTGCGGGTACTGTACATTATGATGGCAGTGGTGAAGACGGCACATGGTACGATGGTGGAGACGAGGAAACTGCACTTATAAACAAAGTTAAGGACAAAGAAAGCGATGGTATGATTTATACGGATACTGCTTTTTTGGCGAACTTGCAAAAGTACATGGTGGAGCATTGCGATTTTGATGAACAGCTAAACGAATACTTGGACTTTGATTACAGCGAACAGGGAATGCAAGACGACGAATACGTTAACTTGGACGTTGAAATGGACGGGGACTTTTGGTTGCATGTTATAGACGAAATGAAAGCAGAGGGTGTAGCACACAGACAGATAGGTGAAGAGGATTTAATTATAACTGCTGTTGCGTAAAAAAGAGGTTGACGGGTAGTGTGTTGTGTGCTATAATAAAGCATACAACACACGAGGCCCCGTTGTAAGGCCTCCGGTAGTAGGTAGATAGAGGTTTTGGATTGGGCAAAGAGGGGTTGACAAGGGCAGAAGATAGTGTTATACTATAAGTATAAACAAACAAAAAAGAGGGTAACATGGCAGACAGAAAATTTATTAAGATAGGCACTAAGGTTAACACACAATGGGGTGAGGCTAAGGTGACCGGTATTGAGCTATGCGAGAACGGTGAGAAGTACGGCATAGACATAGACAAGATATTCGTAGCGGACAAGAACAGATGTACGTTTGATATGGACAATGGACATTGGAGTTACGGGTACCAGATTGAGGTAGCTTCTTAAATGTTCGCACCACAGACACCACCCCCAGGCATGATGTTTATCCTAGTTCTTATCTGCTTCTTTATTATGTTAAGCGGATGCTCAGGCCCCGGTGTAGTAGGTGGCCTGTCAGGTAAAGACACTATCAAGATCATCAATGCTACTAGGCATCTGTCCAAAGATGGGATCGTGGCGAACATGTACGACTGTGCTTACGACGTCCTGGATACCAACAACAGAGGATCCGGCTGTCACCGTAGCAAGTAGCCACAAAAAAAGACAGCGTTCTTTTGCTGTCTTTTTGTTTTTTTGTTTTTGTTAGTTACTTAAACAAGCATAATCCTGCAACTTAACTTTAGCAAGTGCAGTTTTTTCAACTACACTTTCATACAAGCCGTATTCTTCGTCGTAGTAAGTTATGTTGTTAGCAAAAACTTCCATAACACTTTCCAAACTAACATAGTTATTATGGCAATTTTCTGCATATACGCCTTGTAGTTGTGCAAAAATGTTAGCACTATTTAGGAAGTAACTAGCACTAGTGCCGTCTGCTTCCACTACTTGTAAACTGTTGTAGCAATTTTCAATTACTGCGTACAACACATCCACGTGCACACTTTCCACTTTAGTAGTTGTTTTTTTAGTAATAGTTTTAAAGTTTTGCATACTGTACTGCCCTTTGTACTGTTAAAGTTTTATTATGTATGCACTATAACACACAATTTCTGTTTTGTAAAGCATTAATTTCCAAAAAATTAAATTAATTTTTTTTATTTTTTTGCTTTACATTTTGGATTTTCTGTGTTAGTATGCAAGTATAATAAAAATAAAAAATGAGGGTTAAACATGCAGTTTAAATATTTACTACATAACGATGCAGATGTAAATGATAAAACACATTTACAGTTTTTTGAAAACATACAAGATTGCAATGCTTATATGTTAAAAAATAAATTGTACTGCACACATTTAGTTTTTGATTTAACAAGTGCAAAGTGTGTAAATGTTTTTGAAAGCACTAATATAAAAATTACACATTTATAAAAAAAATGGTTGCGTAGTAGCATTTTTTGTGCTACTATGCAAATACAATAACAACTAACAGCATGAGGGCAAATTATGCACAAATACGTTACAGTTTACAAATGTAAAGAAAATAAAATACATAGTGTTATTAGCAAACCCGTAGCTAACAAACAAATTGCAGTTAATGCTTTTAATACGGAAACTAACAGTTTAAACAGTTTTAAATTTGTGTACTGTATTAAAATTATAAACGAAAGTTTTAGTTAACAAAATATAAAAAAGGGGTTGACAAACAGGTTAACCTCTGCTATAGTTTAGATAATAAAAGAAAGAGGGCAACATGGAAAATTTAGATTTAAATCAACTTCAGACACTAGCAGAAACATTACCTTGGTATTCAGGCATAGCCGGAGTGCTCGTTTGGTTGATATGGGTTCTTATCTGGGGTATGGTGATAGGAACATCAATAGGTTCAGTGGTGGTGTTCGTTTGGTTCAGTTGGGTGATCCGTTGGTGGGTCGTAGGTGCTGGCGGTATCGTGCTTGTGCTATCAATGATAGGTTGGGCTATAAATTAGGGGTTGACAAGGGTTCAATCCTGTGCTATTATATAAACATAATAAGGAAACAGAAAGAGGGCAAAATGGGTATTAACAGAGATAAGATGATCGAGCTAGTTGAAGACGGAATGGTCGACGCTAAGGACATGGTGACAATGTGTGCGAAGTGGATGTCGGAAGACGACTGCGCCGAGATGTTGGACGCTAACGAACTGAGCGATCGGTTCCTAGAGGACGAGGATGACGGGCAACCGACTTGGGAACAAGAGTGGGAGGACTTTGGAGAGTGCTACGAATAGCACTCTTAAA
>OCZA010000816.1_pt1 | contig 10304 bp, 10 predicted proteins | sample 1539021 | NCBI WGS metagenome assembly OCZA01 (sample SAMEA2619376, study PRJEB22493) | marine metagenome | biome: marine biome (ENVO:00000447); feature: surface water layer (ENVO:00002042); material: "saline water (ENVO:00002010), including plankton (ENVO:xxxxxxxx)" | depth 5 m
TGGTATTGAGGTCTTATCTGGTTTTTTTGAAGAGGAATTGATTAAACTTAATAAACATTTCTTTTTCAAAAATACTTATAACAGACCCTTCATAGCAGTTAAGATTGCTTCCTCCGCAGATGGAATGTCTCACAGAAAAGATAATACATTTACTTGGATCACCTCTGAACAATCAAGAGATGATGTGCAAATTGTAAGAGCAGGGTTTGATGCAATCCTTACTGGCGGTAATACACTCAGAAATGATAATCCTAGGATGAATGCCAGAGTTGATTTCGAAGTTAATCAGCCTCAAAAGATACTTTTAACTTCTAAAGAAATTAATAAAGAATCAAACTTCTTCAAAAGTGGAGATGTAATAGTTAATCGCTCATCTGATTTAAATAAAGTAATTGCAGAGTTATCAAATACAGAAATAAATTCAATTTTAGTAGAAGCAGGCCCAAATTTGGTAAATGCCTTTCTGGATAACTATTTAGTTGATGAAATAATTATATATAAGTCTAATATTATATTAGGAGACGAAGGAGTTTCTTGGTTTGAAAATAAAACTATAGAAAGCTTGGGTTTTGATTTAAAATCCTCTCTTAAAATTAATGGCGATAGTAAAGAAACTTATTTAAAAAGATCATGAATACAACAAAAGAAATCATTGATGACCTAAAAGAAGGGAAAATGGTCATTATCGTCGATGATGAAGATAGAGAGAATGAGGGTGACCTAGTTTGTGCAGCAGATAAAGTTGATTCAGATATTGTTAACTTTATGGCAAAGCATGGAAGGGGCTTAATTTGTCTAACCCTTACCAAGGAAAAGTGCTCTGTTCTGGGTCTAAAACAAATGACTGATTCTAATGAATCTAATAATAAAACTGCTTTTACTGTCTCCATAGAGGCAAAAGAAGGCATTACTACAGGAATTTCTGCCCAAGATAGAGCAACAACTATTCTTGCAGCTGTTAAAACAGATGCAACTAAAAAAGACATCGCTCAACCTGGCCATGTTTTTCCGCTACAAGCAATGGATGGTGGTGTTCTAGCAAGGGCTGGCCATACCGAAGCTTCTTGCGATCTTGCACAGCTTGCAGGATATTCTCCATCAGGCGTTATATGCGAAATCATGAATGATGATGGCTCAATGGCAAGAAGGGATGATCTTTTTGAATTCGCTAAAAAACATAATTTAAAGATTGGCACTATTGCTGATTTAATTGATTTTAGGCTGACAACTGAAGCAACTGTAAAGGAGGTTGAAAAAAGATCTGTTAAAACAGACTTTGGAGAATTTGAGTTAAGGATTTGGGAAGATATGCTAGAAAAAAATTTCCATTTTTCCTTATCGAAAGGTGATATACAAAATGTAGACGCACCATTAGTCAGAGTTCAAACGCAAAGCGTTTTACAAGATACGTTAGCAATTAATGATCTTGGAAAGAAGTGGTCTGTTAGGAATTCTCTAGAAAAGATATCAAAATCAGAGGCTGGTGTGTTTGTTTTAATAAATCATAGAGATGCTAGTAGTTATTGGCTCTCTTTGCTTGAAGGTAAAGAGCTAACTAAAAAAAGCAGACGAGTTATTGGAGCTGGATCTCAGATTTTAAGAGACCTAGGGCTAACAAAAATCAAAGTTTTGGGTACCCCAACCCAATATAACAATATTTCTGGATTTAACATTGAAATAGTAGGTTTTGAAAATGACTAAAAATGATGAAATCTTAATTATCTATACCAGCTGGTATAAAGATTATATTAGTGAGATGACAGATGTGGCTTTGGAAAGATTGGAATCTGAGGATTGCATGATTAGATCTTTTAAAGCTCCAGGATCACTTGAAATTGCAGCCTTAGCCAAAGCAAAAATTACTTCTAAAACAAAAGGAATTCTTGCTATAGGAACTGTCATTAGAGGTGAAACATCTCATTATGATTTGGTCAGTAATGAAACTTTTAGATCACTGGGACAGCTAGCTCTTGATTATCCTGATATTTCAATAATAAATGGCGTAATTTGTGTAGATAACAAAGATCAGCTTGAGAAAAGATATATAACTACAACAACAAATAACGCCAATGCATTAATAGCCCTCATTAATGAAAAATCTAGCAAAACATAAAATAGCTGTTAAAACTAGAGAAGTTCTAGTTCAAGCAATTTATCAGCATTTATTTGAAAAAACTCCTTCCAAAGAGATATTAGAACAATTCAAGAAAGAACATCGTCCTGAAAAAGTGGACTTCAAAAGATTTAAACTTTGTGTAGATGCGCTCATTAAAGATAACGAGGTTATTGAGGAAACTATTTCAACAAAAATGAAAATTAAAGATAATGAAATCGAGCTTATTGATAAAGCAATCTTGTGTCTTGGGATAATTGAAATGGATAAACAAATGGCACCAAGAAGTGTTGTTATTGATGAATGCATAAGATTAACAAGAAAGTTTTCTAATCCAGAATCTTATAAATTTATAAATGCGAGTTTAGATAAAATCTAAAAATGAATGCTTTGCTCCCTCGAAGGTCCGACAGAAATTATACTCACTTTACAATTAACAGTTTCCTCAATAAATTTTATATAGTCCTTTAATTGTTTTGGTAGTTCATCATATGAGCTACATTGACTAGTATCCTCTTGCCATCCTTCAAATTTCTTATAAATTGGTAAGTCCTTATCATCATAGGCTATGCAAACATTTATATTTTCAAAAGTATCTAGTACATCGGCTTTGGTCATACATAAACTGTCGACAGAGTTTATAAAAATAGCTTTCTTTAGAGCAACGAGATCAAGCCATCCACATCTCCTTGGTCTGCCAGTAGTTGCTCCAAATTCATTACCTCGTTTAGCTATTTCTTCTCCATCCTTATCAAAAAGCTCAGTCATAAATGGTCCTTCTCCTACTCTTGTTGCATATGCTTTAACAATTCCGATTACATTATTAATGTGCTTTGGTCCTATTCCAAGACCTGATGAGACCCCACCTATTGTAGTGCTTGATGAAGTAACATAGGGATAGGTTCCATGATCAATATCAAGAAAGGTCCCTTGCGCACCCTCAAACAAAACTTTTTTTCCTTCTTCAGACCAATTCATTAGCAAGTCTGTTGTATTAACTGAGAAAGCTTCAGCAAAGTTTTTAAAAGATAGGAGATTATTAAAGATCTCTTCTTCAGAAAAAGGTTCTGCATCATAAAAATGTTCCAACAACTTATTATGAATCTTAATTAATCTTGAAACTTTTTTTCTCAATAAAGTCTCATCTTGTAAGTCACCAAATCTTATCGCTCTTCGTCCAACCTTATCTTCATAGGCTGGCCCAATTCCTCTTCCAGTTGTTCCAATAAATTCATCTTTATCTCTTACTTGATCAATCTTTATATGACTAGGAAGAATTAATGGGCAGTTTTCACTAATATATAAACGGTTACGAACTTCAACACCAAATTCTTCCAATCCTTCAATTTCTTTTTTTATAGCTTCAAGAGATAGGACTACTCCATTTCCTATAAGACATTTAACATTTTCATGAAGGACACCTGAAGGTATTAAATGAAGAACAGTTTGAACTCCATCTACTTTTATTGTGTGGCCAGCGTTATGACCGCCCTGGAATCTGCATACTGCATAAGCACTTTCACTTAAGGCATCAACAATTTTTCCTTTTCCTTCGTCCCCCCATTGCAGACCAAGGATAAGGGTATTATTAGGCATTTTATTTTTCTTCGCCGGAAGAATCTTTGAAATATTTTAGGATCTCTTGATTTGAATCGATCAGCATAACATCTGATTTATTATTAAATGCATCTGGCAGAAGCTCCATAGTTCTTATGAACTCATACCATTCTGGATCCTGATTATGAGCCTCAGCATAAATTGCAGCTGCAGTAGCCTCGCCCTCTCCTCTTAATTGCTGGGATAGCTTATTTGCTTCAGCCAGGATGATTATTCTATCTTTGTCAGCAGAAGCAGTAATTTCTCTTGAAAGCTCTTTACCTTCTGATCTTAACTCTTCTGCCAGTCTATTTCTTTCAGTTCTCATTCTTTCATATACAGAATTACTTAACTCAGGCGGAAGATCTATTCTTTTAACCCTAAAATCAATGACCTCAATGCCAAGATCAACAACAGATGTGGCTAAATTATCTCTCATTATTCTCATTAATTCATCACGCTCGCCGGAGACAACTTCAGTAACGCTTCTCTTACCAAACTGGTTCTTTAATTCGAATTCAGTTCTTTGCCCCAGCAGGTTATTTAGGTTATTAAAGCTTCCACCAGTGGCTTTATAAAAAAGGAGGACATCACTAATTTTATATTTAACAAATGAATCAACTAACAAGTATTTACTTTCATTTGTAAGGATTCTATCAGGATCCTCATCCAATGATCTAAGCCTAGCATCGAACTTTTTCACTTCCTGAATAATAGGCACTTTAAAATGAAAACCTACACCTACATCTTCTCTAACTGTCTCTCCAAACTGAAGAACAATTGCTTTTTCGCGCTCATCAACAATAAAAAAGCTATTAAATAAAATTAATACAGCAAGTAGAGAAAATAAAATAGTTGAATTCTTAAAAGACATACTTAATCCTCATCCTCATCCTGTGTTTGTTGCAAAATATCACCCAAAGGAAGAAGTGTAATGTTGCTTCCATCATTTACGTCAATCATTATTTTTGTTGAATCTGAATAAACTTTTTTCATAGCATCGAGATGTATTCTTTTTCTGACTACTTCAGGATTCTTTTTATACTCTTCATAAACTTCATTGAACCTTACAGCTTCACCTTCAGCTGTAAGAGTTACTTGTTCTTTATAAGCTTCAGCAGCTTTGATAGTTGCCTCAGCCTGACCTCTTGCTTCAGGAACAATTGTAAGAGCATATCTTTCAGCCTCATTTTGAAGCCTAATTTTATCTTCTCTGGCAGCAACCACATCATCGAAAGCAGCTTTCACAGCAACAGGCGGATCAGTTTTTTCAATGTTAACTTGCTGCACAATTAATCCAGCTTCATAAATATCTAGATATTCTTGAAGCCTGTCACCGACATCCTGAGCGATCTTTTCTCTTCCAACTGTAAGAGTTTGTTCTAGTGAATTGTCACCAACAACAAATCTCAATGCACTCTCCGTAGCCTTTCTGAGACTTGCTTCTGGATCTCTAACATTGAGTACGAAGTCTTTGATATTGCTTATTCTGTATTGAACTGAAACTGTAACATCAACTAAATTCTCGTCTTGAGTAAGCATATTTGCTGTTTGGGAATATCTTCTTGTAAGGGCTACATCTTCTTTAAATCTTTGATCTATTCCAAATAACATAAAGTTAAGACCTTCTGTTGTCTCTTTATGGTACTCACCAAGTCTTAATATAACTACCCTTTCCCCGGGCTGAACTGTATAGATGGATGCAGATAGATACACAACTGCAAATATAAAAAATCCATAACCAAGAAATCTACTTGGTGAAAAATTAAATCCGCCACCTGATGAGGAACCTTTTCCTCCTCCAGACTTACCGCCTAAGATGGAAGAAAATCTCTTTAGAAGATCATCAAAATCTTGATCATTTCCATTGGAGCGGTTGCCCCAAGGGTCTTTGTTATCCTGATTATCCCAATTCATAATGCTTATTATATATGTTTAACATTAATATATGGATGAAAGAGGATAATTAAACAAATTATTTTAAAAAATTTGCTCTTCTAAGTATTTTTCAATTTCAACAGCTGAATTGATATCAAAAGTTTTTGAAAAATTAAAACTTCTCATCCAAGTAATCTGTCTTTTTACCAATTGTCTTGTGGAGATGACGCATTTCTCTTCAAGCTCACTGGCATCTAATTCTCCATTAATTACTTGAATTGCCTCTTTGTAATTAATTGAATTTAAAGCTGGATGATTTTTTGGGATATTTTTTAATTTAATTATTTCTTGAGCTTCTTTAATTAGACCCATGTTGATCATTTCTACTATTCTTTCTCGTATCCTGGCTTGAAGAATCTCTCTATCACTTGGAAAAATACCTATATTTATAAAATCAAATTCTTCAAAGATATTTTCTGTAGTTTCTTTCTTGAAATCAGAAATCCTCTTACCTGATATTTTGAAAACCTCTAAAGCTCTAATTATTCTCTGTTTATCATTTTCTTTGATAGTTTTAGCTGATTCTGGATCTATTTTTTTTAAATCATTAAATAGCTTATCCACCCCCCTGGTATCAAGCTCTTTTTGAAGCTCATTCCTGATAGCTTCATTTCCTTCTGGTATATCATTTAATCCTTTAAATAAGGCATTGAAGTACATCATTGTTCCGCCAACAAGCATAGGAATCCTATTATTTGAATGCGCTTGTATGACAAGTCTATGGGCCTGATCGTAAAAATCCTTTACTGAAAAAATATTTTCTGGGTCAGCGCTATCTACTAAGTGATGTTCGTATTTTCCAAGGATTTCTTGCGGAGGCTTAGCAGATCCAATATTAAATCTTTTATAAATTTGAACTGAGTCTACACCTATGATTGAAATTTGAAATTTTTTAATTAAATGGACTGCGGTTGAGGTTTTATTACATGCAGTTGGTCCAATCAGGGTAATTATTTTCTTTTTAATCTTGCTGTTCTGCAATTTATAAACTATCTCTAATCAATGAAAGTTGGCGCATGGTTGCTCCGATATTCTTTTCAACAACTGTGTTTGCATTTCGAATCATACCTTCTCTAAAGTCATCTTGATTCTTATAGGTTTTGCAAAAAACTTCAAATATGTCCAATGGTGTTTTTACAATGTGTGTTGCCTTAGCACTGATAAAAGATTCAACAATACTTTTAAAATTAAAATAGTTTTCTCCCAATATAAATGGGCACTTTGCTATTGCAGGCTCAATTATATTATGGCCTCCTCTATTTACTAAGCTTCCTCCTACAAAGGCTAGCTGAGCGTCTGCATATAAAGCGGGAAGAATTCCAAGCGATTTAACTATTAAAATATCTGCTGAAATCTCCTCTTCATTTTCATATATTGACTTTGATCCCATGTTAAGAAAAAGGGCTTTAATTTTATTTGCCCGCTCAGGATGGCGAGGAACAACAACTAATCTAACTGATGGGAAATCTTTTTTTATCAAGTTAAAAGAGTCCAAAATAATTTTATCCTCTCCTTCATGGGTGGATGCAGCGAGAAAATATGGATGCTCTAAAAACTTCTTAAAACTTAGTGATTCTAATTTGCTTAAATCAAATCCTTGGTCAAACTTAACTGAGCCAGTGACGTGAATATTTTTGCAGCCAAGCTTATGGTAGTGATTCTTATCTTCATCTCCTTGAGCCATAACAAGATCAAGATTAGAGAAGACTTTTTTAAAAAAGATATTAAGCTTCATATACTTTTTAAAACTCTTTTTAGATAATCTTCCATTGCAAACAATAGATGGTATCTCCATTGCCTTGCATAAATGAATAGAGTTTGGCCAAATTTCTGTCTCAAAAAAGATAGCTGCCTTAGGTTGCACTTTATTTAGAAAGAGCAAAGTAAAAAAATAAAAATCCCATGGTGCATATGCAATATCAACTCGCTTATTATCAAAAAAAAGTTGATTTGCTTTTTTAAATCCTGTTCCAGTTGTTGTAGTAAGAATGACTTTATAATCCTTTGATAGGTTTCTAACTAAATCACTCGAAGAAATTACTTCTCCTAAACTTACTGAGTGAAACCATATTGATTCAAGGCCAGGTTCCATAGAGGTTGATAAGACGCCAAATCTATTTTTTAGATTCATTAAATAACTTGAATCTCCAATTGCTTTGAAAAAGATCCTGGTAATAAAGATTGGGGTTAAAACCAGAAAAATGAGATTATAGATAAAGATAAGCATAGTTTATTACTCTGGTTAGTATAATAACTGCGTAATAGGATTTAAATGAAATTTATCAATCAAAAGATAGGCGTATTTTTTTGGAAGCTAATTATTGCTTTCCCAGTGAACTTTCAAAATGTTTTGGCAAATATTTTATTTATCCTTTTAAAAAACCCTAACCTTAAAAGAAATATTTTTAGTAGAAAAAATATTGATGCTGCTTTTCCTAGCTTGAATGAGCAAGAAAAAAGAAAACTTCTTAATGAAAATCTCAAGTCGATGGTTCATGGAATATTTGATACAGGTAAAGCATGGTTTTGGAATGATTCAAAGATAAATTCTTTAATTAAATATGAAATATTTGGTTTAAATAAGCTTATTGCAACTAAAGGCAACCTTCTTATTTTTAAACACTCTCATCATTTAGAACTGGACTCAAGAATACTTGGAATGCATTGTGAGCTTTACGGGGTAGAAAGAGTACATAACTCAGCCTTCATGCAGAAAGTACAAAGCATGGGAAGATTGAAAGGGCTTAATGCTCTCGCTGATAAAAATTCACCAATTACATTCATTAAATGGCTCAAGAAAAATAAAACTGTTCTTTATGCCATTGATCAAGATTATGGCTTGAAGAATAGTTCGAATATAGATTTTTTTGGTATTAAAACAGCTACTACAAATGCTCCTGTCAAAATTGTAGATGCAACTAAATGCAAAGTTTTGTTTTTAAATTCATACTATGAATCAGACAAACTAATTCTTTCTATTGAAGAGATAAACATCTCAGATTCAAAATCGATGATTCAAGATATCTCTTCACATGTCGAGGCTAGAATTAGAGAGAAGCCATCAGAATATTTATGGCAACACAGAAGATTCAAATCAACTATGGGAAAAGAAAGTTTTTATGAGCGCTAAATTAGATATGTTTAATAACATAAAAGGTTTTCTTCACCCAGACGAGGGAAAATACCTTTATGAACTCTCTTCTAGAGAATGTAGAGAGAGATTTGCTGTCGAGATTGGCTCCTATTGCGGCAAATCTGCTTGCTATATAGGTTTAGCTTGTAAAGAAAATGACACAAAGTTATTTTCCATTGATCATCATAGAGGATCGGAAGAGCAGCAATTTGGTGAAGAGTATTTTGATGAAGAGATCTATGATTATGAAAATAAAAGAGTTGATACCTATCCTCTTTTTATGAGCAATATAAAAAAATTTGATCTCATTGATACTGTTATTCCAGTTATTGATAATTCTGTGGAAGCATCTAAAAGAATTGAAGATGATTTAGGCCTTGTTTTTATTGATGGAAGTCACACCTTTGAGTCAGCAAGAAATGATTATTTTTCATGGAGAGATAAAATAGGGACTGGTGGTATCTTAGCAATTCATGATATTTATGACTCAGAATTAGAGGGAGGCCAAGCCCCTAAAGAAATTTATGAAAAAGCATTAGTTGAAGACTTTGAGCTAATAGATAGAGTACACAGTTTAGTTGCTCTTAGAAAGCTAGGCTAAGAATACATTTCTTTTTTGTGAGATCCCAAATACACAATCTGCAGCAATTATAACTGCAGCGTTGGTCCAAGTTGAAAACTCATCAGGCCATAAAATATCCAATTTATATTGATAGCCAGTTGGGAATATTCCCCTGTTGTCTTGGAATCTCATTATTTCTTTTAAAATCTTTTTAGCATCTTCTTTTCTGTTCATTCTTACTAAGCTAATTATAAATTCTGATGATTCCGCAAAAGTTACCCATGGCTCCTCGATAACACATTTAATTCCTAATTCTTCTTTGTAAAAATTACTCATAGCCTTACTGATAAGTTCATCGTCTCCGATACCACATAAAAAAGGATAATAGTTATCCATAGAAAATCTTTTCCTGCTAATACCATCACGATCAAATTTCTTTGAATTAATTTTTTCTTGATTCAATAGTATTTTTTCATGGTTAGAATCTAAATCTAAAATATCAGCAATGTTTTCATATATTTTTAATGAGATATGAACTGAACATGAAGCGGTTATTAGAGAATTATCAGAAAATCCTTCTTTATCTTTTGCCCAAAATAAAAATCCATCTGAATCTGCAAAGGCTAAGGTTGAATTATATATAGCCTGTATTTCTTTTCTGTACTGAAGCAAATAATCAATATCATTATCAATTAAAAATTTTTGGTAAAGAGGAAGAAAAACATATGGCGCATGATGGCTTTCAATATGGTCCTTAGTAACTTTTTCATTGATAAATTCCGGTGCAATTTCTCCTTCAGCATTTAAATTTGCGAAGAACCATTCAATGCCCTTATTAAATGCATCCCACTCTTCATATATTGCAAGAGCTATTAAGCACTCGCAGTGATCCCAGGGATCACATTTTCCTCTGTGGTCCCAGTTTATTGATCCACTCTTATTTTGATTCTCAATTATCCAAT
>OCZA010000817.1_pt1 | contig 10302 bp, 5 predicted proteins | sample 1539021 | NCBI WGS metagenome assembly OCZA01 (sample SAMEA2619376, study PRJEB22493) | marine metagenome | biome: marine biome (ENVO:00000447); feature: surface water layer (ENVO:00002042); material: "saline water (ENVO:00002010), including plankton (ENVO:xxxxxxxx)" | depth 5 m
TAAAGAATAAATCAGGAAAAATAATGATTATTTCTTCTGTAGCCTCTTTTGCTCCTCCTTCTGTAATCCAATCTTTATATGGTCCGGTAAAAACTTTTATGAATAGATTTGGAGATACACTCAATGCCTTGTACAAAAGAGACGGCATTTCATCTACAGTTGTATGTCCCGGATATACAGTGACTGAATTTCACACTGCAAGTGGGGTTCAAGAACAAATGGACAAAGTTCCTGAGTTTTTAAAATTGAATGTGAAAAAAGTAGCTGAAGAAGCTGTTCAAGCAACACTTAAGGGAAAAACTTTATGTATTCCTAGTAAGAGATACAAAGTATTAGTTTTTTTGTTGAAGGTTGTGCCTTGGAAAGTTTTTCAGTTGATCGATATTACAGGTGGCAGATACGAAAAAAACTAATCTTTATAAATTTTTCTATATGTGAAATAAAAAACGGCAGGTAAAATTGCTGCTCCAAAAAAACCAATTGTAGATGAAGAGGAAGCTAAAGCAGCAGCGCCTAAACCAGCGAAAATCACAGCTACCCCAATATTTACTGTAAATACTACGCAAATAAATTTAAAAAAATTCATTTTAGTAATGCCAGCTGCCAAAGTGGATAATTCAGCAAATGCAGGGACTGGTCTAGATAATATCAAACCAATTACATCAAAGTTTTTAGATGATTTTTCTGCATCATTTAAGTCCTTTTCTCCTACTATGAATTTGGCAATTGGTCTTCCGAAAAATCTTCCAACACAATAGCCAAAGATTGCTCCTAAATTAAGTCCTATCCATACAACTAGAGAGGCAATTGGCCAGCCTAAAGCAACTCCGGCAAGAGTATTGGTTAAACCATTAGGAACAGGCAAAAAGACATCTGCAGTTAAAGCCAAAATTACTAGTAAAGAAATAAAAAATGAATTGCCTTTAGACCACTCCATAAGAGTTTTGCCATATTCTGAAAAGGAAGGTTCTAAAAAAATAATAGGCAGTATTAAAGAGGTAAAAATTACAATAAAAAAGGCAATCCATTTAAACCAAACAGGAAAATACATTTATCTTTTCTAACTAAAGATTAATTCTTGTTAATAATTGCTTCAGCAACATTAGAAGGGACTTCAGAATACTTAAGAGGTTCCATTGTAAAAGTAGCTCTACCTTGAGTGGCAGATCTCAAGTCTGTGGCGTAACCGAACATTTCGGCAAGAGGTACTTCCCCATCTAAAACTTTACCAGCGTGCACATCCGTCATTCCTGAAACTATTCCTCTTCGTCTATTTAAATCTCCAACTACGTCTCCCATATATTCCTCTGGAGTTACTACTTCGAGTTTCATTACTGGTTCTAATAAGGCTGGATTAGCTTTTAGAGCTCCGTCTTTAAGAGCCATGGAAGATGCAACTTTGAAAGCTATTTCACTGGAATCGACGTCATGAAAAGATCCGTCGTAAACTGTTACACGGACATCGATCAAAGGATATCCGGCTATAACTCCTGATTCCATTTGCTCTTTAGCGCCTTTCTCAACGGCAGGTATAAACTCTCTAGGAATTGTTCCTCCGACAATTTTATTAATGAATTGGAAAGTTTCCTTCTCATCTTCTTTTTCTTCTTCAGGAAGTGGTTCGATTTTTAACCATACGTGGCCGTACTGACCTTTACCTCCTGATTGACGTACAAATTTACCTTCTGATTCTATTGATTTTCTAATAGATTCTCGATAAGCAACTTGAGGCTTACCAATATTTGCTTCTACATCAAATTCCCTTTTCATTCGATCAACAAGAACATCTAAGTGAAGTTCTCCCATACCAGAAATAATTGTTTGGCCAGATTCTTCATCTGTTTGAACTCTAAATGAAGGGTCTTCTTGAGCCAATCTTCCGAGAGCAGTTCCCATTTTTTCTTGGTCAGATTTTGTTTTAGGTTCAACTGCGACTGAAATGACTGGTTCTGGGAAAGTCATTTTTTCTAAAATAATTGGTTTTTTTAAGTCGCATAAGGTATCACCTGTTGTAACATCTTTTAAACCTATAACAGCGGCAATATCTCCAGCTCTTACTTCAGAAATTTCTTCTCTATTGTTAGCATGCATTTGCAACATTCTTCCAACTCTCTCTTTTGATCGTTTAGACGGAGCATAAACCGAATCTCCTTGTGACAAAACGCCTGAATATACTCTTATGAATGTAAGCGTACCCACGAATGGATCTGTTGCAATCTTAAAAGCTAAGGCAGAGAAAGGTTCTTCATCATCAGAATTTCTGGCTTCGGTTGTTTCTTCATCTTCTAAAATACCCTGAATTGCTTCTACTTCAGTTGGTGAGGGTAAATATTCAATAACAGCATCTAACATAGGCTGAACACCTTTGTTTTTGAATGCTGAACCACAAATACAAACCACTATTTCATTGGCTAAAGTTCTAATTCGTAAACCAGAATTAATTTCTTCTTCAGATAAGTCGCCTTCATTCAGATATTTATCCATCAATTCTTCTGAAGCTTCTGCGACACTTTCAAGCATTTCTTCTCTATATTTCTGAGCCTTTTCTAAAAGGTTTTCGGGTATATCTTTTTCTTCGTATGAAAGCCCTTTATCGTCTCCATCCCAATACAAAGCTTTCATTTTAATAAGGTCTATAATTCCGGAGAAATCATCTTCGGCGCCAATAGGTAATTGCGTGGGAACAGCTGTGGCACCAAGTCTATTTTTGATTTGATCTACTACTCTTTCAAAATCAGCTCCCGCTCTATCCATTTTATTTATGAAAGCGATTCTTGGAACTTTATATCTATTGGCTTGCCTCCAAACAGTCTCTGACTGAGGTTCAACTCCTGAACTACCACAAAAAACTACTACTGCTCCATCTAAAACTCTAAGAGACCTTTCTACCTCAATAGTAAAATCTACGTGGCCCGGGGTATCTATAATATTAATTCGATGTTCAGAAAGATTTTTTCTCATTCCGCTCCAAAAACAAGTGGTTGCCGCTGAAGTTATGGTTATGCCTCTCTCTTGCTCTTGCTCCATCCAATCCATGGTTGCAGCTCCATCATGCACCTCCCCAATTTTATGAGAAATGCCTGTGTAGTATAAAACTCTTTCTGTAGTCGTTGTTTTACCAGCGTCTACGTGAGCACATATTCCTATGTTTCTATATAAATCTAATGGAAATTTTCTTGAGCTCATATTTTTTTGGTTTGATTGTTTTAAAATCTAAAATGAGAAAAAGCTTTGTTTGCTTCAGCCATTTTATGAGTATCTTGTCTTTTCTTAACAGCTTCGCCTTTGCCTTCTGAAGCCTCCATTAACTCGTTAGCCAATTTAGTAGACATCTTTTTTTCCGATCTTTTTTTTGCACTAGTAACAAGCCACCTCATTGCAAGAGCCATTTTTCTTCCTGCTTTCACTTCTAAAGGAACTTGATATGTTGCTCCACCAACTCTTCTAGACTTCACTTCAACATGAGGTCCAACTTGATCTAAAGCTTCTTCAAATATTTCTAATGGATCTCTTTTTGCTTTGTTTGAAATTTCATCTAATGCAGAATAAATAATTTTTTCAGCTGTACTCTTTTTCCCTCTTTCCATTAAGTTGTTAACAAACTTAGCAAGTTTAAGATTTCCATACTTAGGGTCAGGAAGAATCTCTCTTTTAGGAATTGGTCCTTTTCTTGGCATGATTACTTAGGTTTTTTTGAGCCGTATTTAGAACGTCTCTGTTTTCTGTCGTCTACACCTGTAGTATCTAGAGTTCCTCTAACTGTATGGTATCTAACACCAGGCAAATCTTTAACTCTTCCGCCTCTCAACAAAACAACTGAGTGTTCTTGAAGATTATGTCCCTCTCCACCAATGTAAGAAATTACCTCATATCCTGAAGTTAATCTAACTTTACAAACTTTTCTTAAAGCAGAATTAGGCTTTTTAGGAGTAGTAGTATAAACCCTAGTACAAACTCCTCTTTTTTGAGGTGAGCCATTTAAAGCAGGAACATCGCTTTTAGCTTTTTTAGTCTTTCTAGGCTTTTTAATTAATTGGTTAACTGTTGTCATAATTTTGAGTTGCGATTGTAAGTATCAATTTCAAGCTGGTCAATATTATTTGTCCTCTTCAGAAGAATTTTCTGAGTCACCTTCTTTTAAATCTAGAGCATCAGCCATTTCTGACTCTAGATCTGATAAAGATATGTCAGCTTCTTCTTCTCTAACATTGTATCCAGTGCCAGATGGAACTAATCTACCTATAACCACATTTTCTTTAAGCCCTCTCAATTTATCAACTTTACCAGTTACTGCAGCTTCAGTAAGAACTCTGGTTGTTTCTTGAAAAGAAGCAGCTGATATAAAAGATTCAGTAGCTAATGAGGCTTTAGTAATACCAAGAAGCATTCTATTAAAATCAGCAGGAACGCTTCCTTCATTAATTAATTTTTTATTTACATTTACTACTTCGGAGTATTCCACTTGATCTCCAATGATAAATTCAGAGTCTCCTGCAGAAGTTATCTCTACTTTTTTTAACATTTGTCTAAGGATGCATTCGATGTGCTTATCACTAATTTCCACACCTTGAAGCCTATAAACATCTTGAATTTCATTAACAACGTAATCTGTTAATTCGGCTACACCTTTCAAAGCCAAGATATCGTGAGGGCTCAAGGATCCTTCACTGATAACATCGCCTTTATTTACTGTCTCTCCTTCAAAAACATTGATACTTCTAGTTTTGGGAATAAGGTTCTCACTAACGACTTCTTCAGTACCTTCTTTTCCAGTAATAATTAGCCTTCTTTTCCCTTTAGTTTCTTTACCCCAAGAAACAACTCCTGACAGTTCTGCCAATATAGCTACTTCTTTTGGTTTTCTTGCCTCGAAAAGATCAGCCACTCTAGGTAATCCACCTGTTATATCTTTGGTTTTAGATGACTCTTTTGGAATTCTTGCAATTACATCTCCTACTTCAATTGCTTGACCCTCTGAAATATTCACTAATGATTTTAGCTCTAAAACATAATTTGCAGGTCTTTTTCCATTTGGCAAAAGAACTTCTTTTCCTTTTCCATCAACAATTGATATTGTTGGAGCAAGATCTTTACCAGCTGCAGTTCTCTCAGCTGCATCTAGAACTTCAATATTGGATAAACCTGTAAGGGGGTCTTCTACAACTCTCACAGAAATTCCACTCTCCATATCTAAAAGCTTTGCTTTTCCTTTTACTTCTGAAATTATAGGATGATTTAATGGATCCCAAGAAGCAATTACTTCACCAGCTGAAACTTTAGCTCCATCTTTAACATTAATAATTCCACCATAAGGAAGTTTGTAGCGTTCTTTTTCTGAATCATTTTCATCCATTAAAACTATTTCTGCAGATCTTGATATGCAAACCGCATTCTTGTCTTTGTTTTGAACAGAGCTAATATTTTGATACTTAACTACTCCATCAAATTTAACTTCTATCTTATCTTCTTCGGACGACCTTGAGGCTGCTCCACCAATATGGAATGTTCTCATAGTTAATTGTGTTCCTGGTTCTCCGATAGATTGTGCAGCTACAATTCCAACTGCTTCTCCGGGATCAACTAAATGCCCTCTTCCTAGATCTCTGCCGTAGCACATAGAACATATGCCAAAGCTTGTTTCACAAGTTATTGCAGATCTAACTTTTGCAGAATTAATATTGTTATTATCTAATTCTTCAGCGAGAGCTTCGTCAATTAAAGTTCCTTTCTTGATTTTAAAACTCCCGTCTTTAGAAACAATGTCTTCGGCTAGAACTCTTCCTAATATTCTATCTTTAAGTGCCTCTACGACTTCGCCTCCTTCAATGATTGTTCTAATCTCAAGACCTTCTTTAGTTCCACAATCTTCTTCTCTGATAACTAAGTCCTGAGCAACATCTACCAATCTTCTTGTTAAATATCCAGAGTTCGCAGTTTTCAATGCTGTATCAGCGAGTCCTTTTCTAGCTCCATGAGTAGATGTGAAATATTGCAATACAGTTAAGCCTTCTCTAAAGTTTGCAGTAATTGGAGTTTCAATAATTGAACCGTCTGGTTTAGCCATTAATCCTCTCATACCTGCAAGCTGTCTTACCTGCGCAGGCGAGCTTCTAGCTCCGGAATCCAAATACATAAATACAGAATTAAAAGAGGCTTCTTCTTCTTCCTCTCCATCCTTATTAACCACAACATCTGTTGAAATTGTATCCATTAGTGAACTTGCAACTGTTTCATTTGCTCTTGACCAAATGTCGATAACCTTATTATATTTTTCTCCCTGCGTAACAAGGCCAGAAGAATATTGAGCTTCTATTTCTTTAACTTCACTTTCAGCTTTAGAAATAATGCTCTCTTTATTATCAGGGATTACACAATCATCTACACATATAGATGAACCCGATTTAGTTGAATATTCATAACCTAAGTTTTTTAATTTATCTGCAAAAATTACTGTCGCCTTCAGGCCACTATATCTATAGGAAGTATTTATTAAATCTGAGACCACTTTACTTGTAAGAGTTTTATTTATTTGATCAAAAGAAATGCCTTTTGGCACTACTTCCCATAAAATTGATCTACCAACCGTGGTATCGATGAGTTCTTTTTCTCCTTCTTCATTTTCTATTCTTACTTTAACTTTTGCTTGAAGGTCCACATTATTCGTATTGTAAGCTCGCAATACTTCATCACAATCAGCAAATATTGAGCCTTCTCCTTTAGAGTTTATTTTCGATCTAGTCATGTAGTAGAGACCTAAGACAACATCTTGTGAAGGATCGATTATTGGTTTTCCATTTGAAGGTGACAAAATATTATTACTGGCCATCATTAAGGCTCTACACTCAAGTTGAGATTCTAATGTTAGAGGCACATGCACAGCCATTTGATCTCCATCGAAATCTGCGTTGTAAGCTTTACATACAAGAGGATGAAGCTGTATAGCTTTACCTTCAATTAAAATTGGTTCGAAAGCTTGAATACCAAGTCTGTGAAGAGTCGGGGCTCTATTTAATAGAATTGGATGCTCTCTTATGACATCAGCCAAGATATCCCACACAACTGGCTCTTCCCTTTCTACCATACGTTTAGCGCCCTTTATTGTATTGGCTAGCTCCATATTTTGAAGTTTTCCAAAGACAAAAGGTTTGAATAATTCAAGAGCCATTTTTTTTGGTAACCCGCACTGATGGAGTTTAAGTGTTGGACCAACCACAATTACGGAACGCCCAGAATAATCAACTCTTTTCCCTAAAAGATTTTGTCTAAATCTTCCTTGTTTGCCTTTAATCATATCTGACAACGATTTAAGAGGTCTTTTATTAGAACCTGTTATTGCTCTTCCTCTTCTTCCATTATCTAAAAGAGCATCTACAGATTCCTGCAACATTCTTTTTTCATTTCTAACTATTATTTCTGGCGCACTAAGTTCAAGTAATCTTTTCAATCTGTTATTTCTATTTATGACTCTTCTGTATAGATCATTTAAATCTGAAGTAGCAAATCTTCCTCCCTCAAGAGGAACAAGAGGTCTTAAATCTGGCGGTAAAACTGGTAATACATCCAATATCATCCATTCAGGTTTGTTTGTAGAGTTTACAAAGCCTTTCAAGATTTTTAATCTTTTAGAAAGTTTCTTTATTTTGGCTTCACTGTTAGTTCCTTCTATTTGACTAATAACTTCAGCTATTTCTTCTTCTAAATTCATTTCCGAAAGAAGAATTTTTACTGATTCTGCACCCATTCCAGCTTCAAATTCTTCACCATAATTTTCAAGAGCTTCGTAATATTCTTCTTCATCTAATATTTGCCCTTTTTCTAAATCGGTCATTCCGGGTTCAGTAACGACGAATGATTCAAAATACAGAATTCTTTCTATTTCTCTCAAAGTCATATCTAAAAGTAAAGAAATTCGAGAAGGAAGTGATTTTAAAAACCATATATGAGCAACAGGAGCTGCCAATTCTATATGACCCATTCTTTCTCTTCTTACTTTGGCTAAGGTGACCTCTACTCCGCATTTTTCACAGACAACGCCACGATGCTTCATTCTCTTGTATTTTCCACAAATACATTCGTAGTCTTTTACTGGACCAAATATTTTTGCACAGAATAAACCGTCTCTTTCTGGCTTGAAAGTACGATAGTTTATTGTTTCAGGTTTTTTTACCTCTCCAAAAGACCATGATCTAACTTGCTGAGGCGAAGCCAAACCAGCTTTTATTGAGTTAAAATTGCTTTCAGTATCTTGATTAAAAAGTTTTAATAAATCTTTCATAAGTTAATCAACCTCTTCAAAGTCTATGTCTATTCCTAAGGATCTTATTTCTTTAGTTAAGACGTTATATGATTCTGGAATTCCAGCTTCCATTTCGTAATTACCATCAACAATATTTTTATATACTTTAGTCCTTCCAGGAACATCATCAGACTTAACTGTTAACATTTCTTGTAAAGTATTTGCCGCTCCGTAAGCTTCTAAAGCCCAAACTTCCATTTCTCCTAACCTCTGACCTCCAAATTGAGCTTTACCACCCAATGGCTGCTGTGTGACAAGGCTATATGAACCTGTTGACCTTGCATGCATTTTATCTTCGATTAAGTGGTTAAGTTTCAATATATACATGTACCCAATAGTGACTGGTCTTTCAAAAGCATCTCCTGTTCTCCCATCATAAAGAGTTGTTTGACCAGACAGAGGCAAGTCAGCTAATTCAAGCATACTTTTGATCTCTTTTTCAGAAGCGCCATCAAATACCGGTGTAGCCATAGGAACTCCTGATTTTAAATTTTCACAAAGCTCTTTAAACTCCTTATCACTAAGTTTGGATAAATCTTCCGGTCTTCCAGTAGCAGAGTAAACTTTATCTACAAATTTCTTAGTTTCTGCAAGATTTGATGCATTGTTTACTAATTGACCTATTTTTTTACCAAGTTCTTTTGATGCCCAACCTAGGTGAGTTTCCATCAGTTGTCCAACATTCATTCTTGATGGAACTCCAAGAGGATTTAATACAACATCAACGGGTTCGCCATTTTCATCAAAAGGCATATCCTCCACCGGCATAATTACTGAAATGACTCCTTTGTTTCCATGCCTTCCTGCGAGTTTATCTCCAGGTTGAATTCTTCTCTTGATAGAAAGATAAACCTTTATTACTTGTTGAACGCCAGGCGGCAAATCATCGCCTGATATTATTTTTTTCTTTTTGTCTTCAAATCTAGACTTCAGAACATTCTCGTAAGATTTTAATTTATCTTTAGCTTCTTTAATCGAATCATTTAAAGACTCATCCTTCATTCTTAATTTAAACCATTCAGAAGGAGCTAAATTAGATAAAAATTCTTCATCGAGAGTGTCTCCTTTTGAAAGTCCTCTTCCACTGATAACTTTCTTCCCTAGCAACTCAGATTTTAAAGAGTTTAAAGTTGCTGAAGAGACGATTTCAAACTCTTGATCAATGTCTTTTTGTATTTCAGATAAAGAAACAGACTCTATAACGCTTGCTCTAGAATTTTTTTCTAAACCTTCTCTAGTAAATATCTGAACATCAATAACTGTTCCATCAGCTCCAGAAGGTACTCTCAAAGAGGTGTCTTTTACATCAGAAGCTTTTTCACCAAAAATAGCTCTCAAAAGCTTTTCTTCAGGAGAAAGTTGAGTTTCTCCTTTCGGTGTAACTTTTCCAACTAAAATATCTCCGGCATTTACTTCTGCACCGATATGAACTATTCCGCATTCATCTAATTTAGATAAGGCTGAATCACCTACGTTTGGAATATCACCAGTTATTTCATCTGGTCCTAGTTTTGTATCTCTAGAAGTACAAGTTAGTTCTTGAATATGAACACTTGTTAACTTATCTTCTTGAACCAACCTGTCAGAAATTAAAATTGAATCTTCGTAGTTATATCCATGCCAAGGCATGAAAGCGATTTTTATATTTTGGCCTAAAGCAAGTTCTCCTAAGTCAATTGAAGAGCCATCGGCAAGGATGTCGCCTTTAGAAACTTTATCTCCCTCTTTAACAATTGGTCTTTGGTTTATGCATGTATTTTGGTTGGATCTTGTATATTTTACTAAATTATAAATATCTACTGCTGAGCCAGATCCGCTAATATCTTTTAAATTTTTTCTGACAACGATTTTTCCAGAATCTACTTTTTCAATAGTTCCTGCATTTCGTGCAATTACACAATCCCCAGAATATCTAGCGACAGTTCTTTCCATACCTGTTCCTACTAGAGGCGTTTCAGTTGATAAAGTTGGAACAGCTTGTCTCATCATATTTGAGCCCATTAAAG
>OCZA010000818.1_pt1 | contig 10286 bp, 11 predicted proteins | sample 1539021 | NCBI WGS metagenome assembly OCZA01 (sample SAMEA2619376, study PRJEB22493) | marine metagenome | biome: marine biome (ENVO:00000447); feature: surface water layer (ENVO:00002042); material: "saline water (ENVO:00002010), including plankton (ENVO:xxxxxxxx)" | depth 5 m
GATTAAGTGACAAGTACCATGTAAAAACATGCTTTGTTAAAATAAAGTTTAATGATTTCTCTCAGACTACTGTTGAGAAAAATTCAATAAAAAATCTTACAGTTGAAAATCTCGAATCACTAATCTACGAAGCCTGGAACAGAAAGTCGCGCCCAGTAAGATTAATGGGTTTGGGCGCAAGAATCTCGCTAAATGGAAAAGACAAAGCTAAAAGACAGCTAGAGCTGCTGTCTTAAAAAATAATTTGCTCTCATCAACGTTTTGATTTTAACGTGCTACTTAAACCGCTGTCTCAAATATTTGCTTTTCCGCATGATAGCTTGATCTAACCAATGGTCCACATGCATCACTTTTAAAGCCAATTTTCTTTGCGTATTTACTGTACTCTAGAAATTCGTTTGGATGAACGTATCTTTGAACCGCAAGATGACTCTTTGAGGGTTGCAAGTATTGTCCAATAGTGATCATCTCAACGCCATGATCCCTGAGATCTCGCATCGTCTCAAAAATTTCATCTTTCTTTTCGCCTAGACCAACCATAAGCCCCGATTTTGTAGGAATTAATGGATTATTTATTTTGAATTCTTTAAGAAGTTTAAGAGACCAAAGATAGTTCGCTCCCGGCCTTGCCTCTCGATAAAGGCGAGAGATTGTTTCCAAATTATGATTAAAAACATCGGGAGGCGATTTCGAAAATTTTTCAATAGCGATCGACATTCTACCTCTGAAGTCGGGGACTAATATTTCTACTTTTATGTGTGGTGAAGTGGTTCGAATTGCATCAATGCATTCAACGAAATGATTTGCTCCCCCATCTCGCAAATCATCTCTGTCAACCGAGGTGATTACTGCATATTTGAGCTTCATTTTGGATATTGCTAAAGCTAGGTTTTTCGGTTCATCAGGATCAAGAGCATTTGGCTTTCCATGTCCTACGTCACAAAAAGGACACCGCCGTGTGCATATGTCGCCCATGATCATAAATGTTGCAGTTCCATTTGAGAAACATTCATTTAAATTTGGGCAGGCACCTTCCTCACATACGGTCGACATTTTATGAGACCTCAAAATTGTTTTGACCTCAGAAACTTTGTCAGAGTTAGAAAGTCTTATTCGAAGCCAGTCTGGTTTTTTAGGACTATCATCAAGGTTTATGACTTTGATTGGTATGCGCTCCACTTTTTTTGAGTCACGCAGTTTTTCTCCTCGAACTAGTCTGCTCGTTCTTTTTGGAGGCTCCATATCCCCAGATTTTTTATCTAAAACTGTCATCGTCTTTATATTCGATCTCCGTGAGGGCGATTTTATCAGTATGATTGTTATAACCTAAATTCTTCGTCAGTATCTCTCTAAAACTAGTCTGGACCTCGTTAAATTGAACATCAATGTAAGTTTCACTCTTTAGTTGAGTCATTTCTAAGCCAAGACCACAAGCATTGATTCTGGACCAAGGAGACATATCCATATCAATATTGAAATTCACGCCATGATAAGTATAGCCCTTTCGAACTCTCAGACCAATTGAAGCTATTTTCTTTCCAGATTCGCAAAATACTCCTCGGGAAGCTTTTTTAGTATGTCCCTCAACGTTCCATAGTGCCATGGTCTCAATTACGGAATTCTCTATCATATCGATTAGTCCAAAGATTTTTGAATTAGCACGTTTTAAATCAATTAGGGTATACGCAGTTATTTGTCCATGACCATGAAAGGTGACATGGCCTCCGCGATCACTCTGTACAACGGGAATATCACCTGAGGCTAAAATATAGTCGCTATTACCAGCTTGGCCTTGAGTAAAAACAGGATGGTGCTCCAGAATCCATATTTCGTCAGCAGTACTTTCTGACCGAACATTTGTGAAATGTTTCATCTGGCTCAGAATTTTCTCATAAGATTGACGACCAATTTCTCTGATAACCAGCGTCTTACTCATCGGATGTTTAAATCACCATTTTTACGCATTTATCATCCTTTAAACAGTTAGATAATGTCATCACTTGTTCTTCGCTAGTCGCCTTTATTATAAAAGTCGAGGCGACCCAAGTATTATTCTTACTAAGTTTTTCAGAGAGTTTTCTATATTTTCTCACACCAACTTGCCTATTCATTACAGATTCAACGTGTTCAGAAAATTCTGGTGTTGCGTCACCAATAACTTTAATAGGGTAATCACAAGGAAATTTTATTATTGGTTTCTCTTGAGCACACATTAGGCCTTATCCTAAGAGAGAAGATTAGTAAAAAATAACACAAGCCAATCGATTATCCTGGATATAAAGTTTCCTTTGGTAATGTTTTGTGAAGATACGAGAGGGATTTCAAGTAGTAATTCATTCTCCAAGCTTATTTTAAGCAAACCAAGTGGATCCCCAACTTTAACGGGTGCCTTTATCACTTCATCAATAGTGAATTCGGCTTTTAATTCGTCCTCTGCACCCCGGGGGAAAGTGAGAATTGCATCTTCGTCAATAGTCAAGTTCAGAAATTTTTCCGTTCCAAACCATATTTTTACGTCAGACTTTATAATCTCTTTGGACTTGAACAATGTTTGAGTATTAAAGTAGCGAAAGCCATAGGATAGTAATCTTTGCGATTCTCTGGATCTTGTTTCATCATTTGAGGCCCCAAGTACGACAGAAATTAAACGCATATCTTCTCTTTCTGCAGATGCAACTAAACAAAAACCAGCTTCATCTGTCCTACCCGTTTTTAACCCATCAACACTCTTATCTCTCCAAAGTAACCGGTTTCGATTGGGCTGATTGATATTATTGTGCTTAAAATATTTTTCTGAATATATTTTATATGACGTGGGATGATCTTTGATTATGGCATTTGCTATTTTTGATAAGTCTCTGGCGGAGGAATACATCCCTTCTTCAGGCAAACCGGATGAATTTTTAAATTCACTATTGGTCATCTGCAATAACTCAGCCTGTTGATTCATGAGATCCGCAAATGCTATCTCACCACCTGAAATATGCTCGGCAAGTGCGATTGAGGCATCATTGCCAGATTGAATAATTACACCTCTCATGAGATCTATTACGGGTACTTTGCTTCTAGGATCGAGAAACATTGTAGATCCACCAGTTTTTGCACCTCCCTTTCGCCAAGCATTATCACTAATTGTAACAAGATCTTCTGGTTTCATTCTTCCAGCTTTAATCTCGTTAGAGGTGATATAAGTCGTCATCATTTTTGCAAGACTTGCTGGTGGTAAACGCAGGTCAGCATTATTTTCCAGTATTACCGTGCCTGTCGAAGCATCTACCAAAATCCAAGATTTGGCATTAATAGCTGGTTCAGCGGGAATAATTTGTTTTGAATTGACTGATAAGGAGATCAGAAGACTGACTGAAAATACAACAAAAAAATTAGTTTTCATAAACATGCCGCGAAGAATTCATAGATTCTATATTTTTATTTTAAGATCAATTAATACAATTAGCTACTCAAAAGGTAGTTTATATTCGGTTGTTTAACACAGTTGCACCTTGCAAAAGCGGTCTTTTACTAAGTGGCTAAGCTGGGTGACAGCCATCGCATATTTCACTCGTGGATTATATCTCCCGATAACATGAAAATTTTGAAATCCGAACCAATATTCTTCTCCAGCTTCATTTTCTAGCTTTAAAGGCAAAGCTTTTAGTCCTGGTTTTGCATCCAGACTCAATGGTTCAAGACCTAACTCAATAAATTTTTCGATTGATTTTTTTGGGCGTGAAATTTTGTTATACATGATTTCATGCGCCCGTTTTCCTGTCAGTTTTGCCTTAGCTACAATTACTTCATCTTTTTCCCATCCATGACGCATGAGGTAATTAGATACGCTTCCTATTGCATCTGAAGGATTTTTCCAGATGTCAGCAATAGAATCATTATCAAAGTCTACAGCATAGTTACGATAGCTATCTGGCATAAATTGCCCGAAACCCATTGCTCCAGCATATGAACCTTTTAGTGACAGAGGATCAATTTTTTGCTCTCGCGCGAGTAGGAAAAGATTTTCAAGTTGATGTGTAAAAAATAGCCGACGGGATTCTCTACTCTCATATTTCGTATAGTAGTCGAAGGCTAGAGTGGATAGCGCGTCAATTACTCGGAAGCTCCCCATATTTTTACCATAGTTAGTCTCTATGCCAATGATACTGACGATAATTTCAGGGTTAATTCCAAATTCTTCATAAGCGGTTTCAAGCACATTTATATTTTCTTTCCAAAACTCAACACCATTTTCAATTCGTGACTCTGTAATAAAAATATTTCTGTAAGAATGCCAAGGTTTAACCTTCTCGGCTGGTTTGCTCATTGCCCTAATAATTGAGTCCTGTTTTGTGGCGCTTTTGAGCGATTTGACAATTTCCTCTTTATCAAATTTGTATTTTGAGACCATTATTTCTGTGAATTTTGCAGCATCTTTATTTTTCGAGTAGTCAGCGACGCACATTTCTATGTGAAAGAATAGAAGTATGATGCTGAAAAAAAAAGAAGCTCGTGGAGTCAAGATCTGATCCTTCGTGGTTCATGGCTTATGCTTGTTAATATACCAAAACCCATAAATAGAGTTAAAGCAGAGTTACCACCAAAACTAATTAACGGAAGAGGTGCACCTACTATCGGCAGTATACCGGAAACCATACCCAAATTGACAAAGATGTGAGCAAAAATCATTACGGCAAAGCTTCCCGCAAATAAACGCCCAAATTGAGATTTGGCATGAGCGCTTATGAAGAAACATCTTGAAAGTAAAAATGCATAAGCAGCGAGTGTGCATACCACACCAATTAAGCCAAATTCCTCCGCTAAGACAGCGATGATGAAGTCAGTATGACTCTCGGGCAAAAAATCTAACTGAGATTGTGTCCCATTAAGCCAGCCCTTACCATAAAGGCCACCTGAACCAATGGCTGTTTTTGATTGAACTATATTCCACCCGGAGCCTAAAAGATCATCTTCAGGTGATAAAAGCGTTAAAATTCGCTGCTTTTGGTAATCACGTAGCATGAATATCCACATTAATGGAATTGTCAGCAGAAAAATAAAGAGACTTCCTGCAATATACCGTCTTCTTAATCCAGCCAAAAATAGTGTCGTAACTCCTGTCGCAAAAACTAAAATACCTGTTCCAAGATCAGGTTGAAAAATGATTAGAAATGAAGGAACAGAAATTAGAATGATTGACCAGAAAACATGCTTTGCAATCGGAGGAGTCGCTCTTCTGCCTAGGTACGCAGCCAAAGCTAAGGGCAAACTCACTTTTAATAATTCCGATGGCTGTAATCTAAAAATAATGAGGTCAAGCCACCTTTGGGCGCCTTTAGCATCAATTCCAATGATTATCACAAGTATTAGCAAAATAGTGGTTAAGCCGAAAATATAAAAAGCCCATAGTTCTATAGTCCTAGCAGATATTTGAGATATGAGTAACATAAGAAAAAAACCGGCACCTATGAAGGCAAGGTGACGATTTATATAATCAATATTCTCACCAGTAGCGCTGAAAAGAGCCAGCATGCTGATGGCTAAAAGCACAATAAGCGCGATTACTAGCAAGAAATCTACTTTAAAAGGGTATTTACCTTTATTTGTTCTCTCGGTTGTTTTTAATGTTCTGACAAAATCAGAGTTTTGCATAAGTTAAAGCCACATTTTAGAGATTCTTGTTTACCCTTATATTCTATTCTTCATATAAGCATCTAACACGCTCTTTGCTATTGGCGCAGCAGTAACACTTCCAAACTCACCATTTTCTACAATGAGCGCTACGGCGATTTCGGGATCATCTAATGGAGCAAAGGCAATGAATAGAGCGTGATCCCACTGACTCGGATCAATTTTAGACTTATCGTAATCTTCCTCTGCGCTAATACTTATAACTTGAGCTGTTCCAGTCTTTCCAGCGATTTTATAATTTAAATCCTTGTTTATCAGTTTTGCGGTGCCTGTTGAGGAGTGAACAACATTCGCCATCGCATTGTGAATATATTTCCAATGCTCATCTTGAATTTCAAATGGTGTGTTAAGTAATTGGCTTTTAATTGGAATCGAATTGACAGCTTTAATAAGTTGTGGGGGCATGAATCTTCCTTTATTTGCAATGATTCCAGTCATCAATGCAAGCTGGATTGGAGTAACAAGCATAAATCCCTGTCCAATACTCATGTTTATGGTATCCCCATCAAACCATGCAGATCCACGTTTCTCTATTTTCCATTGTCTTGAAGGCATTATGCCGTTTGTCTCTCCAGGAAGATCTAATCCGGTTTTTTCCCCTAGGCCAAATTTCTGACTCATAGAGGATAATGCATCTATTCCAACTCTCGCTCCGATTTCATAAAAAAATACATCGCATGATTCTGTGATTGCTTGATTCAAATCAACAGATGATCCATGTCCTCCTTTTTTAGGTTCTCTCCACGGTCTGTCAATCCCCTCCATGAGAAAATATCCTGGATCTTTTATGACAGTATTTGGAAAGATGTGTTGGGTATGGAGAGCTATTAAGCCAAAAAGTGGCTTTATTGTTGATCCTGGAGGATATTGTCCGGCCACCGCTCGATTGAAGAGAGGTTTGTCATCTGATTTTAGAAGTGCAGAATATTTTTCTTGAGTAATTCCTGATGTGAAAAGATTTGGATCATAGCTTGGCGAACTCATCAAGGCTAGTATTTCGCCTGATTTTACATCAAGTGCTACCAACGCACCTTTACGCCCTTGGAACTCATTAAATGCCGTTAATTGAATCTCTTTATCCAGGGTGAGCATCAGATCATTTCCTGCGGTGGGCTGATTTTCGCCCAAGGTTCTCATGACTCTACCACGCGCATTGGTTTCAACATTTTGACTACCCACCTGACCCAAAAGTTTTGATTCATAAAACTTTTCAAGGCCTGTCTTACCTATTGAATCCGTTCCTCGGTAACTTGGAGTATCAATATTTTCAAGTTCAGATTCATTTATCCGACCCACATATCCAAGCACATGCGCAAATAGCTCTTTTTCCGGATACTCACGTTTTAACTTGGCACTTATCTCAATGCCATCCAGATCGAACTCATTCACGGCGAGAATTGCTTGCATCTTTTCAGTTAAATCATACTTTAGTGGTGTCGGCTCATAAGGTTTTCGTCGTTTTAACCGATCCAAGAAAACATCTATCTCATTGTCACTTATCTCAATGAGAGATCTTAGTTTATTTATTAACGCATTTAGGTCATCCGTATGTTCGCGGACTATAGAAAGGTTTGTTATCGGTATGTTATGAGCGAGAATTTCTCCATTCCTGTCGTAAATTATGCCCCGAGCTGGTGCAAGCGGTCGAACATGAACTCGGTTTTTCTCAGAGTTAGTCACGAAGTCTTCATGATTTGTTATTTGTAAATCAAAATATCTAGCCACTAAAATCAAAGTTAAAAGTGTAATAAATATAATCGAGAGAGTGATTCTTTTTAAATAAATTTTTCTTTCTATTTCTGGGTCTGAAAAGTTTGATTGCATCTGTAAATTTCTGAATTCTATGATCTGTGATATGGATGATTAGTTGTTATTGTCCAGGCTCGATAAAGCTGCTCAAGAAGAATAACTCTAACTAAAGGATGCGGAAAAGTTAGATCAGACATGGACCAAACAAAATCGCATTCGTTTAAAAATTCTTTTGATAAGCCATCTGGACCACCTATAACAAATGTTAAATTCAATCCCTCCATTTGCCAATGACTAATTCTTTTTGATAAAAAACTACTGGTTAGACTCTCACCTCTTGAATCAAGAGCAACAACATATGAACTACGATCGATTTTTTTTACGATAGTTTCACATTCAAGTTCTATGGCACGCTTGCTCGATTGATTGCTTTGATAATTCTTTTGGACAATTTCAATAATTCTTAGTTCCCATTTTTTCGGTAGTCGATTAATATAATTTTGGCAGCTATCCTCAATCCAGCGATCCATTTTTGTTCCTACTGCAATAATAGTTACTTTCATGATGAACTTTTCAGAAGGTTCTGATTCGAATAATTGCTTTTTATGATGCAGACTTGGGTTGAGACCATAATTTTTCTAAATCATAAAGCTTTCGAGTCTCGGATAACATAACGTGGACAACGGTATCCCCAAGATCGATAAGCACCCACTCTCCAGAATTCTGACCCTCTATACCTATGACTTTTATGTCTTGGTTCTTAGCAAATTCTGTTATTGCCATAGAGACTGATCTCACATGTCGAGTCGAGTTCCCAGTAGCGATTATCATTGACATCATTTCGCTAGTGATTTCTGACACATTGATAGTGACCACATCATGTGCTTTTGAGTTATCAAGTTCATTAACTAGTGATAATTCTATATTTTTTGAGTTCATTTTATATCTCTATATAGATGGTGCTCATTGATGTAGTGTCTTATTTTTGAGGGCACTAATTCATCAAATTTTTTACCTAATTTTATATTCTTGCGAATCTCACTAGAGCTTATTTTGAGTTGTGAAAGATTGCAAAAATATATATTTCCAAAGGCTCTTTTTTTTAAACTGATGATATTTTCACATCTTTTTTCTTTCAGCCAATCAGTGATCTCTTCATCGCGATTTGGCTTAAAATCTTTTCGAGACACTACAGCTAAATGACAATAGTTGAGAAGTTCTCTCCAGTTGAACCAAGTATTTATTGACCCAAAAGCGTCTTCACCTATACAAAATATTATCGATACCTCAGACCCAAATTTTTCTCTAAGATATTTGAATGTTTTAACACTGTATGAAGCACCGATGCTTCGTATTTCATAATCTTCTATGGAAATACGATCCAAATCTTTCCCAATTCCAATTTTTATCATATTGAGCCTGTGCTCATGCGAAATTGAAAATTTCTCCTTATGCGGAGGTTGGCCTGTTGGCAATATTTTTAGATTTTTTATATCCAAATGATCAACTAGGTCTTGAGCAATGTTTAGATGACCATTGTGAAATGGATCGAAACAACCGCCAAAATAAGCAATTGTCATTTTAGCCTCTCACCTGTCCATTTCCTGATACAACCCATTTTAGTGATGTTAATCCTTCGAGACCAACAGGGCCTCTTGCATGAATTTTATCAGTGGAAATACCAATCTCAGCTCCGAGTCCGTATTCAAAGCCATCAGCGAATCGTGTCGAAGTATTTACGAGAACCGAACTCGATTCAATTTCCCTTAAAAATCTCTTTTGATGCTCTTCATTTTCAGAGACGATCGCATCTGTGTGATGAGAACCAAATTTATTAATATGAGTGATCGCATCATCAATTCCAGTAACAACCTTCACAGCAAGTATTGGAGCCAAATATTCCTCTTGCCAGTCAGCCTCAGAGGCTATGTTTAAATTCGGAACAATTTTCCTGCTGACCTCACATCCTCTAATTTCGACTTTTTTCTCCAAAAGAATCTTTGTGACTTTTGGTAAGAAATTAACGGCGATCATCTCTGATACAAGCAAAGTCTCCATTGCATTACAAACGCCGAAACGATTTGTCTTTGAATTTACCGAGATATCAAGAGATTTTTTAATATCTGCCGAATCGTCTACAAAGACATGACAGACTCCGTCAAGATGTTTGATCATTGGAATCGTCGCATGCTTCTGCAGAAATTTAAGTAGCTCTTTACTACCACGAGGTATTATTAAATCAATATATTTATCGGCGCTGGCAATTTCAGAGACAAGATCTCTCGATGTATTTTCTATTACTTGCACCAAATTTGGATCCACGGAATTATTGATTAATGATTTTCTAATAATTTCTCCTATGGCCAGATTCGTGTTTATGGATTCGCTTCCTCCTCTTAGAATTACTGAGTTTCCTGATTTCAGGCAAAGGGCTGAAGCGTCAGTAGTAACATTTGGTCTCGATTCATAAATTATCCCTATGACGCCAAGCGCAGTTCTCATTTTTTTAATATGGAGACCATTTGGTCTTTTCCCAAGATCAATAATTTGACCAATTGGGTCAGGAAGATCAATGATATCCGAGATGCTAGTAAGCATACTCTCGATTCTCGGTTCATCTAAGATTAATCTATCCCTAAAACTATCTTTAGTGCTAATCGGTAGGTTTTCAATATCAATGCTGTTGGCAGTAATGATTTTTGTCTTGTTTTTATCGATCTCATTACTTATCGAAGCAAGCAGTTCATTTTTTGCCTTTGTCGTAAGACTGCGAGCTTGTTTTGACGCTCTTTTTGCTTTTTGAGCAATCTCAGTTACTGAAGCTAATATATTAATTTTTTTAATCTCTAATTATTGTT
>OCZA010000819.1_pt1 | contig 10267 bp, 18 predicted proteins | sample 1539021 | NCBI WGS metagenome assembly OCZA01 (sample SAMEA2619376, study PRJEB22493) | marine metagenome | biome: marine biome (ENVO:00000447); feature: surface water layer (ENVO:00002042); material: "saline water (ENVO:00002010), including plankton (ENVO:xxxxxxxx)" | depth 5 m
CCCTTTTAACCCTAGCCTTGCGAGTCTTGGGTCTTTTTGCTTCGGCATTCAGTAATTCCTCGTTAAAGGAGATCTTCCGCTCCAACGCTTCTAAGCGGTTCCATTGGGGTTGGAATCGGTTCTCCACCTGCTTGATTAGCATTTCCAGTTCTTGGTTCGTTAGCATTTTCTTTACTCTTGATTTCTCGTTCTTTAAGGAGTGTCTGGGCGACCTTCATTCGTCGCTCAAACTCTTTATCTTCTGCGTCACCTTCCTTCAGGTTTTTGGTAACAGCATTGATGAGATCAATTTCTAGCTCTTGAGGTATAGTGTTAGCCTCAATCGCCAGTTTAACGGCTCTTGCAGATGATTCTTCTGCTTGTGAGCTAAGTGCTGCGGTTTGTGATTGCTGGAATGCAATCTGTGCTTGCTGCGCTGCCATCGCCATTTGTTGAGCTTCTGGGTTAGGCTGCATAGCTTGCTGCATTGCGGCTAAGAGTTCCTCACGGTTAGACAGGTTCATATTATCAATGATTGACTGTACTAATGTTGCGTATAAAGGAGAATCTTGCTGCATTGTCTGAAGTAGTTGTACAAGCTGTGTAACTTCGTATTCCCTAGCAATAATACCCAAAGTGCTTGTTGCGTTAAACTTGTAGTCAGCAACAGGGTAGCCTTCAGGGTCAAATTGCATGTATCGGTGCGCTGCCTTCTTTACAAAAGGTATTAAAAAAGACTGCTGAAAGTTAATCAGAGTTCTCTTATGTCTTTTGATAATTGCACCCAAAGACATTGAAATACCAGCAGCAGTTGCTTCGCCATTTACTTGCCCTGCAATACCTGCTGAATCTACGGCTCCTGTGGCCTGTTGTACCATCTGTTGCAAGGCTGATGCCTGGGCAAAGGTAATCTGGTTAACCTGCCCGAAATTAAAGGGCTGTAGGACTTCTCTAGGATCACCACTGGTCAATATCATTTTGCCTGGACGGATCTCAGGTTTAGCACCTCTGGGCAAACGAGTTGCATCAATTGCCATCATGGGGTGAATTGTTAAGCTTAATGCGTCAATTCTTGCTCTAAGCTCAGTATCGAGTGCTTTTTGAGAGTTGTAACCTTTTTCACAGACACCACGACCCCAAAATCTTCCTGGTACTACATCCCACGGGAACGCTACAACAGGTCTGTCCTGCATCATGTAGGGGTTAGCTTCTGCTTTTAGAAGTACACCACCGTTAGCAATAACAACAATGGCTTCAACGTATCTGGATTCAGCTTCTTCTTCCGTCAGAACTTCTACTTCTACTTCTTCATCTTCCTCTAATGCGCTATCAAGCATTTCTCTGGGAACAAGACCGTAATACTTGGTAAGACGCACTTTATTGTCATGGTAGACAGTCAAATCTTGGTCTGGCTCTAAATCTGTGTCTGGAGCAGCAGGGCCAATGTAAGTATTAAGGTAAACACCTTGCTCCTGGAGCATTTCTACTTGGTGCATACTGACGAATTCGTCTATTGCTACACCCATTGAGTCTTCTACAGACGTTGCAACAGGGTCGATCAGGAAATTCTGTGGCATAACAGGCTTTAACTTAACCTTTACCCTGTCCTGAATTGTAACTCCGACCGCTTGCAGATCACCGCCCATAATCGGTTGGGTAGCAGGAGCCATCTCTTTCATTTCTTCGATGACAATTTCGCCTATGCCTGTGCCGAAAACAGCCGCATTAATTAAGCATTCAGCAACTGATTTACGAACTTTACAGTCCTCAAAGTCTTCAGTGAGCTTGTTTCTCAGGAAAAGTACGTCATTTCGATCTGTATCTCCTACATTATCGGAGACATCAAACCACTTCCCACGCCCAAAGGTTGCCTCTTCTAACTCTGCTACGTTAGATTCAACCGCTTGCTGGAGGGCTGGCGAGATAATTCTTGACCGTTCAGAGGCTCTTTCGCTATCAGAGACATCCCAAATACCCCGCCAAAGACGATAATACTCGTCAAAACGGTAAGAATAGTTAGACTCGTAGTGGTCACGCCAATCATCACACTTAGTCATTACCCAATCTTCGATAGATTGCTCCATCAATAATGGGTCTGCTTCGTATATATCGCTCATATTAGTATCCTGCAATAACGTCTAGTATTTCAGGTTCATCAAACTCAATATCATTGATCCCGTATGGTACTTGGGCTAGTTGGTCAATGTAACTGAGTGCGTCAACTAAGTCATCATGGGTTAACGGATCAGGGAACTGAAAGAGTTCATCAAGAAACTTTATGTTCCAATCAGCTTTTTCTAAAGAAATAACGCCGTTTTCAAACCTTCCCTGTAACGACCACATAATACGGTCTGTTTTCTTACGGTTGCCGTGTGTTAGCTCAACCACTCTAAAAAACTTGTTATACCGCTTCTGCAAATCGGTTAAAGGTGACATTACCGCCTGTTTAGCAATACCCCTTTCTATTCCAACAGAGATTGGCTCGTACTTGTCTACAGCGTTAAAAATCTTCTGAGCAGTCTCGTTGAGATCCCATCTGCCGTGAATAATCTCCTTAATATACCAGTCGCCTCGATCAGTTACCATGACTACTGCAATCGCAGTACTGTCAAGTCTGGAGTTTTTGGCACGTTTTTTTCCTACCTCTTCAAAACCTGCAAGGTCAATCGCAATATAACAATCAGAGAATTCAGGCTCTGTACCATACTTAATCCACTCTTCCTGAAACATTTCAGAACCCCTAGCCTCAAAAGAAGCCATGAATTCCTGCCGAAATGCGTAAGATGACATAGATTTCTTGGCAGTATCTATCTCTTCAGGGTCTAACAGGGGGTTGTCATAGGAACTGTAATGCCATGCCTTGTAAGTCTCATCATCTCCTAAATCAGCGTACTTATAGAGATCGTAGAAGTGATTTCTGCCAATCGGTGTACCAATAAACATGGCTCCACCCTTCTGGTCAGCCAAAGCAGGTCTGAGTATCTGTTCAAAGACTTCAGGCTTCATATCAGCGTATTCGTCAAGAACAAGGAACTTCAGGGATACACCACGCATGGTTTCGGGTCGGTCAGCACCCTTTAAGCTAATGGTAGCCCCGTTAATTAATTTAATCTGTAAATTATTTATGTGTGAGCCAGATACTACAGGATGGCCTAACTCCAGAAGGGTTTGCCACATAATGTCTCTGGCCTGTCCCTGAGTAGGTGCGACATAGAAAACATGCCCTCTATCGGCCTGTAGAGCGTTAATTATCAGCATCCAGGCGGCTAAACGAGACTTTCCTGTACGTCTACCAGCAGCAACGATTTTAAAGCGAGTAGTGTCGTTCCAGACATCCTGCTGCCAGGGAAGCAACTGTATATTAAGTTCGGTCATCCCCAGCTGTGTGTCTTAGTCCCGCCATCGTAAGCTACACCTAGACCTTCGTTGATCAGGAGTTGAGCAATGTCTTCCTGAGACTCATAGGTATAAAGGTTAGCCAGGACTCGACCATATTTGTCTTCCTTTCCCTTATCTAACGACTCTAACCAGACCCTATCACCACAGAGTTCCTTCATCCTGTCCCTTGCACGATAGCCGATTTCCTTCTCAACCTTGCTGCGGGTGCGTATTTCAGGGGTATCTATTCTGGCAACTCGTACCTTAGAGCGTTTGGAAATATTAAACGGGAGTCTTATTTCCGTTGTAATGGTATCACCGTCATAAACAGAGACAACATCTGCTTTAAACAGAAATAACTGATTAAAATCAATCATACGCTTCGTTTTTTTCAGTATTAGGGTCGTCTTTTAAGAAACGCCCCTTGGCATCTCTGGCCCTTTTCATTTTTTCTTTGATTTCTTTCACTTTTACCTTGTGTTTTATCTCATCAACAACGTCTTCAGCGATTAATTTAGCTTCTTCCTTAATTTTTCCCTTCATAAAAAGCTTTGCGAGGAATTCTTTTATTGATAACACGATATTCTTCATTCAAATTCTGCCTCAATAGGGGGTTGATCAGGGATGTCTACTGCACCAACGCCTGTAATGTTAATCTGGATAGCACTACGACCACCATCCTTCACGACTTCCTTCTCAAAAGCAGCTACGGGTAGCATACGATCCATAATCATCTTCCATGCAGCCGCTTGATTCTTATGTTCATCATCAAGTGCAGCATTGAAAATTGTCTCAAGAACTAACCTGGATTTAGGGGATGCCAGCATACGAGCCTTATACTCGTTAATAATCGCTGCATCACCCTTTGGACGACCTACTGGCCCACGATTACCCTGCTTCTTGGCCTTTACCTCTGACTTCTTAGGCCGACCACGCTTCCGCTTACGTATCTCCTTACGCTCTTCAATGGCCTCACGGTCTTTTTCCGTTAAATGGGAATGCTCAATCACCAGACAAAAATACCCGCAATAAACTTATTTAGCAATACAAGTTTAATTAATGTTGTTAATCAAGAACTTGAAAAAGATTCAAACAAAGCCTTTTTTCTAAATTGGCTTATTTTGTATATGGGTGGGTACTACTAATAATAACATTGCGTTGTCCCCCTCCCGCCCCATTATCATTCAAATCAATTATGGGGCTATGCCTAGATCATTCTAAATGATGGTGGGTACTATTGATCTCAGTGATAGTACACCTGGAGCTGAATAGATCTGAGAATGGCGGCATTCACCAGATGAATAATAGTTGGTTGCGAGGATAAGGTGTGTGAATGGGTGCAGCAACCTACTAACCCAATCCAGATATCATTCTAATCAATCCATATCTGGAGTTTAATCATTCTGAATAATGATTGTTCTTGTTTCTATTTAATAGATTTTAGCATATTTTCAGGGATATTTATAGGCACCAATTATCGTGCCATATTCACAAAACATATAGTTGTTTACTGCTACATCTATTGCCCTATTCTTGTCGGACATTCACAAAAAGGTGAGACTATTTATGAAAAAGTTACTAAAAATCATCGCACCATTCGATACCCTCGCAGAAAACATTTACCACGCATGTATGGCTCTAGGCATGATCTATATCGCTTACCTTGTCTTACCCATTTGCTTAAACATCATTACAGGATAAAAAATAATGGACTATTTTGAATTTAAAGCACGATACATTGAAACTCTCAAAAAGTTTCTTAATTGCAAACCACAGGATAACTATGCTGGTTTGATTTATGGAAAAGAGTCTAAAGCATTGTCCGAAACGCTCGCAGACATGGAAGAATTACATCCTATATGGGTTGAGCGAATAGAAGACAGACTAGCAGCGGATCATTTGCTGCAAACTTAACCACTAGCTAACAATTAACCCACTAACCCGCTCAACTGCGGGTTTTGTGGTAGTAACAAACGATTAACCAACAATAGGTGAGACTATGGAAATTCAAAGTGTTTTTGTTAAGCCCACATCAAGAGGGCAACGTGTCTGGCTGGAAGACACGCGAAACAATCCCAGACTATTTTCTTGCGGCTTTGAAAAGGGCGCTAGGTATACTCGAACTATTGAGAATGGCATCGTTAGGCTTTTACTTGATCCCGAAGGTAAGTTAAAAGTTTCGGGGAAGAAACTTCCTATAATCGACATTAGTAGCAAAAATATTGCCGGATTTTCCGATAATGATGAGCTGGCAGTAATTTATTTGGAATCTGTGATTACTATTTCCAAATGCAGCCACGATGCCATTCGATATCACCATCGGAAAGAGGCAGAGGCCCTAGCCTAACCACTATTCAAAATAGTCCATGACCCGCTTAATTGCGGGTTTCGTGGTAGTACCATTCGATAACTAAAAATAGGTGAGACTATGACATATTCACAATACCGCAAAAAACTTTCTAAACTTTCCAATCTGTACCGTAATGCCTATATGAATGGTGCGACCATCAAACAGGGCGGGAATCAGGGCGATTATGTCCATTGTCCTAACGCCAATAGCTGGGCCGTTAAGTATTTCCGGTCTAGGATGAAAGCTCACCGTGAAGCATATCCGCATCATGGCAAGCAATACGCTATTGATGCACTAACCTAACCACTAACCAACAAACCGAACCCACTAGGTCGCTAATGCGGCCTTTTTGGGTAGAAATACTCGATTAACCAACAAACAAGGTGAGACCATGGACGATCACGACAAATTTGACAGCTATAATTTTAATCCGCATGCACCAATGGCGCTTGATGATTTTCTCTCAACCGACATTGATGAAAAAGAAGTTACTACTCAATTGAAGTTTTTAAGAGACTCACGGGCGAATGCCGTCGATTACATTTCTAACAGTGTCCAAGAAATGCAAATGAGCATTTCAGCGGCTAGGCGATTGCTGCAAATCGTGGAAGTAGATTCTGATGACCCCGAACTCGATTATCTTCAGAGAATGCTGAAAGACGCCGACGATTTTAGAGATTCGAGGGCAAAATCATCCGCAAAATGAATTAAATCAACAGATAGCTTAATCAAGCCCCTTAACTGGGGCTTTTTTGGTGAAGGGGTCACATTTTGACCTCATAACAAAGGTGAGAACATGAACGAACAAAACGCGAGAGTCTGTTATAACTCTCTGACCGACTATAACAAAGGTAATTTGGTTTTTAAGTGGTTTGATTTGGACGGTAAAACGTCCGAGGAACACGGCGAAGAATTAGCCGAATGGCTGGCGGAATTAACCGATAACTCTAGTGACGGCGAACTGCGCGAAGAGTGGGAAATAGCCGACACTGAAAACGTACCCAATCATTTGCTTAATTATGGGGTTGATGCATTTATTCAATACCAGGAACACGTAGACGTTATTGGCAAAGATGCTTTATTTTCTGCTATTTCTTTAGGCGTTCTCTATTGGGATCAACATTTAAACGAATATAACCACACCCCTGACGACTTGCTTTGTCTTTATATGGGCAGTTTCGATAGCTGGGACGTTCCCAGACAACTCGCAGAATTTATCGACGACAATTCTGGATTGCTCGATGAAATGCCCGAACACTTGCAAGCCTATTTTGATTTCGAGAGCTATGGTCGAGATTTATTAACTGATACCTATTGCGAAGAAAACGGACACGTTTTCCAACGTGTTTAAGGGGCGGGAAATGATCGAAGCCGGAAGTAATGAGCAGGAAGCTAAACAGTTTGCTTTACAGCAATCGCTTAACAATCCTGATATGTATGTGACTCTGTTCGCATGTTTCGGAATTTTCTGCGACATGCAAAAAAGGTTAAACGTCTTCGCACCAAGTGATTCGCTTTTTGGAGTCTACTGGCTGAACGGAAAAGAAAAGCCTTTTAGCACTAAACAAAGAATTGCTGATGAAAAAGCAACGCCGACGCTAATTTAAGACACAGGAATGGAAACAATGAAGACAGTAATTGATACAGAAGGTAATACATACCAAGTCGGAGAAGTTCTGCTAGGCGGGGCCGCAAGAAAAGCCCAAATCTACCCGAATTGGGGACAGATAAACTTATCCCCAGTCGGTGAAGGCGGCAACCATAGCGGACACCAGTTACCAGAGCACGTTATCAGATCGTGGCTCGAAGGTAAGATAAGGGTAAAAATAAAATAGATCCCAGACCATAGCGCGTCATAAGTACCAGTGATAATCCTGGAGCGCGTTATCGCCTGTGATTTAATACAGGAACAACTTAAATTTAGAGGTGAGACTATGAAAGTAGAAGATAAAGAACTCATAGAAGCTTATGACGATTTTGCAATTGCAGCATCTACGCTGCTAGTTTGCATGGAGCATAGAGCGGGTGAGGATGCGGATTGCGCTGAGGACTACCCGTTCAAAGAAGATTTTTATGAGGTATCTAGCAAGATTAGAACGTGGGCTTTTACTGCCGACGAACGATTGAGCAAAGAAACCAATGTAGAGCAAAGCATGGCGGCGGCTGGCTTTAGACTTACAAACACGGGCGGTGGATGTACCGCTTACGAAAAGGTTCTAAGCGACAATATCAACCCAGCAAACGGCGAACGCATGGGTCAGAGTTATCTGCTGATTACCAATGCTGACGACCCATCGCACCCCGAAGAAATGACCGACCTAGTAACGCTAGGACTTTATTACTACAGCGAGCACGACGGGGAGAATGGGGCAATCTTACAGCATGAAATACCCGTCAGTGACGCGCTGAAATTCTGCGAAGGGGTGAAAACATGACTTTAGCAGAAAAAGTAGCACGAAAAGGTGAACGGGAAACCGTCAGAAAATGGCAAAAACTTTCCGCTGAGAACTTGGTCGGGAAAACTATTGCATCAGTTCGATATATGACCGATTCCGAAATGGAAGAATGGGGCTGGGATTCAAAAGCTTTGATTATCGAGTTTGACGATGATAACTGGTTGTTGCCAATGCGCGACGATGAAGGGAATGATGCTGGAGCGATTGCCTGTTCTTTTGAAAACCTGCCAACCATTCCGGTGATTTGAAATGAAAACAGCTATATTTATATACGACAGAACAGGAATTATGGCTCAACCTTGGCTCGAAAAAGGTTATCGGTGCGTTTTGATTGACGGTCAGCATGAAACGGGCATAACCGTAGACTCTGATCAACCGCTTTTACATCGTTGGGGTATGTGGATTGATGCCTTGAACGATCAAGATGTAATTGTTGAGGAAATATCCTCGCATTATCCTAACGTGGAATTTGTTTTCGGCTTCCCTGAATGTACCGATTTAGCAGTAAGCGGAGCGGCACATTTTGCCTCGAAACTTGAAAAAGATCCCGACATTCAGAAAAAAGCTTTAGCCAACGCTCTGCTGGTGAAAGCATTGGGAGAGCGTTACAACTGCCCGTGGGCTTTCGAGAATCCCGTTAGCGTCATTAGCACGATGTACCGAAAACCAGATTTTTATTTTCATCCCTACGAATATGGCGGTTGGATCGAGGAACAAGATGCTATACACCCCTGCTATCCTGATCACATTGCGCCAAGGGATGCCTATCCCAAAAAGACAGGCATATGGTGCGGCAATGGTTTTGCTGAACCCGAAAAAAAGCCTGTCGATCCTGAAAAGGGATATTCCCGTCAACATTTGTTCCTGGGTGGAAAGTCTTTAAAAACAAAAAACATACGATCAGCGACACCGCGAGGTTTTGCAGCGGCAATAGCTGACATCAACATAAGGTGAGAAAATGCCAATTGTGAGATGCGTAAAAGGTCATCAATTTAGTGATGTCATTCATCAGCAGTGTCCCGCTTGTTTGAGAGGTGATCCGCCAGTAGCCCATTTTGACGGGAAAACTTACGAAAGAAACCATGATTTCACGCGGCTAACAGGTCAAAACCTGGGAGTATTTCGCTGCATGAAAGACGGAGTTTGGCGAACTTTAGCAGAAATAGAGGAAACTTTAGGCGATGGACATTCTCAGGCTGGCATCTCTGCGAGGTTGAGAGACTTGAGAAAGGAGAAATTCGGCAGCCATACGGTCGAGAGGCGGCGAAGAGGCAATGCGTCCAAAGGTCTGCATGAATATCGGCTAATCCTCAATAGAGGACAGGTCGTGACTGGAGTCGAGAAATGACTTATTCGATTAATTTGGAAGTTCTGCCGTGGGCCGCAACAGATGCCCTTATACGGCACGATCTGGAGCAAGTAGGAACACTAGGATACTTGGGAGTTGCCTATTTTTGGGCGCACGATTACAAGCATTATCTTCGCCCTATGTCCGTCGCTGGGAAACGATGGGTTCATACTAAACTGCTGGAAGAGGGACTAAGCCCTGAAGGTGTAAGCCAAAAGCACCAATTGATCATTGAACAGGCATCGAAGCGATTTGCTCAAATTTAAACTGTTCGTTGGCAATTGCCACACTTAATTCAACGATAAATGGCAGTTGCCACGACAAGCCCATAAAAATATGTTAGGAGAACATGATGTCACCCGATCAAATGCTTGAAAAAATAAAAAACGACATAACTGTTGATATCAGTTGGGATAATCACACTGAGTCATTGTCAATTGACGTTGAGACCGAAAATTCTGTTGTCAGTTTTGAGTTCTGGAGTTCGATCTATTGGCGGCTACAAAAATTAAAACACTACCGCCGAAACGGCAATGAAGTGCTCACCGATTTGGAAAAGTACAACACAGTCAACGAAATTATTAAATTGGTTCAGGAACTCAGAAACGTAGCGGATGATCTCGAAGAAAAAACGAATAGCGTGATTAATCAGGATTCTTTAGGAGTAATCACATCTGTAGCTCTTGGCGATCCAGAATCAATCAAGTTGAGGCCAAGACGAAAGTATAAGAAGTTCTCCCCATAGGCGACATTTTG
>OCZA010000820.1_pt1 | contig 10246 bp, 8 predicted proteins | sample 1539021 | NCBI WGS metagenome assembly OCZA01 (sample SAMEA2619376, study PRJEB22493) | marine metagenome | biome: marine biome (ENVO:00000447); feature: surface water layer (ENVO:00002042); material: "saline water (ENVO:00002010), including plankton (ENVO:xxxxxxxx)" | depth 5 m
AGGAATCCTGCCTTCTTTGCTAATGATCTGTCTTCATAACTCACCAATGCTTTATATAAAAATCTTGGTTCAGTCGCTTTACTAAGAAGTTCTTCTAAATTCTCACATTTTTTGAAAACCTCCGAAATATAGAAGCAATCTGATAAGGCTCGATGTAAGCTCCAAACTGGTATTGAAAAAGAAAGTGCAAGATCAGTAACTGATGGTCTATTTTTTAAGTTTTTTTGAAATGACCAATTAATATCCTCTAAACTACAAATCCATTTTTTTTCGAGCTTGGGCAATCTGCCCTTTCCAAACCATTTTTTGTCAAATTCAACATTATGAGCAACTATTAAATCTGAACAATCCACAAGTTTTAAAAAGAAATTCAAGCCGTCCTCCCAAGGTTGTTTAATATTAGTAACTTCTGCAGATATCCCATTAACATGTTCAGCTTCATTTGAACTTACTGGGAATAAGAACGAAACCTGCGAGAGGACAGATTTAGAATTTACATTAAATAAAATGCAACCTACCTCAATAATTTCATCTTTATTTTCATCTAAGCCAGTTGTCTCAGTATCAAGAATTAAAATGTTTTCTATTGATTGATTTTGATTATTATTTTTGGAGCTTGAGATTGATTTATTTAAAAAATTGGGTTTCTCATTATCATTATTTTTAATTTCATTATTAAGAAAATCCAATTGATTTATCTTTTTTTTGTTTGGTAGTTCCAATTATCAAAAAAACATCTATTATATTTTGACGCATTTGATATTATTTTCTTTTAAATTAATAATAATTAAACAAATAATCTAAAAAACTAAATCTTATTAGAAATCAACCTAATAGTTTGAATATAAAATATTAAATGACTTTTACAAAATATCAATTTAATAATTACTGTTATTGGCCTTCAAATCCAAAAAAAATTATCGAATTTATTGGAGGTAGTTATTTAGCATCTAAACCAGATTTAACATACAAAAGATTTATAAAAAGCTTAATAGATAAAAACTATGCAGTACATGCATACAAATACACGCCTCAATTTGATCATCAAGAACTGGCAATAAGAGCTTGGAAAGATTTTAAAAGTTGTCAAAGATCCTTATCAAAAAGAATAGGAACATCAATTCCTTCAATAAGAATTGGACATAGCCTTGGTTGTAAACTTCACTTAATTTCTCCAGATGGAGGTAGGAATTGCGAAAAATTCATATCAATAAGTTTTAATAACTTTAGTGCTAACAGATCTATACCATTTTTAAAAAAGATTTCTCAAAAATTAGAATTCAATAGTGAATTCAGCCCAAGCCCAGAAAGAACATTTGGAATAATCAAAAAAACTTATAATCAAAAAAATAATTTTCTAATAAAATTTAACTCAGATGAATTAGATCAAACAGATAAATTACTTTCTTGTCTTAGAGCAAGAAAAGAAGATAACTCCAAAGGAATAAAGCTTAAGGGAACTCATACTATTATTGCTAGCGCAGGACTAAGAGAAAATTTCTTAGGTGATTGGGCTGACGATGATTTTAAAAGAAATACAATCAAACAAATATCTAATTTGATTGATAAATCAATTTAAGATATTTCCTTTAATTTTTCTAAAACAGAACTATCTTCAAGGGTACTAATATCTCCACTTATTTTTTCGCCTTCTGCCAAAGATCTCAAAATTCTTCTCATTATTTTTCCACTACGCGTTTTTGGAAGAGAATCTGAAATTATTATTTTTTCTGGTTTAGCAATAATTCCAATTTCATTAACTACATGTTTCTTTAACTCCTCAACTAATTCTGGAGAACTATTTATATCTTTTTCTAAAGATATAAATGCAACAATAGCCTCACCTTTTAAATCATCTTTTCTTCCGACAACAGCAGCTTCCGCAACTGATTTATGACTTACTAATGCGGACTCTATTTCCATAGTTCCCAAACGATGCCCAGAAACACTTATAACATCATCGACTCTTCCCATGATCCAAATATATCCATCATTATCAATCCGAGCCCCATCTCCAGCGAAATAAACATTTTTTTCACCTTTAAAAGAAATATATTCCCAATAACTGTCTAAATATCTTTGAGAGTTTTCATGAATTGTACGCATCATTCCAGGCCAAGGTTTTTTAACAATCAAATATCCACCCTCATTTTCCAACACCTTTTCTCCATTTTTATCTACAACTTCAACCTCGATTCCTGGCAAAGAGAATGTTGCGGAACCTGGCTTTGTAGCAACAGCTCCTGGCAAGGGACTTATCATCACACCACCAGTTTCAGTTTGCCACCATGTATCTACTATTGGACACTTATTATCACCTATTACCTCTCGATACCACATCCATGCTTCAGGATTAATTGGCTCGCCAACTGTTCCCAAAAGTCTCAAAGATCTTAAATCGTATTGGTCAGGGATTTCACGTCCAGATTTCATAAATGATCTTATCGCTGTTGGCGCTGTATAGAAAATAGAAACTTTGTATTTTTGAATAATTTCCCAAAAAGCCCCTAAGTTAGATGCCCTTGGAACACCCTCAAACATAAGAGTTGTTGCTCCATTGGATAAAGGTCCATAGACTATATAACTATGACCAGTAATCCACCCAACATCTGCTGTACACCAATAGACATCATCATCTTTTATGTCAAAAATCCACTTGAATGTTAGGTGAGACCAGAGATTATAACCAGCAGTAGTATGAACAACACCCTTTGGTTTACCAGTGGATCCTGAAGTATACAAGACAAATAATCTATCTTCGCTATTCATAATTTCAGGTTCACACCAATCTTTTTGATCTTTTAATAATTCGTGCCACCAAAAATCCCTATTGTTTACCATCGAAATATCTTTTTTAGTTCTTTGAACAACAATAACTTTTTCAACAATCTTATTTGCCCCACTTTCAATTGCCGTATCAACAGCTTTCTTAAGCTCAATTACCTTATCTTTTCTAAAACCACCATCTGCCGTTATAACAAATCTGGCATTTCCATCAATCAATCTATCTTTTAACGACTCAGAGGAGAAGCCTCCAAAAACTACTGAATGAGGAGCTCCAATTCTTGCGCAAGCGAGCATAGCAACCATCGCCTCAGGAATCATTGGCATATAAATACATACCAAATCACCTTTTTTTATTCCCAAAGATTTCAAAGCATTTGAAGCTTTGCATACTTCTTTGAGAAGTTCTTGATACGTATATTTCTTGTTATCTCCTGGCTCGCCTTCCCATACAAGCGCTGTTTTATTCCCAATTCCGTTTTTGATATGTCTATCTAAGCAGTTATAAGTGATATTCAACTTACCTTCCTTAAACCATTTAAAAAAGGGGGCATTTTCTCGGTCTAAAACAGTCTGAAATGGTTCGAACCAATCAATTTCCGAATTTGCAAAAGATTCCCAGAATTTTGTTGGGTTCTCTAAAGATTGTTTTTTTAAACTTTGTAATTCCTCAAAACTTTTTATATTTGATTTATCTGAGAATTCTTTTGAAGGGGGGAAGAGTCTATTTTCTTCAAGAATATTGTTGATTGAATGTTTCTTATCTAGTGTCATTAGATGAATCTAGTCAAAATTTATTTATTCAAGTTAATTATAATTTTCATAAAATTATAATGTATTTTTAACTACAAAAATTTATTTTTTGATAAATCTAGTAAAGACGACTGAGCACAAATTCGGGTAAAGCTAACAAAGCCCTCTTATATTCTGAGTCAGGAAGCCATAACAATGCTTCTTTTGAATGGAGAGCAAAATCTTCAGCTAATTTTCTAGAACGTTTTATGGCTTGAGAGTTCATAACAATATTCAAAGCATTATTTAAATCTTCCTTTTCTACAAGTTCTCTATTTATCAGAACAGACAAATTTTCATTTTCTTCTAGAGCATATAAAACTGGAGCAGTTAGATAACCACTCGCAAGATCGCTTACAGCTGGTTTACCCAATTGTTTATCATTACCAGTGAAATCAAGGATATCATCGACAACCTGAAAAGCTAATCCGATATTCTTTCCAAATTCGTATAAGTGATTCAATTGTTCATCTTCTAAATTACATAGAACTCCAGCTGCCTTTGTACTATTTGCAATCAGAGAAGCTGTTTTACAATAGCTTTTATTTATATATTTAGAAAAAGTTTGTGCCGAATCGAATCTATTTAGATTTTGCTTTATTTCACCTTCTGCTAAATCCATTATTACTCTACTAAGAAGTTTAACTACTTTTACATTATCTAAGTTTGCCAAATGCCAACTAGCTTGAGCAAATAAAAAATCCCCAGCCAGTACAGCAACTCTCGTATTAAACCTACTATGAACAGTATCAACACCTCTTCTTGTGGATGCTTCATCTACAACATCGTCATGAACTAATGATGCTGTATGAATCATTTCAGTAATCTCTGCAAGTCTTTTATGTTTGGTTGTCAAAGTAAAGTCCTGAGAAATAGCTTTTGAAATCAATAAAACTATCCCAGGTCTTAACCTTTTTCCTCCGGCACTAAATAAATGTTCAGCGGCTGCTTGAAGAATTGGATGACCAGCACCTATTAAATTTTTCAGTTCGAGAATAAGATCATCAAGATCATTTTCAACTGGTTGTAGAAGTTCTGTTACTGTATTCATAATTGACCTCTTACATATATTAAAGAATCAATCATTGCTTCGGAGGTTAACCAACTTAATTTCTTTATTAATTTCCAACCAATATTTTACTTTTTTAGAAAAATCTTCACTATTTTGGGTGACAAAAAATTTAATATTATCGTTGGAAGTACTCTCATAACTATAATTTTTTGGAATTAAAAATGAATTATTAAAGTTATTTACTAAAGCCACTGAGGGATCAATAATCCTAATATTTGAATGCATTTTACTTTTTAAAACGTCATAAATCAAAGGATAATGGCTACATCCCAGTATTATCTCTTCAATATTTTCTTTTAATAAAGGATTAATATATAAATCCGATAGATAATTTAATTTATTCAAGTCTAGGTTTGTTTTTTCTATTTCTGGAACAAATTCAGGACATGCTTGTTGGAATACTTTTACATTTTCTCTCTTTGATTCAATTATTTTTTTATAATATGATGTTTTAATAGTTGCAGGAGTTGCCAAAACACCAATATATTTTTTAGTTACTATTTCTGAAACTGAATTAATTAGATCAAAACAAGGAATTTGTAAATTTTTTTCTAAAATATCTAAGGCACAAGCATTTGTAGTATTACAAGCTATTAGTAATGCATCCAAATTTTTATCCTTAAACCAATTACAAATATCCTTTGCGATAAATCTTATTTGTTCAATATTTTTATTTCCATAAGGAACTCTCTTTGTATCTGCCAAATAAAAAACCTCAATATCCTCGCGGGTTTTCATTAAAGAACCAAGGATCGTAAATCCTCCTATACCACTGTCAAATATTCCTATTTTAAGTTTCACTATATCCTAGAAAGATATTCAAGAATACCCTTTGTGATTGCATAAGCTATTCTTTCACGATGGATAGATTTTTCTAGCCTTCTAGCATCTAACCTTCCTGTTAAAAATCCTATTTCTACAAGTACTGCTGGCATTCTGGTATTTTTAATAACGAAATATCTACCTTGTCTCACTCCTCTATCTGGACTTCCAGGAGAAACTTTAAGTATTTGTTTTTGAATTTTTTTTGCCAATAGTCGTCCTCTCCATCCGGTGTAATAAAAAGTTTCTAACCCGTTAATATCTCTTCTTTTACCTCTTGAAGCATTCGCATGAATACTTACAAAAATATCAGCATCAGTTTTGTTAGCTATTGAGACTCTTGGAGGTAAATCTAAATCAATTTCATTATTTCTAGTTAATTTAACCATCACCCCTTTATCAGATAATAATTTTTTTACTCGTTTAGAAACATCAAGTACCACATCTGTTTCTCTTAGCCCTCCTATCCCGATTGCTCCTGGATCTGGCCCCCCATGTCCAGGGTCAATAACAACATAAAACTTATTACGCTTGATATCCGGTAATTGCAAAAACTTATAATTTCCTCTCCTTGAGTTAATTGGCTTTTGATTAGCCTTAGGATTGTTAGATGATTTACTGACAAGACCTTCACCTATTGTCTGAAAAGATTTTTTTGGTAAAGAAAATAATTTAATTTTCCATCTATTTTTATCAATAGCAACTAACCTCCAATTAAGAGGTTTTAAATTATTATTTTCCGAAAATTCGATAACTAATCTGGTTTTACCTTTATTTGGTTTACCTAATCTAATTTCTTTTATAGGACCATTTCCCTCTATAGTTCTTGGAGTTTTTAGTTCTCCAGGGAAATCTATCCAAAATCTATCCCCAAAAACATTCCCTCCTTTTTGAAAGTAGGCCTTTAATTTTGAATTTGATTTAGTTCTTAATTCTAAAATCCCATTAGAATTCAAGATCCAAGCAGCTAGTGCACTAGATGATTTTGCTGGGGAAATACTTGAATTTAAAAGTAAGAATATTGATAAGCAGCGAAAAAGTTTATTAAAAAAAAACTTTGGCATCATTTTGCGAACATTTTAGTTTTTCTATGTTTTAAGCTTGGCATCTGCTCTCTTATCTTTTTCACTCTCTCTTTATCTGCAGGGGCAATTGCTGCTCCTTGTGTTTTTCCTGCATCAGACAAAACAGTCCCCCAAGGGTCTATAACCATGGCATGTCCATGACTTTGTCTTCTCCCATAGTGAATACCTGTTTGAGCAGGTGCTACTACATAAGCTGTATTTTCAATTGCTCTTGCTTGAAGTAAAATTTGCCAATGATCTTTTCCAGTAAAAGCTGTAAATGCGGCAGGAATCATTATAAGTTCAGCACCTTTCGAAGAAAGGTGCCTATAAAGTTCAGGAAATCTAACATCGTAACAAATAGATAATCCTATCTTGCAAAGGCCTGGAACATCAATAACTGGAGGATGTTCCTCCCCAGACAAAATAGTTGATGATTCTTTATAAAGGTTACCATCAGGTAAATCAACATCAAAAAGATGAATTTTGTCATATTTTGCTAGAACCTGGCCATCTTTGCCAAAAAGCGCTGATCTATTGAAAGTATGACGATCATCTCCAGCGGGGACGGGATAACCTCCTCCTAAGAGAAAAACTTGATATCTCTGAGACATCGTTTTTAGGAAATTAGTACACTTTGTTGATAATTCAGAAGCCATTCTAAGTTTTTCATTATCTTCACCCAAGAATGCAAAATTCTCTGGCAATCCTATTAGTTCTGAACCTCTTCTAGAGGCTAATTCAATCTGCTCCTCAGCCTCAGCAAAATTTGCTTCAACATTAGAAGTACTCGTAATTTGTAAGGCGGCAACTAAAAAATCAGTCAAGATCTCACTCCTAAAAAATAAATTCGCGAATTATGAGGCACGAATTACACCTCTTTCAACTTGAGTAGGAACAATATCTAAACAATCAAGTTCAGAACAACACTTAAAATCATCTTCATAATCACCAAGACTTGTTAATCTTTTGCCGTGAGTTGCTGTCCTTAAACATTTTAGGATATCATTCTTCCAAACATTCCAAAGTGCTAATGAAGCTTGCAATTCATCATTTAAAATATTTACTTCAGAATTAAAATTTTCTTTAATATATAGAGCTAGTGCACCTGCTGCTAAAGAATCCTCTAGAGAATAAGACCCTTCCCATCCACTACCTAATATGAGAACGTTTTTTTTATTTAAAGATATTATCCTTTCAGCAACTGCTTTTCTATTTGGAAGGGCCATTGCAAACAAATATTCTACATTTTGAACTTTTTTCAGTGATTTAGTACCATTTGTTGTACTCATAAATAGTCTTTTACCTTGAACAGTCTCTTTGGTTACAGATAATGGGGAGTTACCTAAATCAAAACCATCAATTGTTTTCCCACCTCTTTCTGCAAGCATTAGTCTTTTATTACCGTCCCACTTTTTAGCAGTATCCTTTAATAAATCTAAATCAGAAAAAACTTGAATTGAATCTGCCCCGTTTTTCAATGCCCAAGAGATTGTTGTTGTTGCTCTTAAAACATCAATAACAACAGCTATATCAGAATCTGTTTCTGGAACATCATCTGCGACATGGTAATAAGAAAGATTAATAATAAGTTCCAATTCTTTAACTATTATAGAAAACAGTTACTTAACTTTTAATATTTTTTTTTAAAAACAAACTTATTGATATTATGTACCTATGAAAAAATCTATAGAAATTAAACCAAATTATTAATTTGAATACTAATCATATCCGCACCGTTAAAGGTGGAGGAAGTTTACAAGGAACAATAAAAGTACCTGGAGATAAGTCAATCTCGCATAGATCTTTGATAATAGGAAGTATTGCAGAAGGTGAAACAAATATAGAAGGGTTTTTATATTCTGAAGACCCACTTTCAACTGCAGATTGTCTTAGGAAATTGGGTGTAAATATTCCTGAAATAAAAAAGAATCAACCTTTTACTATAAAAGGTTTAGGTATTGATGGTTTTAAAGAACCTGAAGAAATTCTTGATTGCGGAAATTCAGGCACCACAATGAGGTTATTAATGGGTCTTTTGGCGGGACAAGAAGGTAGTAATTTTATCTTAACTGGAGACAAGTCTCTTAATGAAAGACCAATGGGAAGAGTCAGCAAGCCATTATCACTTATGGGAGGCAAAATTCACGGCAGAAAAAATGGGTCAAAAGCTCCTATTTCTATTACTGGGAATAAACTAAAAGGTTGTGTAATTGGAACTCCAGTAGCAAGTGCTCAAGTTAAATCTGCGATATTATTAGCAGGGTTAAATGCATCTGGAACTACTTCAGTTATTGAGCCTGCATCCTCGAGAGATCATACTGAAAGAATGCTTAAAGCATTTGGGGCTGACATAAATATAAGAGGAGAATTAGGAAGAAATATAGTAATAAAATCAGGAACTAATTTGACAGGTCAAAATATATTGATTCCTGGAGACATTAGCTCAGCAGCTTTTTGGATGATTGCCGCATCAATAGTGCCAGAATCTGAAATTGTTATTAAAAATGTAGGGCTAAATCCAACGAGAACAGGGATATTGAATGTAATGGATGAAATGGGATGCAACTATAAAATTTTAGACAAATCTACAATTGCAGGAGAACCCATAGGTTCTATAAATGTAAAATATGCAAGTAATTTAAAACCTTTTAAAGTAGAAGGAGATATTCTTCCAAAACTTATAGATGAAATTCCAATACTTACAGTAGCAGCTTGTTTTTGTAGTGGAGTTTCAGAAATTAAAGATGCAAAAGAATTAAGAGTTAAAGAAACAGACCGATTAAAAGTTATGGCAACCCAATTAAAAAAATTTGGTGCGAATATTTTAGAAAAGGAAGATGGTTTAATAATTAATGGTGATTCTAAGTTTCATTCTGCTGAAGTTGATAGTGAAACTGATCATCGTGTATCAATGAGCCTTGCTATAGCTTCACTTTTAGCTAAAGGCTCCTCAAATATTGCAAGAGCAGAGGCTTCTAGAGTTTCCTATCCAACTTTTTGGGACGATCTAGAAAAACTAATTAATTGATCCGAGAGAATTCTTGTCAGAATTAAAAGAGGTTTTAACTAAAGATGGGAGTATTACACTAAGGAGTCTTATTTTTCAAGAGAATTTTCATAGTCTAGAAGGGGCTCTAAAAGAAACTGAAATTAAATTCATAAATCCCTCTGATTTAAAAAGATTTAACGATAAGTCTTTGAACGTTTTAGATATCTGCTTCGGTCTAGGATACAATTCAGCTTCATTATTTAATAACCTAATTAGACAAAATTCTTTTATAAATTGGTATGCTTTAGAAATTGATAAAAAGCCTCTAGAGTATTCTCTAGGAAATAAATCATTTCAAAAGTTATGGCATCCAAAAGTTTTAAAAATATTTAAAGAATTATCAAAGAATTCTAAATATAAAGATCAATCTTTTGTATGTGATATTTTATGGGGCGATGCCAGAGAAAAAATAAAAAATATTCCTGCAAATATTAAATTCGATTTAATTTATTTAGATGGGTTTTCTCCTCAAAAATGTCCTCAAGTTTGGTCAGTTGAATTTCTAGCAAAAGTGACTCAAAAACTTAAGCCTCAAGGATATTTAATAACCTACTCTTGTTCAGCTGCGATAAGAAAAACATTAAAAGATTTTGGTTTGAACATTTTTAATATTAAGCCAAATTTAGTCTCTAAAAATTTATGGAGTAACGGGACAATTGC
>OCZA010000821.1_pt1 | contig 10245 bp, 11 predicted proteins | sample 1539021 | NCBI WGS metagenome assembly OCZA01 (sample SAMEA2619376, study PRJEB22493) | marine metagenome | biome: marine biome (ENVO:00000447); feature: surface water layer (ENVO:00002042); material: "saline water (ENVO:00002010), including plankton (ENVO:xxxxxxxx)" | depth 5 m
TGTAAATCTGCGTTGCTCCATGCTCCCCAGCATGGTCAACTCTAATTATCTCTTCTATGAGTTTTTTATCTTGAGTATTTAATTTTTTAGATTTTTTTTTTATAGGCATTTAAAATAATTATTAACAGAAAGATATTTGAAAACAAGAAATTATAAATTGACAGAGGTATACCAAAGTATTTCAAGTTTGCATTTGAACAATCGACAACTAAGTTGTCACTTAATAAAGCTTCTTTTAATTGAGTTATATCAGATGGTAAAATAGCACTTTCACATCCACTATACTTAATTATTTCAAACGTAACTAGAGAATGATATCCAGATAGTATTAGCTCACTAAGAATCAGAGTAATTAATACTATATATAAATATTTAAAGTATTTTTTTGAAAAAATATTAATAAATCCAATAATTATTAAAAGGTAATAAGGAATTCTCTGGTAGGTACATAATTTACAAGGCATATATCCCAAAAAGAATTCTAAATACAGAGCAAAAGAAATAGAAAAAATTGAGAAAATAAATATAAGATTAAATATTATTTTTGAATTAAGCATGACTTATTAATAAATATATTAGACCAATAATAAATAAAGGTATTAAAAAAAATATTAATAATTTATTTTTTTTTAATATATTGATGCCAAAATCTCCATATTTTTTTATAATAAAACCAATAATAAAAAACCTTAATCCCCTAGACAACATAGATAAAATAACAAAAAGTAGAAAATTAAATTTAGAGTAGCCGCTAGTTAAAGCAATAATCTTATACGGAATAGGTGTGAAGCCTCCTAAAAATACTGCAATTATACCCCATTCATTATAAAATTTTAAAAAATTACTTTGTTTACCAACATCGACGTATTCTTTTATTAAATCAAAAATAAAAAAACCTAAGCAATAACCTACAATACCACCAGCTACTGAGAAGAGGGTACAATTTATTATAGTGAATAAATATTTTTTCTTATTGAAATAAATAATTGGAATTAAAATAGTATCTGGTGGGACTGGGAAAAAAATACTTTCACAAAATGCTATTAACGATAAAACTGGCTGTGCAAATTTTGATCTTGATTTAATCTCAATTATTTTTGTAAATTTTTGAAACAAGTATGATCACACTACACTAAATAATACCAAAGATACGCGACTATAATGGCTGGAATTGCACTGTATAAAGTTGCTAAAATTGCAACTCTTGCAGAGATTGCTAAAGCAGGAAATAAAGCATCACCATCATTTGAAATAGAATTTCCTAATTGAGCTGCCAGTGGTATTTGGCCACCTGCATACATTGAAGTTATCATAATTTGAGGACCACAACCTGGAATGAATCCAATTAAAATTGCTATCAAAGGAATAAATGGCCCAAAAAATAATAAATAGTCAAACATCTTTCCTTCTGTGAATAAATTAATTAATTCAAAACATACAAACGCCGTAATAACCCAAACAGATACAAAACAAGTTGTATCAACCGTCTTTCTTATTGAATTTTCATGAATAGCAGCCATTTGAATATCTGTTAAAGGATTAAAAACCCACATTAACAAACATGACATAGCTGCAACAAAAGCAAATATACCAATAACATCATAACCAAATAGAGGTATTTCAAAACTTGCATTAAAAGCGTTTATCAATCCCAACATTACTGCAGGAATAAGAAAGTAAAGCCAAATTTTATAAAAAATTGTTGGTATTTTATTTGAGGGTAAAACCATATTAGAATCATGTTTATTATTTATTGAAGGAGCAATCTTTTTTGAAAAAGGAAGGGATATATATCCTGTAATTATTCCAACTATTAAAGTGATAGGTAGTATTATTAAAGCTGCCTGAGGCTTAGAGGCTATTAAAATAAAAGCAGCGTCCCCCATGGTGCTTATTAAAGTAGCAAGCACTGAACTAAAGGAAACAACTCCTCGAGTGTACATGCTCATGACCATGATAGCTCCACCACATCCAGGTATAGCTCCCAAAAAAGCACAAATTGGTATTTCAAACTTTGAATTTTTTTTAATGAATTCCTGAATGTTAAAATCTCTTTTCTCTAAAGAGTAAAAAATTAGAAGTGTCGCTCCAACAAAAGAAGTAACGGCAATATAAGCATCTTGTGAAGAGCTTATTAGTATTTCTCTTGTATCTTCAAAGAGGAAAATAGCTACAAAAACTAATAAAACTAATATTTTTGATACACGAAAGTAATCTAATCTTCTTTGGAATGATAAAATTAATTCGGTCATATTTTAGCTATGGCTAAATAATATAGACATAACTAAAAATTAGTCAATTTTTTCTTTATATGTTATGTTAAAATCAAAAAAAATGCTTAAAAACAAAAATATGGCTCTAGAAATTCATGATGTATTAGAAGAAGAGGACCTACTTATAGATGGGGTTAGAGATAATTCGCATTATTCAAACATAAGAAATCAAAATAAAAATGAGATGCTTGAAGATTATGTAGAAGCTATACAAGATATTTTAAAGAATAAAGGTGATGTTAAAAATGGTGATCTAGCTCAACATTTTGGTGTATCTCAAGCTACTGTTAATAAAAATCTGAAGCGTTTAATAAGTTTTAAATTAGCAAAATCAGAACCATACCGATCAATTTTTTTAACAGAAAAGGGAGAAAAATTAGCTACACAGTCAAAACAAAAACATGAAATCGTATATAACTTTTTAATTAAGCTAGGTGTCTCTAGAAAGACCGCAGAAAATGACAGTGAAGGTATTGAGCATCATGTCAGTGAAGAGACTCTTAAGTTAATGAAAAAATTTTCTGAATAAATTATTTTCTTATCTTAGAAACAAGTTTATTTTCTATTACCTTATCAAAAAGATAAATTACAAAGGAAAGAAATATTATAATTGTTAAAGCATGTAAACTACCATATTCAAACATTTCATTTGATGAATATTCATAAAGACTTGTAGCCAATGTATTAAAATTAAAAGGTCTTAATAATAGAGTTATGGGAAGTTCTTTTACCGTATCAACAAATACTAATAAAAACCCTGCTAGAATACTTAGCCTTACTTGAGGTATAATAATTCTAAAATAAGTTGTAGATGGTCTTCTCCCAATTAATCTTGATGCATCGTCAATAGATCTACCAACCTTGTCCAAACCTGAGTCTATAGAATTATTTGAAATAGCTATTAGACGAATTACTAAAGCTAGAATAAGTCCGAATGCTGTAGCGCTGAGTGAAAAAGAAGAAATCTTACTAAAATTACTTAATAAAATTAAAACTCCAAGAGAAATAACTACGCCTGGTAAAGCATATCCTAAATTTATGATTTTTTTATAGTAAATAATCCAGAACTTTTTTGAAAATCTACTATAAAAATTGATAAATACTGAAATAAAAATACATAAAAGACCAACACAAGAACCAACTAAAAAGGAATTACTTAGAGATGAAAGATAATTAGAGTAATCTAGCTTATCTATGTGTGATAAAAATAAGTAAAAAGTAAAAAAAAGTGGAATAATAAATCCAAAGATAATTGGCAACCCACCTAAAAATAAAACTAAAGCACCTTTCAGCTTTCCTAATTGATATCTAGACCATTCAACATTTTCGAAGCTAGAGTTATGAAATTGCTTTTTTCCTCTAACGCTCTGTTCAAAGATATAGAGAGCAATCATCATTATTAAAATGATTAAAGATAACAAAAAAGCAGAAGGTAGGTCATTTATAATAGAAATATACTGAAACACCCCAAGAGTGAGTGTTTGAAGACCAAAAAAGTCCGCTACTCCAAAATCATTTATAGTTTCCATTAATGCTAGAGCTAATCCTGCAGCTATTCCAGGAAGTGCCATTGGCAAACAAACTCTTAAAAAACATTCAAATGGACCTTTGCCCATTGTTTTTGCTGCCTCGATATACCTGGCAGAAAAATTGATGATAGCTATTCTTGTTAGTAAGTAAACATAGGGAAATAAAGATAAACTCAAAATCAAAGATCCAAAAAAATTGTTTCTTAAAGAAAACCCCTTATATGAAAAAAATATGAGTGATAGATACCCACCAGGCTCAAGTAATTCTGCATAAGCATAAGCAGAAATATAAGCAGGAACACCTAAGGGAAGAATACAAAATACTTGTATAATCCTTCTACCCCAAAAATTTGTCATTGTATTTACCCACGCAAGAGGAACACTAATCAATACAACTATAAAACTTACAAGAAAAACTAGTTTTGCTGATCCTAAGATATATCTAGAAGCATATAAATTACCTGAAGTATTTAGAGAACCTAATCCTTTAAATAATATAATTACAGTTGGAGATAGAAGTAAAAAACTAATTAGAAAAAAAAGACTTAACTTAAATACGCTATTATTCATAAAATAATAAAGAAAATACAAGACATAAGAAGTACTGCCATAATTCGATTAAAAATAATTATTTTTCTTGTATCATTTAAATAATTTCTAAATGAATGACCTATCGCCGCCCAAATTATTGCACTAGTTGATGTTGAAATAACAAAACATAAAAAAATTAATAAAAATTCAATTTCATAAGTAAATTTATTTTGAATAAATATAGCTGAACTTGACATAGAAACAGTTACCGCCTTTGGATTTATAATTTGAAAAAAATAAATATCTTTAAATGAGAATTGTCTTGTTTTATTTTCGTCAGAAAAGCTAGAAGAAATAAATATTTTATAAGATAGATATGTTAGGAAGCATACAGCTACTATTTTTATAATTAATGCTATCGCTGGGAAGGACTTATAGATCTCCCCGATTCCAAGTAAACAGAGAGTTAAAACAGATAAAAAACCAAAAAATACTCCCATAATTAGAGGTATTGTTTTTCTAAAACCATAGTTTACTGCATTAGTTGAAAGAATAATATTATTGGGCCCAGGAGTAATTGCTGCAATCATTGCAAAAGATAGAATGGGTGTCATAAAATAGATGTATTCCAAAGTATCGAGATACTATTCTTAAAATCCAATAAATACAAAACAAGTTATAAATTTGCTAATTTGTACTTATTAATATAATTAAATATTACTATTTAAGGCGTTGTGGCGGAATGGTAGACGCGCCGGATTCAAAATCCGGTGAGGGCAACTTCGTGAGAGTTCGAGTCTCTCCAGCGCTACCAATCGATTTAATTATGAAAAAAAAACCTAGTTTAACATCAATATTTTCATTATTTGCTACTGGCATTACCATAGTAACTAATGGAAACAAAAAATCAGAATATTTTGGTTGTACCATTAATTCTTTTACAAGTGTTTCACTCGACCCAGCTATGTTTTTATTTTGTTTAGGTAATTATAATAAGTATTTAAAGACATTTAAGCTAGATAGCCCATTAAATTTAAATTTCTTATCAATGTCTCAAAAAAAACTGTCAAATAAATTTGCTAGTGATGTTGATAAAAGGTGGATCAATACAAATTATTCTATTGCAAAAAATAAGGTTCCTTTTTTTAAAGAGTCTTTAGGATTAATTGAGGGAAAAGTTTATAAGAAAGTAAAGTCTGGAGACCATACTATTATAATTTGTAAAATTAATGATTTTTACAAAATGACTGCAAAAAAACCTCTCATATACTACAAAAGTACATACCAAACTATTTAAAATCTTATGAAATATTTAGATGTAAGTTTTGAAGACTTAAATATCCAAGAAGAACTTTTTTTAACAATAGGTAACTTTGATGGAATCCACAGAGGGCATCAGCAAGTTTTAAATAACCTAACTACTGATTCTAAAATTTCAAAAACTAAATCAGCTATATTATCTTTTAATCCTCATCCTAAAATATTTTTTAATAATGAAAAAAACTTTTTAATTAATTCAAAAGAAAAAAAAATATCAATTCTTAAAAATTTGAATATTGATTATTTAATTGATTTAAAATTTGATAATGAACTTACCCAGTTAAGTTTTAGTGAATTTGAACAGAATATACTTTTAAATAAACTAACTATAAAAAGACTGTATTTGGGAAAAGATTTTAGGTACGGAAATCAAAGAAAAGGTAATCTTGAAACACTCAGATCATTATGCAATGCTTATAATATTAAATTGGAAGAACTTGAGTTATTAAATGATAACAGTTCTGATGAAAAAATATCCTCAAGTAAGGTTCGTCAGTTTCTTAAAAATGGTGAAATAGAAAAAGCTAACGAATGTTTGATAGAAAAATTTAGTATTACAGGAAAAGTAATTTTAGGAGATCAAAGAGGAAGAACAATTGGAATCCCAACTGCTAACCTCAAATTTCCTATAAATATTATCAAAATTCCCTATGGTGTTTATGCAGTCCAAATTAAATTATCTGATAACATGCATTTTGGTATTGTTAATTTTGGTATGCGTCCTACATTTCATAAACAAACCTCTATAGTAGAAGTCCATATATTTGACTTTGAAGAAGATATTTATGGTAAAGAAATAGAGGTTTTGTTTTTAAGCAAAATTCGTGATGAACAAAAATTTAATGGAATAAAAGAATTGTTAAATCAGATTACTTTAGATATCACTGTAGCAAAGAAAATTTTAAAATATGGAAATTAAAGATACAATTCTTCTCCCTAAAACTGATTTCTCAATGAAGGCTGATTTGCCAAAGAAAGAACCAACTATTCTTGAAAGTTGGATGAAAAATGAGATATATCAAAAACTTAGAAAGTCATCAGAAGAAAAAGAAAAATTTATTCTGCATGATGGACCCCCCTATGCTAATGGTCATCTCCATATGGGGCATGCATTAAATAAAATATTAAAAGACATAATTGTTAAATACCAACAATTACTTGAAAAAAATTCTATTTATGTTCCTGGCTGGGACTGCCACGGACTTCCCATTGAATGGAAGATTGAAGAGCAATATAGAGCAAAAAAACAAAACAAAGATGATGTTCCAATTATCGAGTTTCGAAAACAATGCAGGGATTTTGCAAACAATTGGATTGATATTCAAAAAAAGGAATTTCAACGATTAGGTGTTATTGGAGATTGGGATAATCCTTATACTACAATGCATTATCATGCAGAAGCTCAAATTGTCAGAGAGTTAGGTAAGTTCTTAGATAATGGAGGGATATATAAAGGTCATAGACCAGTTCTTTGGTCGGTTGTTGAAAAAACAGCTTTAGCGGATGCTGAAGTTGAGTATCAAGACCACAAATCGACAACTATTTATTCAGCATTTCCTGTTTCTCAGACAGATAATCCAAATCTTAAAGAACATTCCATTCTAATTTGGACGACCACACCTTGGACCATCCCAGGCAATAGGGCATTGGCTATACACAAAGATATTAACTACCAATCTATTTCTTTTGTTAAAGATGAAATTTCAAGAAAAGTAATTATTGCTGAGGACTTAAGGGAAGATTTTTTAAAAGAAAATAATATTGAAGATAGTAAAGTCAATTTTTCTTTTAAGGGGGCTGAGCTATTAAATACTAAATGTCAGCACCCATTATTTAATTCAGGATATAATTTTGAGGTACCGGTACTTCATGGTGATTTTGTAACTACTGAACAGGGGACTGGAATTGTTCATATATGTCCTGTTCACGGAATGGATGATTTTATCTTGGGAAAAAAACATAATTTAGAACTTCCAATGACTATTGATGAGGGAGGAATATATTATGAACATATTCCTATTTTTAAAGGTAAACATATTTTTAAAGTTGACCAAGATGTTTGCGATGAAATCAAAAATTGTGGTAATCTAATTTCCCAAGGTAAATTAATACATAGTTATCCTCACTCATGGAGGTCTAAAGCACCGTTGGTTTATAAAAACACCTCACAATGGTTTATCTCAATGGAGACAAATGACTTAAGAAAAAAAGCTATCGAAGCAATTGATCAAACTGATTTTTTTCCTAAACAGGGTCAAAATAGATTAAGAAGTATGATTGTAGATCGCCCCGACTGGTGTGTATCAAGACAAAGAGTCTGGGGAGTTCCTCTACCAATATTTGTTAATAAAAAATCAGGAGAACCTTTAAGGGATAACATTGTAATTGAAAGAATTGCAAAAATTTATGAAGAGGAGGGGGGTGATGCTTGGTTTGACTCAGATCCATCTAGATTCCTTTCACCTGAATATGATGCTAATGATTTCGAACAAGTTAAAGATGTTGTGGAAGTTTGGTTTGATAGTGGTTCAACACACTCTTACGTATTAGAAAAAAGAGAGGATTTACAATGGCCTGCATCTATGTATTTAGAAGGATCTGATCAGCATAGAGGTTGGTTTCACTCTTCATTATTAGAGTCATGTGGCACTAGAGGTAGGGCACCCTTTGAAAGTATACTGTCCCATGGATTTGTAGTGGATGGCAAAGGTAGAAAAATGTCTAAATCTACTGGAAATGTTGTCTCTCCAGATGAGGTAATTAATAAATTTGGGGCTGATATATTAAGAATTTGGGTTGTAGCTTCAGATTATTCTGAAGATTTAAAAATTGATAATCAAATTATAAATTACCAAATCGACTCTTATAGAAAGATAAGAAATACAATAAGATTTTTGCTAGGGAATTTAAATAATTTTACTCCCAATAATATGGTTGAGTTTAATCAAATGCCTAATCTAGAAAAATATTTACTAGGAAATATTTCTAAATTGAATGTTGAATTAAAATCTCTTGTTAAAAGTCATGACTACCATGGAATTTATGTAAGATTATTAAATTTTTGTACGTTGGATTTATCGGCATTTTATTTTGATATTAGAAAAGACTCTCTTTACTGCGATCATATCAATAGTCACAAAAGAAAGTCAGTAGCTACTTGCCTTCATATAGTTTTTGAATTTCTTACAAAATGGCTATCACCAGTTATATCATTTACAGCAGAAGAGGCCTGGCTATCAAGAAATTATAACAATAGTCAAAGTATTTTAATGCAAACTATCAAAGATAATGACTTTATTTTTAAAGATGATCACTTAGAAGAAATATTTGATGAGCTTAAAAGAATTAGGAAGTGTGTTACTGCTTCATTGGAATTAAAAAGAAATGAAAAAGTTATAGGCTCTAGTCTCCAGGCCAATGTGAAATTATATATTACTTCTAAAAGTCAAAATTTATTAAAAGATATTAATTTGGCTGAAATGTGTATTGTAAGTAATTTAGAGATTCATGATATTTCTAATAAAACAGAAAATTCTATGAAATTTGAAGAAGATGATATTTATGTTGAAATTTTACTTGCCAATGGAGAGAAGTGTGATAGATGCTGGACAATACTTCCAGAAGTCGAAAGTAATCCAAATAACCTATGTAAGAGATGTGATGATGTTTGGCAAACATTTCAATAAAAGTATTACTTATCTTTTCTTTTTCTTTTTATTTTTAGTTTCTTTAGATCAACTAACAAAGGATTTAGTAATAAATAAATTAGAATTATATGAGAGTAAAAACCTCCTACCTTTTTTAGATTTAACTTTTGTTGTCAACTATGGCTTTGCATTTGGATTTTTAAATAGTCCCTCATTAAATCAATTTATTGTAAGTTTGGTAATTCTTTCTATTATTCTCTATTTTCTGTATCTTTTAATTAAAACCCAAGATCATATATTTCGATTTTCATTAGTTTTAATTTTATCTGGAGCGCTGGGAAATTTCTTAGATAGAATTATTAGAGGATTTGTTATTGATTTTATTGATATCTACATATCAGATTATCACTGGCCTGCTTTTAATCTTGCAGATAGCTGGATTACCATTGGATTTATGATATTGATATTTAATATTTTATTTTTGAATAAAAAAATATGAAAAAATTAGTTCTATTAATATTGTTAGTGCTCACTATCGGTTGTCAAAGAGAGAAAGTAAACGAAGTAGGTGTTGGATATAATAAGTCTTTGATTGTTCCTACTAGTAATGATTTACCAGAGCCTGGTGCTCAATCTCAAGATGTATCCAATACTAAACCTAAAAGCAATAATCTCATTGTAAAATCTATTCTTGACCAAGCAGACTCTAATCAAGTTAATGAAAGTATAATCGAAAAAATTGATAATGACTCAGGCTATAAAACTGATGAAAATTTCTTCCAATGGCTATTTAAGGGAAAAAGTAAAAGGTAATAGTATTCATCCTCCACAAATTAAATTGGTTATTCAATACATCTAAAATTAATGAAGCTTAAAAACAATATCAAATTACATAATTTTAAAAAAAATAAATATAATACTAAATATTCTTTAAATGACTTTCTT
>OCZA010000822.1_pt1 | contig 10242 bp, 7 predicted proteins | sample 1539021 | NCBI WGS metagenome assembly OCZA01 (sample SAMEA2619376, study PRJEB22493) | marine metagenome | biome: marine biome (ENVO:00000447); feature: surface water layer (ENVO:00002042); material: "saline water (ENVO:00002010), including plankton (ENVO:xxxxxxxx)" | depth 5 m
AGCGCGCCACCAACTGACCTGACAAACTGTCGAGGTCCTTGGCATGCTCAAGCGAGCGGTCAAAGAGGTCTCGCGCGGCGCCGAACTCACCGACGGTCGCTTGACAGTGAGCAAGGTCGGCCAGCGCTTCCATTTGACCCAAGTCGTCCCTGAGGGCGATGAGCAGTTCCAGCCGCTCCGTCCCGACGGCGATGGCGGTGTGTTCGTCGTGCTGTCGTTTGGCAACGGTCATCAACAAGGCCATTCCGTAAGAGAGGCCTTCCTTGTCGTCCAGCGTTTGTCGAAGACGCAGGGCGTGCTGAGCCGTCGCTCGGGCTTCGTCGAGTTGCTGGTTGGCGAGGTAGAGGAGCGCAACGTAGTGATGCACGGCGGCGTTCAGGGCTTGGCCATTTTCGATGGTTTCGGCGTCCTCCGCCAACCGCAGATACGTGTCGACTTCTGCGTCCATGACTTTGAGGGCTTCAAATCGAGCCCAGCCGCGCTCTTCGTCGGTGGTGGCCACCGTGGTGGCGTGGTCCAACAAACGCTCCACCAATGCGTCGTTCTCCAGTTCTTGTGCAAGCGGAATGAGTCGGAGTGCCAAGGAGGTGTTGATGCTGTCCATCGAGCCTCCACCGGTCAACATGTCGAGGACCTGAAGAGCCATTTCTGGAGACATGTCTGCATCCATTGAACCACCTCAAATGGAACGAAGACGCCCGCCGTCGACCGCCAAACTGATGCCTCGGATGCCTCCTGAGGCAGGCATGCACAGGTAAGCGATGGCGCTGGCGGTTTCCAACGGGTCGATGAGGCGTCCGATGGGCACCTGATTCAACCACCCTTCACGAACGGACTCCGCCGATTTGCCGGTCCGTTCTTGTATGGAGTCGGAAAGACTGCCGAGGCGTTCGGTGTCGGTGAACCCTGGCAGGACGTTGTTGATCGTGATGCACGGTGCAAGTTCGTTGGACATGGATTTGGCCCACGAGGCCATCGCACCACGAAGGGTGTTGGACAGCCCGATGTTGGGAATGGGTTCCTTCACCGAGGTGGAAATGATTTGCACGATTCGGCCAAACCCTTCCGCTTCCATGCCGGGGGCTGCAGCCTTCACCAAGGTGTGAGCGGCGTGCAGATGCCGTCGAAACGGAGCGTCAAAGTCGGAAACATCGTTGTCCAGCAGAGGCCCGCCCGGTGGTCCACCTGCGTTGTTGATCAGGATGTGAACGGGCCCCAGGGTCTCGGCTGCCGACGCAAAGGCCGAAGCAAGGACGTCGGTGTCCTCCAAATCAAGCATCAAGGCTTGATGCCGTCCGCTGCCCAAGCCCCCCAATTCTTCACACAACGCCGTGAGAGCGTCGCCGTTTCGGGCGCACACGGTGATGTCGGCACCGGCCTTTGCCAGCATTTTGGCCGTCGCTTGACCGATGCCTTTGCTGGCTCCACAAACAAAGGCGTGCTTTCCTTGAAGAGCTGTGGCAGCAAACGGGTAGTCGCTGTTGAGGAGGTCCATGTCCATCGCAAATCGCCATGGGTCATAGCCCTTGGGTTGGGTTTCCAAGATGACATCGGGCCGTCGCTCAACAAGGGAGCAACCAAAACGAGTCACATCTGCTTCTGCATTGCGAATTGGCTATAAAATCGAACTCGATGGTACAACCATGTACGCATGGTTGATGAATTTGTTTTCCAAAATAGCCGGCAACACGGCAACCATCAACATGGAAAAACAGACCGCAGGAGGCAACATAAGTGGAGAAAACTGGATCGGCCCGGACGGTGTCGAGTCCGGTCCGGGTGTTCCCGAGGATTGGTACTTGACCTACGACGGCCCAGCGCCTGTTGTGGAGGGCATCCCTTACTACAAAAATTACGCCGTGGACAGAGGAAACGGCGTCGTTCCCATTGACTTTTACATCCAAAAATGGGGGTTCCCTGAAGGGTTTGGAGCCACCGACTACGAGAAAGAGACAGCAGCAAACCTCACCAACTTTTCTGGAGATTGAGAACCAAAAGGCCTCCGAGTTCTTTGGATTCTGCTGCGCCCGAGCCGTGGATGGAACGAGGGCATCATAACCAGTCCAGCACGGTGTTGAGTTGGACCAACCAGTCGTCGGACGCCACGTCGATGATGTCGTAGTGGTCCCCTGGAAGCCACACCTTTTGCACGTCCGCCCCTTTGGCTTTCATGACGCGAGCGTACGTTTCCGACTGCTCGAGCGGCACGTCCTCGTCGTGTTCGCCGTGGAAGAGCAAAACGCTGGTGTTCGGCGGATGGTCGACCGGATTGAGTTGTCGCCAAACCGCCTCGTTTTCCTCGGGCGAGGAGCCGACCCATCGGCGCACAGCGTCGCCGTCGTCCGAAAGCTTGGCGCGATCGGCCCCGATCAGATCGGTGATGGGGGCTTGAGCGATGGCGAGCCACGGACGCCGCTCCGCTTTGGCCGCCATCAACAAGGCCAGATGCCCGCCAGCTGAGTGGCCCATGACCATCGACCGCATGATGTCGATGCCCGGCAACAATGCGAGATGACCCCACGCTCGCAGCACGTCCGAGAGGGTGTCCATCCACACCCCTTCATCCCCCGGTGCCCATCGTTTGAATTCAACGTTCCACGCAGCGACGCCGGCTTCTGCAAGGTCTTCGGCGATGGGCTGCATCAGAGCGGACGTGTATTCATCCTTCCAAAACCCGCCGTGGATGAGCATGATGCACGGCACGCCCTCCTCCTTCTGAAACGGGGAAGGTTCGTCGGGCATGTGAAGGTCTGCGAACTGCCAGGGCTCAGCCCCCCACTGCATGCGGTCCACGCCCATGTTTCCACCTCTCATCTGTGGGCTATGATGCTTGTGTCCCGGGCGGGGAAAGGGCTTTCAAACACTTGGGACTAGGTCGACTGTGCATTGTTGGGCCCGAATCTGTCTCGGCGTGGGGCGAACGGCGTGAGCGAACGACGAACGGCCCTTCTTGCGCTTGTTTTGGTTGGTCTGGCCCCCACCGCTTCCATTTTCCTCTCGTTTGGTACCGGTGAGGGTTTGCTCGGTCAAGCCGCCTGGCTGGCTTCGAAGGCGTGGATGCTCGGGCTTCCGCTTTGGTGGCACCTGCGCGTGGACAGGCAGGCGTTGTCGTGGTCGCCGGTTCGCCACGGTGGTCTGGGGATGGGTTTTCTGATCGGAGCTGTGTTTTCCTTGGTGATGGTCCTCGCATGGGTGTTCATCGGTCGGTCAAGGGTTGACGTGGACACTTTCCGAGCAAGTCTTGAGCCGTTCGGACTGACGGACCCGACCACATACATCGCAGGTGCCGTCTTTTGGACGGTTGGAAACTCGGTGCTCGAGGAGTACGTGTTTCGTTGGTTTTTGGTGGAAAAGGGTGAGATGGTGTTCGGACCCGGCTGGTTGACCATCGTTGCTTCTGCGGCAATCTTTGTGCTCCACCACTTTTTCGCTCTTTGGTTCCTTGGTTTTTCGCTCTCAGCGAACCTTCTGGCTTGCCTTGGCTTGTTCGTCGGGGGTGCTGTGTTCAGTTGGCTGTACGTGCGCTATCGAAGCATTTGGGTTCCGTACATCACGCACGCCATGTGCGACGTGGTGGTGTTCGCTGTGGGGTACGCGATTCTGTTCAACTGAGCGACATCAGGGACAGAACCGGCGGAGGTCGCGTGGAAAGAGCACGGTTTCTCGCACGTTCTTCGCACCGGTCAATTTCATCAATATACGCTCGACACCAAGCCCCCATCCTGCGTGAGGAGGGACGCCGTGTCGGAAGCCAGCAACGTAAAATTCGAATTCTTCGGGGTCCAAATCCATGTCGCGCAGGTTGTCCACGAGCACGTCCATGCGGTGCTCTCGCTGGCCGCCTGAGGTCATCTCATCCCTTCCGAAGTTGAGGTCAAATCCTCGAGAGAGTTGATCGCCCGTGCTTCCGATTTCGCCCTCAATCTGATGGATGTAAAACGGTTTGAGCGACATGGGCCAGCGGGGCAGGAAGTAAAACTGCGGGAGGTCCTGAGCGAGAAGGTCAGAATTTTCGGCGTCGATGTCGTCGCCCCACTCAATGGAACCTCCTTTTTCTTTGATGATGCGAATGGCGTCGTCGTACTCCACTCGAGGGAAGGGCAGTTCTGGAACGATGACCTCAACGGTTTCCTCGCCCTGTTCAGCACGGAATTCGTTGATGATGGCGATGAGCGATTGAGATTCAGCCTCTTCGGCAACGGATTTCCAAATGTGGTGAAGCATTCGCTCGAGGACGCCCATGACGTCGTCGTCGTTGGCCCACGAACATTCGATGTCAAACGAGATGAATTCAGCAAGGTGCCGGTAGGTGTCGCTTTTCTCGGCTCGGAACGCCGGACCGATTTCGAAGACTCGCTCCAGACCGCCGCTCATGCAGAGCTGCTTGAACAATTGAGGGGATTGGTTCAGGAACGCCGGGCGGTCAAAGTACTGCATGGGAAACAGGTCAGCACCGCCTTCCGTTGCTGTGGCGACGATCTTTGGCGTGTGGGTTTCGATGAAGCCTTCCTCGATGAGGTGCTCCCGTCCAAACTGCAACACCTTACCGCGCAGTCTGAACATGGCGTTGACGTGAGCCCGTCGAAGATCGAGGAATCGGTTGTCGAGTCGAGTGTCCAATTCCACCTTGACGTTGTCCGTGACGCCAAGGGGAAGGGGGGCTTCGGCTCGAGCGATCACGTTGACGGACGTGGCCAGAACTTCGTAAGCAGGCGGAGGGGTTGGCTCGCCCTCCTTGACTTTGGGTGGACGCTTGAGTGCAACGGTCCCGGTGAATTGCAGGGTGGATTCTCGCGTCATGCGCTGAACAGCGTCCAACGACTCTTCGCCGATGGTGTCGGCCTTGAGGAAGACCTGGGTTTTGCCGGTTCCGTCTCGCAGGTCGACGAAACAAATCGCACCTTTGCCACGGTTGGCTTCCATGAAGCCGCAAACGGTAACTTCGCTTCCAACCAAATCAGCGCCGTTGGCTTGCAGTTCACCGAGCGTATGCGTTCGGAAGGCGGTGGGTACCCAAGTGGTCATGGTTTGGGGGTCGTGCAGGGGGACATGAAGGATTCGCTTCGCTCGCACGGCGGTCGGGTGCCCGTCCGGAGTTGATACGCCGGGAGAGCGTCAGCAACGACCCACGCCGCGGCCAAAGCGTGATGCAAGGCGTTCGTTCGCTCCCGAAGTCTCTTGAACAGCGTCGGTTTGGTTTGACCATGTCCAGCCGACCGGGCCGCGCGGTGTTCTGTGTCCTCGCTCTGATGGTCATGAGCCTCTCACCCCTGGTGGTGCCGGCCGCTGCTCACGACTCAATACTGCTGACCGTTGACGTGCAGCATGCGGTCCTTGAACCCGGTCAATCGATGAACATCACGCTGACCGTTGAGAACAACGGCTCGTCCATTGAAGATTACAACATCACGGTCGACGACACCGGTTTGGCTTCGCCGTGGACGGTCATCGTCGTCGACGAAACGCTGGGCAACGTCTTCCCCACCTGGAGCAAAAACACCACGATTGTGGTGCGGTTGGCCGAGGGAGCCACGGTGGCTGACAGCGGTTCGTTCACCCTCAACGTCACCGAACCGGACAACGGTGCCGTGTCGATCCTGACGGTTCTCGCCACCGTGGCTCCGGCCTACCACCCCTCGCTCTCGGTCAGCGGCTCACCGCTGATCCACATGGCGGCCGGGTCGAGCACCAACGTTTCGTTCACGGCGCACAACCTCGGCAGCGTAACCGATACATTCCTTCTGGACGTTGAAGTTCAACCGGATTTAGCGTCGTGGTGGGCCAACCACACCAACACGTCAACTGGAAACAACAGCGGAGGCTCGGGAAATTCGACCGACAACTCCAGCGATGACACCGGCGACGACTCGGGCGGCAATCAATCGGGTTCCAACGGCACGAACACCACCACCTCTCTGTCCTTGTTGATGATGGGCAACAGCTACACCAGCGCCAACAGCCTTGCTTCGCTGGTCGAGGACGTACTGGACGCAGACGGCTACAACGCCTCGGTTGATACGGTGAACGGAGGCGGAATGAAACTCCCCGATCACCTGCAGAACGTCAACACCTCGGGCAACCAGTGGAACACCACGCTCCGGGGCTCGACGTGGGATTACGTTGTCCTGCAAGACCAGAGTCAGGTCCCCTCGTTCCCCACCAGCAACAGCATGTGGCAAGACAGCAAAAACGCCTCCGTTTCGCTCAGTCAAGCCATCGAAGACGAAGGTGCTGAAACGGTTCTGTTCATGACATGGGGGTACCGAGACGGCGACAGCCTCAACAGTTTCAACAACAACTTCACGTCCATGCAAGAGCGCTTGCTGGAAGGCTACACTCGGTACGCAGAGAACATCTCGACCGCCGGCCACGCTGTGTGGATGGCCCCTGTGGGCCTGGCCTACAAGACCGTTCACGACACCGTATCTGCTGGAGGTGTTGACCCAACAACGTCGGGTAATCTGTTCTACGATCTCTATTCCTCGGACGGAAGTCATCCATCGCTCTCCGGTTCGTACCTTGCCGCATGCGTGTTCCACTCAACGACGACCGGTGAACACTGCGTGAGCAGCGCCGACTCCGTGAACCTCAACGCCAGCACCAAACTGGCGCTCCAGCAGGCGGCTGACGACACCGTCTTCAACCAAACCAGCGGCATGTCCTACTACCCTTGGGAAACCTCCGGGATGAGCGCTTTCGGCCTCGGCTCGTCGGTTCCACAGGGATGGTGCATCCAGTGGCAGGACGATGAACTCGCCAACATTCCAGCCGGCGGTTCGGCGTCGGCCACCCTCTCCATCACCGTCCCTAACGATGCTGCACCCGACTTTTACGGCTACCGCCTCACCATCGGCTCCACCAACGGCAACATCACCTCATCCACCATCATCGTCGTTGAGGTGGAGGCGGACCCCTCCGTCTCAACGGCGTTCCTGCGACAAGACGACGTGTTCGTGCCGGGCCAAAGCACCACCACCGGCGTTCAAGTCACCAACACAGGGAATTCGGTTTTGGACCTCGAATGGGAGTTGAGCGCTCCGCCCAATGCGGGTCCGAGCCCCTGCACCGGCGCCTTGTCCACTGCGCAAACCTTGGGCCTGCAGCCGAACGCCGTGGCCGAAGTCAGCATTGTGGTGGACGTTGACGAATCGGTGGACAGTTCGGCCCAGTGTCCGCTCCTTCTCATCGTCTATCACGATGCAGGTGATTCAGTTGAACTTCTCGACACCCTTCTGTTCAACATCAACGTGGACGAAGCTGTTGCCTTCGCCCTTGTTGGACCTTTGAACGTGGTAGACCTTGTCCCAGAAGTGGGCTCAAACTACGAGATTCGTGTGTTGAACAACGGCAGCGACGAAGCGACCTTCTTCCTCGATGTCTCCGAATCAACGGGCTTGGACACCGTGCTCGTCTCGTCCTCTGGCGTCACGGTTGCCGCGGGCGAAACCGGAACCTGGACGGTCAACAGCAAGGGCGACACTTCCTTGTCGGGCGTTCTCCACCAGTCCTTCTCGGTGAGCTACGGAGGGCAAACGGTATCGCTGACGGTCCCCATCAATCTGCTAGAGGTGGACGGTGTTGAACTCGTGCCGCCCAGCGAAGACCGCACGCTGGTCGCCCCCGGTAGCACGTCCACCATGGACATCGTTTTACGAAACACGGGCACATCAAATCTTTCCTTCACGCCCACTTTGTCGGGGTTGCCGTCCGATGTGGACGCCTCGTTCAACGTCAGCGAAGTTCAACTTCAACGCGGAACAGAACAGGCTGTTTCCATTACGTTCGCCGCGACCACCGGCGCCACACCGGCCACGTCCCCCCTCGTCCTCACCTACACGGCCGGTTCCTTCAGCGTTGATTACGCATTCAGCCTCGTTGTGGTCGACCGTGAAGAAGTGGTGCTGAGCGCACTTCAGCAACGCCTTCTGGCAAGCCCTGCAACCTCCTCAAGCATGACCGTTGATGTGACCAACGTCGGCACTGCAACGGAAATGTACCTCGTTGACTGGGCCACAGAAAACGACGGCTCATGGTTCTCGTACACCATCTCTCCGACCACCTTTGAGCTCGATGCGGGCTCCACTCAACAACTCTCCATCACCGTCCAAGAGGTTTCATCTGGGGCTCCTTCGGAGGGTGTTCCCTACACGCTAACCGTTTCATCAACCACCAACCCATCGGTGGCCGATTCGCTCGATATTACGATTGAACCCGTTCTTGCAGGGGCGACCATCGACGTTTACCCCGATGTTGGTTCTGCCAAGCCCGGCGGTACCGTGTACGGGACCCTCAAACTCACCAACACGGGCAGCGGTGTGGACACCTTTTCCATTGCATCCGTTGGCGTCGATTGCGGCCTCGATGCCTCCATCACCGTGGCTGCCGGCCAAGCAAGCGATGAGTTGGGGTGGTCCTGCATCGTGGCCAGCGATGCAGCGGCAGGTTTGCGTTCGGTCTCGTTCCGTGCTGTGAGCTCGGTTCGGAGCAACGTCGTGATCGAGGTCAGTGAACTCTACACCGTTGAGGCGGAGTGGCCCGGAGAAGGGCATGTGTCATTGGCGTTCGCAGACGGCCAAATCTCGCTCGGCGTCGACAGCTCCACAACCACCGTTCTCACCGTACAAAATCTAGGCAACGCTGAGGTTTCTGGCAGCTTGGACATCTCTGGCCAGGACACAGGGCTGATCTTGGTGAACTGGACCCGAATGAGCGACAACGTCGAAACAACCGAATTCACCCTTACCTCGGGATCGAGCATTGACTTCTTGGTCAAGATCACGTCCAACACCGCCCGTTCCGCTTCGTCGGAATTGACGGTTCGGGCCACGACCATCGGAGGCGGTGTGTTGACCACCGATGAATCGGTGCCCTTGCCAGTTTCCATAGAAGGGCCTCCACTCCCACCGAACGGCTTGGCTTTGCCCCTCGGAGTGCAGGTTGCTCAATCCACCGCTCTCGGCGTGATGGGGGCAGGATGGTTGCTGGCCATCGTGGCGATTCAGCTTCTGCGACGCCGCCCGGCGAGGTCTTCGCTGGACGACGGTGATGAGGACGGCTCGGAAGACGCCGAGGAGGAAAAGGACCTCCCTGAACTGGGCTACAACGAGTGTCGCCTAGACGGTGAATCGAAGGTGAACTGCCCCAGTTGCGATGCTCGGTTGGGCGTTCCTCGGGGAAGCACGCCTCCGTTCCGTTTCACATGTCCGCAATGCGACAACAAGATCCGAGTGGTCGAGTGATCAGCGGCGCTGAGCGATCAGCAAAAACGCCGTGTGCCCGAACGGACCGTTGACCGGGCGCATACCGCCTTTTGAGGCACGACCCCACTCGCGCTGCATGAGTTCGCCGGCCCACTCCACGAACAATCCAGCCGATTCGCAGGCTTCCCACGCTCGCTCGAGTTGAGCGCTCACGGGGCAATAACATGCAAGTCGTCCGCCGGGTCTCAGCAACGATGCGCTCGCAGCAACGGCCGGTGGGTGGTCGGGCAAATCCAAAACGATGGCGTCCACTGAGCCCACCGTGTTCTGAATTTCATCGATTGAATCCTCAATGGTCCCCTGGAAATGGTGGTGCACGGGCACGGCATCCCAGCACGCAGCGGCCCGTCGGAGGTTTTCGAGGGCGACCTCGGCGTGTTCACCGCGCGGTTCAACGGTCAAATGGACCCCACTCGCCCCGAGGGCTCGTTGGATGTAGAGCGATAGACCGGCGCTTCCAATGCCCGCCTCAAGCACGGTGTCGTTGTCTCCCAACCCAAGTCGTGCAACGAAAAATCCTGCATCCTTGCTTCCGATGGTTTGAGCTCGACGTACCATGCTTTTGCTGAGCTCAGGTAGGCGAGGAGGCAGACGTAGGAGTTCTTTCTGCCCGACGGTCACTCGACCTCCGACCGGCACCTCGCTCAGGGTCTGCTGCGGATTAAAAACGCCCAGGCCCTTGATTTTCTGCTGCCTGTCAATCAGTTCCACGGCGTAATTTTTCCCGCTTTCTTCGACCAGAACAGCCCATTCCTCGGAGGTCACAAACCGTCCCATGAAGCGCTTGATGTAAAGGTTCGCCTTGGTTCTATTTTCGGGGTACTGCGTGGCATGTGATATGTTTCTCCGGTGACATTGATGCGAGTGTTCTATATACTGAGCAGTCCTACAATGACCATGAAAGCCTCAACGCGTAGCCTTGCATTGGTCATCGTGGCCGTTTTTCTCGGTAGTCTCGCATCCGGAATGATGGCGGAACTCT
>OCZA010000824.1_pt1 | contig 10214 bp, 4 predicted proteins | sample 1539021 | NCBI WGS metagenome assembly OCZA01 (sample SAMEA2619376, study PRJEB22493) | marine metagenome | biome: marine biome (ENVO:00000447); feature: surface water layer (ENVO:00002042); material: "saline water (ENVO:00002010), including plankton (ENVO:xxxxxxxx)" | depth 5 m
AAATAGAAGATATCGCACTTGCAGTGTAATCTCCAATCCCTTTTAATTTTAATAATGTGTCATATTTTTTTGGGAAATTATTTTCTAATTCAAAATATATTTTTTTGGCACTTTTATGCAGGTTTCTAGCCCTTGAATAGTAGCCTAATCCCTGCCAAGATAATAAAACTTCATTTTCATTAGAATATGCTAAAGATTTTAAATTCGGAAATTTTTTTATGAAATTCAAATAATACTTAGTTCCCTGTGAAATTTTGGTTTGTTGTAAAATTATCTCAGAGATCCAAATCTTATAGGGATCTTTTGATTTTCTCCAAGGAAGATCCCTTTTATTTTTATCGTACCATTCTAAAATTAAGTCACTAAAATTCATATTATTTTGACTATTGAACAAGTAAATATTAGAAAAAAATTAAATTATAATCGTGATTAAATTGTTATAAAAATACATATATTTGCAGGCATTGTTGAATATTTAATGATAAAATAGAAAGATACATGACAAAGGCGGATTTAGTAAAAAATATTTCAAGCAAATTAGGGATTGAAAAGGTGGATGTTCAACTAACAGTTGAATCTTTAATGGACGAAATTATCTCATCATTAGAAAACGGTGAAAATGTTTATTTAAGAGGTTTTGGAAGCTTTATTGTAAAAAAAAGAGCGGAAAAAACTGCTAGAAATATAAAGAAGAATACAACCATCAAAATTCCCGCACACAATATTCCAGCCTTCAAGCCATCTAAATTTTTTGTCAAAGGAGTAAAGGATAGTTTAAAAATTAATTAAATACAAGTTTATGCCTAGCGGAAAAAAGCGTAAAAGACATAAAGTAGCAACTCATAAAAGAAAAAAAAGACGTAGAGCAAATCGTCACAAGAAAAAAGACTAATTTTATTTAGTTATTCAACTTAAGTTCTTTGAAATTAATTCATAAATAACGTTATAATGAAAGCTTTTATAACAGATGAATTTTCGGAAATAAATAGCATATAATGCATAAAATTAATAACAATGAATAAAGAATTACTGATTAGTTCTAGTTCAAACAATATTAATTTTGCCTTACTTAAAGACGGAAAACTTATAGAATACCATAAAGATAACGACAATACAAAATTTTTAGTTGGTGATATCTACTTGGCAAAAATTAGAAAATCATTACCTGCCTTGAATGCAGCATTTGTAAATGTTGGTTACAAAAAAGATGGATTTCTTCATTATCATGATCTAGGCCCAAAGCTTGCCACTTTACAGAAATTTTTAAAAGGTGTAAGCACTGGGAAAATTAAAGATTATTCACTTGCAAATTATAAATTTGAAAGTGAAATTGACAAAGATGGTGCCATTGGAGATGTACTTAGTCCTAATCAATCTATACTAATACAGATTGTAAAAGAACCAATTTCAACAAAAGGTCCAAGAGTTACCTCTGAATTGTCTATAGCAGGAAGATTTTTAGTCCTAGTCCCATTTTCTACAAGAATCTCAATATCACAAAAAATTGAAGATCCAAAAGAAAAGGATAGACTAAAAAGACTTGTTAAAAGTATTGCACCTAAAGGTTTTGGTGTTATTATTAGAACCGTTGCAAAAGGCAAAAAAGTTGCTGAATTAGACAGAGATTTACAAAATCTTTTTGGAAGGTGGATTGCTATGTGTAAGAAAATTAGAAATGCAAGTTTTCCTACCAAAGTCATGGATGAAATGAATATTTCCTCTAAGATACTTCGAGATCTTTTTGATGAAAAATTCACTTCAATATTAGTCAATGACGAGGCATTACAAATTCAAATAAAAGATTATGTTCAAAAAATTGCTCCAAAAAAGGAGTCAATAGTAAAACTTTACAAGTCAAAGATTCCAATTTTTGAAAAGTTCGGTATTGAGCGCCAAATAAAAACATCATTTGGTAAAAACGTTTCAATGACCAAGGGATCATACCTAGTAATAGAGCACACCGAAGCGTTGCACGTTATCGATGTGAACAGTGGGAATAGGTCCTCATCATCAAAAAATCAGGAAGAATCTGCACTTGAAGTTAATTTAACGGCTGCAACTGAAATAGCCCGACAGCTTAGGCTAAGAGATATGGGAGGTATAATAGTGATTGATTTTATTGATCAAAATACTTCGGAAAATAGGAGAAAACTATTTAATCATCTTAAATCTGAAATGCAAGAAGACAGAGCTAAACATAAAATTTTACCTCCAAGTAAATTTGGTTTGATTCAAATAACAAGACAAAGAGTTAGACCTGAAATGAATATAAAAACTAGAGAACAAAATCCTAGTGGAGGAAAAAATGAAGTTGAAGCTCCAATTATTTTAATTGATAAAATTTCAGAAGATGTTGAAAGATTGGTTAATAAAGGAGAAAAAAATATCAACCTTAATATACATCCATTTATTGCAGCATACCTTGAAAAAGGATACCCTTCAATTAGATTAAAATGGTATTTTAAATATAAAATTTGGATAAAAATCATTCCAAGAGATGCTTATAAATACTTAGAATATCATTTTTATAATGAAGACGATAAATCAATTTAAAGAAAAACCCTACCAGAAATGATAGGGTTTTTTTATTGCATTTCAATGAGAATTGGACAATGGTCGCTGTGAAATACCTCTGATAAAATCGAGGCATTTTTCATTTTATTTTCAAGAGATTTTGATACCATAATATAATCAATTCTCCACCCCTTATTATTAGCTCTAGCATTGGCCCTATATGTCCACCAACTATATTTATTAGGACTTTTATCAAATATTCTAAATGAATCTAAAAAACCTAATTCAATAAATTTACCTAACCAATTTCTCTCAACCGGTAAAAATCCTGAAATATTTTTATTTCTAATTGGATCATGTATATCAATAGCTTTGTGGCAAATATTAAAATCACCTGCAATTATGAGATTGGGATTGGTCTTTTTTAAATTGAAAACATAATCATAAAATTTATCCATATAAGAGAGTTTAAATTCTAGCCTATCTAAATTTGTCCCTGAGGGCAGATATAAACTCATCACAGAAAATTGATCAAAATCAAGTCTTAAATTTCTTCCCTCAAAATCCATTTCGGGTATCCCTGTTCCATAAAATACGCCATTTGGTTTTTGTTTAGAAATTATACCTACACCACTATAACCCTTCTTCTGAGCACTGTACCAATAATTATATTTATAGCCTATTTTTTCTAATGCTTCAATGTCAATCTGTTCTTGTAGTGCCTTGATCTCCTGAACACAAATAACATCAGGTTGTTCAAAAAGTAACCAATCAATGAATCCTTTTTTCATTGCAGCTCTTATTCCATTAACATTGTAGGAAATGATTTTCATTAATTACTTTTTAAAGCATGATAAATTAAAATATTTTGCATAATTTTTAGTTTAATCATTAGGATGAAGATATTACGAAATTTACTTATTCTTTTTTTTACAATCAACTTTTATTCAAATGATCTGAATTTTCAAAGTTATTTTTTCACAAAAGACTCAATATTAAATTTTGAATTAGAAATTAACAAATTTAAAGATTCATTAGATCTAGTTGAAGAAAAAAAAAGATTGATTAAAAGCTATTCTCTTTTAGATAAAAATTTAATCATAGAGAATAATAATAATGTAAACAAACTCTATAAACTTTCCACCAGCAACAAAATAAAAAATCAAATAAAATTTTATGATTTAGAGACATCGGGTAATATATCTAGAGGGATAAATATTGGTAATAATCAGAACTCCGTCTTGGAAAGTGAGCTTGACCTAAAAATAATTGGAAAATTAAATGAAAAAGTTTCAATAAAAGCATCAATACAAGATTCAAGTATACCAATTATAAATAATGGGTATTCTCAGCAATTGAATGAGTTTGATCAGATTTTTATAGAGTTACAATCTGAAGATTGGGTTCTAAGGGGAGGAGATATTGATTTGATAAAAACAAATTCTTTTTTTGCCAATTATGAGAAGAAAATACAAGGGCTTCTACTTGATTCTTCTTTAAGTGAAAAGATAAATATTACTTCTGCAGCCGCTATTGTGAAAGGAAGCTTTACAAAAAGTATTTTAAATATAGAAAATGGAAATCAAGGGCCTTATAAATTAACTGGTGAAAATGGAGAATTATATGTTTTAATTGTTTCAGGAAGTGAAAGTGTTTTTGTGAATGGAATTAAAATAGAAAGAGGAATTGATAAAGACTATATAATAAATTATAACGCTGGAGAAATAATATTTAATAGTACGTTTCCAATAATGGCAGACATGAGAATCCAGATTGAGTATCAGGTTAGTGAAAAAAACTACAATTCTGTTTTTGGATACAGTAACATTGAAATAACAAACAAAAAAAGTAAATATAATTTTTCATATTATAATGAAACAGATCTAAAAAACCAGCCTCTCTTACAAAATTTAAATAACGATCAAATTAGTATTTTATCTGATGCTGGTGATGATGAAAATTTAATGAATATTCCGTCAGGGAGCTTATCAAATTATAATGAAAATAGAATTCTTTATAAGAAGGAGATAGTCGAGGGAATTGAAATTTATGTATACTCAAATAACCCAGAAGATGAATTGTACACAGTTAGATTTCAAAATGTTGGAGAAAATCAAGGTAACTATATTTTATCCTCAAATAATGCTATTGAAAATATTTATGAATACATTATCCCAATTGACGGTCAAAGACAAGGAAATTTTGAACCAATTATCCAAATTACATCTCCAAAGAAAAGACAATTAGCTGTATTAAATTCAAATACCGCTTTTAATGAGAATTCCGAGCTTTACTATGAAATAGCCGGAAGTAACTTCAATAAAAATTTATTTTCAACTATTGATGATGAAGACAATAAAGGATTTGCATCTATGATAGGTTTCAATAAAAAAATAAAAATTGATTCCACATCCAACATATACTCTAAATTGGATCTAAAATATATTGATAAAAAATTTGAAACCATTGAGAGAATTTTTGGGCCTGAATTTGAAAGAGATTGGGGCTTTGAGGTAAATAGTTTTAATGGTCAAAGTCAAACCTTAGCGAATACAACTTTGGGTTTCAGAAAATCAAATCTTGGATCCATCGATTATACATTTGAAAATTTAAAACTTGGAACATTATTTTCCGGGCAAAAAAATATTTTAAAAGTTAACTTGTCTGAAATCAATAATTTAAAATTTATTTCAAGTACAAGTATTATGGCGTCTAGTAATATTGGAATTGATTCAGAATTTGTAAGATCTTATAATAAACTTGTATTAGACTATGAAAAAATATGGACAGAATTAGGTTATGAATATGAAAAAAAGGAATCTAATGATCAAACTATAACAAATGCTGCAGATTTCGCTAATAAACTTTTTAAAATAAAGACGGGATTTGGAAACAAAGAAAAAACATTTGTTGAAATTGGTTATAAAAAGAAAATTAATGACAGCTTAGTAGAAAATATTTTAAATGAAGTAAATAACTACGATAGCTACTTTTTGAAATCTCAAATAATTAATAATAAAAAATCCTCGTTGAATGTTTATTTAAATTTTAATCGATTGAAATCATATTTAAATGATAATGAGGAGGAATATTTAAATACTAGAATAATTCAAAGACAAAAAATTTTAAAAAATTCATTCAACTCAGATTTATTTTTCGAATCAAATGCTGGGAATTTACCACAACAAGAGTATACTTTCATAGAAGTTGAACCAGGAATGGGATCATATAAATGGATTGATATTAACGGAAATGGGATTCAAGAATTAGAAGAATTTGAAATCGCGGTATTCGAAGATGAAGCAATATTTATAAGGGTTCTATTACCCAATCAAATATATTTAAAAACCTATCAAAATAAACTTAACTATTCCCTACAAACGAACTTCTCTGTCTTTCAAAATAGTAATGTTGATTTCATAAAAATGCTTTCTAACATTTCAAATAAATTTCAAATATCAGCAGATAATAAAGCTGAATACAAAGGCAACAACATTATACTAAATTCACTTTTTAAAGGAAAAGATGATCTATTGGCATATAATATAGGTCTTAAAAATTCATTTGCAATTAACAGAGCGAAGGATAAATATTCCATTACTTACACTTACGCTGAAAATGAGAAAAAAAATAGTTATTCTTTTGGATCTAATCAGCATATGAGCAGGTTCAATAAAATTAATGTTAAACATAAAATTAACCCTTCAACATTATTTGAAATAGTAACAAATAGTGAAAGAAAAATAAATTGGAGTGAGAATTTTTCTCAAAAAAATTACAAAATCAAAGAGGATTTAATAAAACCCAAAATCACATACTTTTACGATGAAAATAATCGAATCAATTTTAGCTATGCAAACACAAGTGTTATCAATTTGATTGGAGATAATGAAACTTTAAAACAACAAACATTTGGAACAGAGATGTATTTTGATACAAAGAAAAAAGATGGTGCAGTTATAAACTTCAACTACTATAATAATAAATTCGATGGAGATAATAATTCAGTTATTAGTTACACAATGATGAATGGATTGAAAAATGGAGAAAACTACACTTGGTCCTTTACTTTAGTGAAAAAACTTAACAAAACATTAGACATGAACGTAAGATATTTTGGAAGAAAAAGCCCCAAAACTCCATCGATACATAATGCATCATTTCAAGTAAGAGCTAATTTTTAAAAGATTATTTTTTTACAACTTTATAAAAATTACTTGACTCACATCCATCACTGCAAATCTGTAATAAGTAAATACCTGATCCCAAACTCGAAACATTAATAGTATTAGATGTGTAATTAGCCTTGCTTTGCAGAATCAGTTTTCCTGTAATATCAAAAATAAAGACATCTAAAGCTTTGTTACTATTTTGAACAATATTTAGTTGATTGTCTATTGGATTTGGGTAAATGATTAGGCCATCAATATTCAAGTTATTAATACCTAATGATTCAACAATCTCAACTGTATAATCTTCAGTTTCTCCATAGGTTGTTTCTTCACATGAGTCATCTGGAACAGGCGCATTCCAATTAGCTTTCGCTCTTAAGGTGTGTACTCCAACTGGGGAATCGGCAGGTAAATTAAATGAGATAGTCTCTGTATAACTTCCTGGTCCTTGACCTGGCGCAATGACATAGTTATTTATCACTAGTTCATCATTTGAATAAGTGAAGTCATCATTAAAGTCAATCCATACACTAATATGCTGATCTCCATAACCAGTTGTTACAGTTAATTCATAAGATGTATCTAATCCAAGAATAGTTGATAAATCCGTAAAATCTGAAAAACCACCCTCTTCACAACCGCTTTCATTAATAATATCACCTAATTGAAATAATTGAAACCCATCATTAAAAGAACAATTTATATTAGGTGCGCAATTAGAATTAATTATTTCTACGGATGCAGAATCATTTGAGGGGTCTAAGTCATTTGATAAACTTGTAAAGCACTCAAAAGTATAAATTCCAGGCATGGATAAATCGGCTGTTTGTGAAAAAGTAAATTCTATACTAGAACTTGGATCTATTGGACCGGGGACAACTTCGGTAACTGTTTCACCTGTTTCTAAAATCAAATAGGTTACTTCAAAATTAGACTGAGCTTCCCCCCCAAAATTAGTTATACTAATGCTAACAGATTCAGAGTCAGATAGTAATACACCAGATTCTGGGCTTATCATCGCTGAAACACCTACATCAGCTGGGTATAGGCTTACTAAATCAATAACATACGTATCATTGGAAGGATCCTCATCATTGTCAAGAGCTGTGAATGCATAAATAGAAATTACTTCACCCTCCGTATTTGACAAGTCTAGTAATGAATTAAAGGAATAAATAGTTGATTGACCTGAAGCAATAGTTTCAGTAAATACTTCAATGATTATCTCTCCATTATCTAATTGGTAGCCTACTTCAAAATTAGATGTATCACTTTCCCCATAATTGTAAATTTCTATAGAAACCTGTTCATTAGATGACAGTAAACCAGAAATTGGACTTAAAATATCAGTAACTCCTACATCATATTGAGCTCCACCAACAATATTTACAGTATAATCTTCGGTCTCCCCATATACAGTATCCGCACAAGCATCATCTGGAACTGGTGCTGCCCAATTTGCTTTTATTCTCATGAGATGTGTACCCGTAACGGATGTTTCAGGGACAGTCAACGGAAAAGTTTCAGTGTAAGATCCCAGTGCTTGACCAGGTGCGATGACATAATCAGAAACTATAATTTCATCAAGGGTAAAATTAAAGTCATCATTAAAATCAATCCAAATTCTCACATGCTGATCACCATAACCAGTTGTCACGGTAACATCATATGTTTCACCAATAGCAAGGTCCGTGGATAAATCTGTAAAGTTACTGTATCCACCTTCACAGCCAGATGGATTAACAATATCAGCTATCTGAAAAAATTGAAAACCATCATCATAACCACTACAATTCGCAACCGGAGAACAGTTTATGTTAGAAACAATACCAATACTTGAGTCATTCATAGAATCAGAATCCCCTTCAAGATTAGTGTAAGCAACGACTGAATAAGAGCCGAAACCAGAGAGATCTACAGTTTGATTAAAAGTGTACTCAATCGAAGCATTTCCAGCCAGAGGTCCCGCTACTATTTCTGAGATTAGCTCACCATCAAGAACAAAGTTGACTTCAAAATTTGTTTGGGTTTCACCTCCGTAATTGGAAATAACAAGAATTATCGGCTCTGAACTTGTTAACAATTCACCAGAAACCGGAGATGTAATTTCAGAAACACCAATATCATTAGGTTGTAAAAAAGTAATTTCAGAGTAAAATGTATCATTTTCCACGTCACCATCATTTTCTAAATTGGTAGATGCAACAATAGCATAAGTATTGCCGATAACTGGCATACTTGCTGTTTGGGTAAAAGTATATTGATAAACATCTCCGGGCTGAACAGCTACATTACTAACAAATTCAGTGATAATATCTCCGTTATTTACTTGAAAACTTACTTCAAACGAGGTTATAGGATTCTCTCCAAAATTTTCAATAGAAACTGTAACCGTTTCATTGTCTGAGAGAGTTCCAGATGTAGGGCTATCAATACTTACCACACCTATATCATAAGGGTAGGTAACTAAAGATGGGTAAGGATCAATTTGATCTGGATTAGATCCACTGGGGTCTAGCCAATCTCTAAGTCTTGTACTAGAAGATCCACCACCTTCCCAAGAAACACCAAGTCTTCCATAATAATCTAATAGTCCATTATCGACTGTTCCAGAACATGCAGCACCACCACCATATAATTGTCCAATAATTCTTCCCTCATTGTCAAATAATGGAGATCCTGAGGAGCCAGGCTCTGTGACTCCAATTTCCCAACCGCCACCGGCAGTGGTTATTTCCCAGGTTTGAGCACCAGCATTATTAGCTTGAATTGGTTGATCATTATCTCTACATACTTTCATAATATCACCAGCAGGGTGATGAATACCAACGGTAAATTCGGGGGTAATTTCAGATTTATTCCATCCTGCAAATACTCTATCCCATTCTTCAGGAATTGATTGATTAATTTCTACTAAGGCAAAATCAGAGCCTGCATCTCTCGACCTTAATGTTGCGCCACTTAAAGTCATATTTGTTGGACCATTTGTGCTGTTGGCAGTAGTTGCACAAACAGGATCTGGACTAATCCATCCAAATCTAAAAGCCCAATTAGCAGGGTTTGAATAGCAATGATTGGCTGTTAAGAAATAGGGTGTACCATCATTCGCTGTATTATTTATTAAAGCTCCTGAACAAAAACCTGATCCACCAGAGAGTAATATTCCCGCAGATCTCTTATTATGCTCTTTCAATTCTTCCCAATCATCCCCAATAGAGCAATCAACATCTAAATTACAATCCCCAGAGCTATTTAAAGCTTTTGCTTGTTTGTAGGATTCCGCATTTCTATATCCATGGGTTGCTTTAGCAATATGTAGTCTTCCCTGGCCAAATGCGGAAAGAGGTTCATAATATTCAATCCACACTTTATCACCCTGAACTATCCAAGTTCCAAGAATTCCTGAGTCTTGATTTTGTGTACTATCATATGCTCCAAGTATATCAGTTTTCTCATCATTATATAAATGTATGAATGCGCCTTCCGGCATATAAAACTCATCAAAAATAAAATTTAAAGAAAGTGCTC
>OCZA010000825.1_pt1 | contig 10209 bp, 3 predicted proteins | sample 1539021 | NCBI WGS metagenome assembly OCZA01 (sample SAMEA2619376, study PRJEB22493) | marine metagenome | biome: marine biome (ENVO:00000447); feature: surface water layer (ENVO:00002042); material: "saline water (ENVO:00002010), including plankton (ENVO:xxxxxxxx)" | depth 5 m
GGTCGCTAGTGCCGATATTGAGTCTTGTCCTGAGTTCTGTCCAGCACGCAAAAATTCGTATCGAATTGTAGAAACTCCTACACTCTCTCCCAAATCCAAATCACACTCAAGGTCTGCATCTTGATGGACGACTTCCTCTGAACAGTCAGCGGATGGCATTTCGTTTTCTTGTGCAATTGAATGCATCGGAACGAAAAGCATGATGATTAAGCAGAAAAAAGCCTGAAGTTGAATGGATTTACGTCCACGCAAAGCCTTGTGCATGTTGGTACACAGAACCTCTCCCTTATTGACTCATTCACGGTTTTCCGTAATTAATCGTACTTTATTCAACTGAATTCGTCGCCTCAACCAGTGCCTTGGCAATAGGAACCTCGCCCATTGAATGACCGGCATCGGGGATGATATTCAGAATTGATTGTGGCAGTTGTTTGTGCAATTCCCAAGCACTCTTTACTGGACACACCATATCATATCGCCCTTGGACAATAACAGCAGGAATGTGATCAATCGATTCTGTATGTTTGAGGATGTATGCGTCTTCAACGAATATTCCATTGATAAAATAATGGCATTCTATTCGAGCAAATGCAACCGCAAAATCAAGATCTTCGGCCTTGTCTAAATATTCAGGGTCTGGAAACAAACGACTGGTCGCCATCTCCCATCGGGTCCACTCCTTAGCTGCATTTCGACGTACATCAACGTCCTCGCTGGTCAATCTGCTGTAATAAGCTGGAATAAGCGCTGATTGTTCTTCTGAAGGAATGTGTTGTAGATAGTGTTCAAAGGCATCGGGGAAGACATGACTCGCTCCATCTTGGTAGAACCAATGCAATTCCGAACTTCTGCACATGAAGATGCCTCGAAGGATGAACGAACGTATTCGCTCCGGGTGATTAATTCCGTAAATGAGCGAGAGTGTTGAGCCCCATGAGCCTCCGAAAACATGCCATGTATCGATGTTGAAATGATTTCGGAGCGCTTCAATATCGGAAACAAGATGCATCGTCGTATTCTCTTCAAGATCAGCATACGGCGTGGAATTACCACATCCTCTTTGATCGAACTGAATGATGTTCCATTTCTTCGGATCAAAGTATTGCCGGTAAGAGGGTTGGCTTCCTCCACCTGGCCCACCATGAATGACAATGACCGGAATACCTTCTGGGTTGCCTGCACATTCCCATGCGATGGTATGCCGTTCGGATACCGATAGCATACCCGTTTCATAAGGTTCGATTTTTGGATACAAGACGTCATCAATTGATTCTGAACCAATCCCCATAGAACACCCGATGAGAACACGGATGATGTTGCTTTCGATGACTTTTTTCGGCGCATCCCCTCGCATGTCCATGAAGCAGGCAACAGATGTGTTCAACGATTGGGCTCATCGAGGCAAAGATGAAGGAATGGAACGTGGTCATGGTCCAGCAGTTCGAGAAATGTTGAGTGCAGCCTACAAGCGAGTCATCTCAGACAATGAATCCTTTTCTTTCGCCGATCTTGGATGTGGGAACGGGTGGGTTGTTCGACTGGCTTCTGAACATGAACAATGCGGGCATGCTGATGGGTTCGATGGTGCAGAACACATGATCGAAAAAGCGAATGCGGTTGATTCAGAAAATGGGTATTACCTTGCTATGTTTCCTGATGCAAAACCTGCTATGCAATACAACCTGATTCACTCAATGGAATTCATCTATTACTTGCATGACCCTAAGAAAATGTTGCAATCCATCCATGACGAGTGGTTAGCTGAAGGTGGTTGGGCTGTCATCGGTATTGATCACTATGCAGAGCATGAAGAAAGCCTCGGTTGGCCGGAAGCACTCGATGTACACATGTCGACTTTTTCTGAAAAAGAGTGGATTGCGATGTGGCATGAGGTCGGGTTTTCTGAAGTACATGCTTGGCGCGCCAATCAGACGCATGGCAAGCCTGGGACGCTCGCTATTCTTGGGAAGAAAGGTGCGCAGTAATACCTAATTCCATGCCTTCAGGAGCACACATTCTCACATCACCCTTGAAGAACGGGCATTTCTTACAAACATCGATTGATTCCATGGGAAGACGTTTTGGCTCACCCATCCCATTTGGATTCGCAGCCAAGTTTGCCACCCACCCAAGCAGACCGATCAGTTCTTTTTCTGCATCTTCAAACATTTTTTGTGGCATTTGCACATATCGGCCTGTCGTTGCAATGAGGAGTGCTGGTGGCCGAATCTCTCTGCGCTGATGAGTCGGTTTTCGTTCCTCTTGACGTCGGAAAACGAGAGAATAGAGGGTAAGTTGCAAACGATGATTTCGCAACATTTGGCGTTCTGCATCGTTCTGAGGTTTCAAAGAAAACGGTTCAGTCAGCGATTCATACAATGGGTGGTCTTCCAGCGCATTCTCTCGAGCACCGGAAGTCTTCAAATCGACGACCTGAAGCCAGGGAACCTTGCCCTCTACGCCTGCGAGGGCGAGATCTGCTTGCCCTTCGAAGAGAATGTTGACTGAATCGACGAGCGTAATATGCGACTGATTGAGTTGAGTCACTGGCGTTCGAATGCATCCCTCGTAGGCCACCTCGTGGTCGAAAAAGAACGATGCCTCCGTTCGGAGCCCTTCTATTTGATGGCCGTTGATTTCCCCGCCATCGGCTAACCTTCCCAAGGACCCTTCCGAAAGCAGTTTCGCTAACTCAACGATTCTCGATCGGGTTTGCTGTTGTTCCTCGGCACTGAGCATATGCCATTCGGGCTGAGAATGTATTGCATCATCGATTTCTTTATTCGACAAAAGGAGATTCTTCTGCCGATTGAGCCATATCGGACCAAGGTCAAACCCCTCGGATTTCTTTTCAGCTGGATTAGCCAAACCAATCTCAACAAGCCGGTGAAACATCGAGCCAAATGAGGTGGCGGAAGGCCATCCAGTGGCGATTTTCTCAAGATCTTCCCCACTGGAACGGTCTTTGATTTCGTCTTCATTTGAGGTGTGGTTCGAAGACCAATTGATGTTGAATGACTCACTTTGCCAGCCTTTTACGTGAGTTAACCAATACCGTCTTCGGCAGGAATTTGTGGTATCCAATCCATGTGCTGTCATTCTTAGTGTAGGAGACTGGCGTACTCGCCACTGTTCCAAAACGCCGGCTTCAATCGGTTGTGATAGCTGTTGCTCAATGGTCAACCAGTTCGATAGTACAGAGGTTGGAGTTTGGATTGTGAAACAGTCGGGATGGTGGTAGAGACGGAGTTCTTGGAGAGCGCCCTCCATGAATCCACTCGCCTGATAGAGAGCAAATGGATCGATTTCCAAAACTTGCTCTCCATATTCAGCAAGACGTTCACCTTGAACGTCTCCTTCAAGACTCCAACACTGTTCATTCTCTGAGTTCAGACCCATGTAACGGAATCCGTCGAGCATCAAATCACCCATGTTGTTCCCCTTCGAATTGACCTTCATGGAAATCTTTGAACTCTCATTCAAGCGACAAGCAATATTTGGTGAGCCTACAAAGATTAAGCGGTCCTTGACGCGAGTTAAAGCAACATAAAATTGGCGACGTAATTCCGCCTGATTTTGTGCCTTGTTCATTTGCTCTGCCAGCATCCAGAGTGCATCCTCTGGCTTTTCCTTCGACTTCCATGGTTGAATCCTCCCGGCGATGACGTCGGGCGTAATCAGAACGTTGTTTTGTGCTTCTATACTGGAACTACGACGTCCAGCCTCGAACAAACCTGTGACGATTACAACCGGGGCTTGAAGACCCTTTGCGCCATGAATGGTCATAATTTGAATGGCCCCACTCGTAGGCGATGAGCTCGCTTGCGGCCCTTTGTTACCAAGCGTTGCAAAAGCCTTCATCTGTTCCAAAATCATTGCAGGTTCATGTCCCGTTTCGGAACCAATTTTTTGTGTTAATGCGCACCACATTTCTGCAACTTGTCGCTCGGATTCATCGGGAAAAGCAATCAACAAATCGCTGTGATCAAGTACTGCATCAAAGACATCATAAATTCCGCCAAGTTGAACGATTTGTGAGCATGCTTCCAACAGAGGGCCTTGCGGTTCAGATTCGAAATAATCCGATATATGCGACCAGTAATTCTTGACGTCTGTGGACTGGAGAATCTCCTCGATTTGAATGGAGGAAGCACCAACAATCGAAGATCGAAGCAGAGAATGAGCAGCATGTCTTGAACTCGGTTTTGCAAGAAGTTCCAAAAGTGCCATGAGTGGTTGCACCACAGGTTGCTTGAGCAATTCTCCTTGCTTGTCTGCCATTACAGGTAAGCCACGCGATTGAAGTCTAGCAATGAGGTCTGGAATGTGCTTGCGAGAGTGCACTAATATCATCACATCCTCTGGAGAGATTGTCTCTTCTGATTCAATTTGAACATAGTCGTTCACCTCAGAAGACCATATTTGCGTTGTTGAACCACGAACTAGGGATTCCAACCGCGAAGCAATAAGTTCGTGTTCAAGGTGGCGAAGGTTTGCGTTCTCAGCATCAAATAAACTGTATCCTTGGGTCAAATCTAAGGGCAATTCTCCGGTATCGTTTTGGGTTGGAAGCAACCACTCAATCACCCCTGTTCGGTGTGTCTCACGACCCGCCTCCAAAGGCTGAGATGCCGCATGAAAGTCCCCTGGGAACTGATGATGACGTTGATCAAAGGTATCGTCAAACATGTTGTTCAGTGTTCGGAGCAGACCTGGTGCAGTTCGGAAGTTTGTTCGTAATTGAATATGCCCTTCTGACCGCTCATTGATGACCTCGTCAGCGATTGCCAATCCAGAATCGTCAATTCCAAAAGACACATAATCCCATGGTGCAGATTGTTCTTCCTTCGCGTAATCCGAAGCTTGTATGAACGACCCTGATTCGCCCCCGGCTCCTACAGGACGTGGGTCTCGACCATACCCGTGCTGAACGAACGATTCCAACCTTGGCTCATCGTGCTCAATGCTGTTTGCAACTCGGATGGACGCCACCATCCGACGCATTACAGTCACTTCTGCCTGCCTAAAACGATAGATGCTTTGCTTCATGTCGCCAACGATGCAGATGGTTGGGTCCCAAGGTCCGACTGGCGCAGGATGCTCGTCCGAGATTCCATCTCGACGACCCCACAGTCGGGACAGGAGTCTGGCATGTTCTGGGTTCGTATCTTGGTATTCGTCGATGATGAAGGCACGATAACGTGCGCGTATTTGTTTTACGAGTGAAAATCTTCGTTGCAGATCAACTCGCTTCTCCTCATCATTTTGCATGATTGTAAGCGCTCTTCGGATGTGATCATCTGACCATGGTTCATTGCCTAAATCGTCCAACGCTTGAACCGCTTCACTGGGATACCAGTGACGAACAATGGCAGGACATCGTGCAAGCAAGAGGTCTCCTACCATCGCTTGAACGTCATCGAAATCATGTGCCTCTTCTTGCGATTTCAAATGCCTGAGTAAATCCTGGCACCCTGAATGGACAGTGTAAAGGTCGTTGAGGACCTCCACCTGGAGCGCTGGATTAACGCGCATGTTTCCTTGAGGTGGTTCCTGACTCAGTTCGAGACCGAGAGGTTGTTGATCATACCGTCCGTTGGCGTCTCTGTGGACAAAAGGTTGGAACGGATTGAGGCAATAAGCAACCTTTGCTAGCATGAAGACAAGTCGTCCATCTGTTGGGTCGTGAAGACGATTTTGTAATCCTTGAGCAGCACTTGACGCTGCCGACATGAGTTGAGATTTCAGCCCTTTCTCGTCCTTACTTTTCAAAACTGACGACCATTTCATTAGCCCCGATGGCCAGCCAGCAAGTGTGTTTTCTCGAGGGAAATTGCCCCCTTTTAGAATTGTAGGTGTTGTCTCGTTTAATTGTGCAAATGAGGTTGCAGCCGATACGACTTGATACAGCCACTGAAGGCGTTCGATGGGTGCTTCCGGTAAGGACTCCCTTGCCAAATGAGCGAGTTGATTGAATCGTGTGTTGACTGTTTCTGTTTGAGCAGGCACGACAAATATTGAGTGATGGTTGAGGAAGACATCAACCCATTGGTTGAGGAGGATGGCCACATCTTCGACCACCGGATCTATGAGGTGCTGACACTCTTGCAAAATCATGTCCTCAATCAATCGATAATCTGGAGGTGCCTTTCCGTCCCAAGGTAAGCCCACTTGTATGGAGCGTGTTCGTAAGCGACGTCGAGATTCCTCAACGAAAAGAGATGACTCGAGGAGTCCTTCCAACACCGTTTGAGCACTTTGTTGTCCTCCGAGGCGGATTGCCAGTCGATTTCGGGCTGCAATGAATTCATCCGCAGATTCGAGCATTCCGGCTTCGATGGCGTCACGTCCATTTCGAATCCGCCAAGCCGCATTCAATGCCTGACTTCGCAGAATTGGTGCCTTTTCCTCCGCTAATTGTTCTCGGCTCAGGTGGACAGCAACCAAATCAATGTGCGGAGATAGGATTTCAGATAGGAAAGAATCGATGGTTGATATTGGAGCGCCTTCAAGTAGTGACATGAGCATTGACACGTCTCCTTGGTGGCGAAGACGTGGGTCATGGACACCCATTCGATCGTCCTTCTTCACCGGGTTTGCACGTAAGGACTGGATTCGTTGACGAATCCGTGACTTCAACTCAGAGGCTGCCTTTCGAGTAAATGTAATCGCAACAATCTCTTGTGGTAGTAAACCTCTCCACTCATTCTGTGAGGTTCGGTCTCGTTTTGCTGCTAAAATTTTACCAGATCCAAACGGTTCCTGGCGGATTGGTGGAGGAAGTACGTACGTTGCCCGTTGCTCTGCGGATAAAAGATGCTGAACGTAGCGTTCCGCCATAACTGTTGTTTTACCGGTTCCAGCACCTGCATCCAATGCGATGTGTTGGTCCAGATTAAGCCCTAATCGTTGGCTTCGGTTGAACGAAATCATTTGAGATCGCCCCCAATTAACGCAGAGGAGCATGCGCTTGCAAGTGAGCAATAGGAACAATGTGACCCCGGGGTTGGGTGATTCCAACCGGACTCACTCGCATCACGTGCTCGGAGTGCAGCCGTGATTCGTGAACTCATCCAGGCTCGGAAACTATTGCTCTCAGGGTCCGTTCCTTCGTTCGGAAGCCGGAAATGATTCTCAGAGAATGTGGTTCTTTTCCCAATGTTGAAAGCTGGTTCAAAAAAGTTGAATTCGGGGTCAATCTCGACATAATGTTCCGTATCATCACCTACTTCTGAAATTCCGACGCCAATAACCCGATCTCCGGGGTGTGCAATTTCCCAAGCCCGTGCATACAGAGCAAGTTGAATTTCTTTAAACAGGCCCGCAGCGTGGCGTACTCCTGTTTCACCAGGTTTCGGCCCTTCGATTGTTTTGAGATCGCGAATGATAATGAAACGCTTTGCTGGGGGCTTGTCTCCTCTAAACAATAGTGGAACTGTCTCCGCTTCTGCAGCATACAGTCCGAATTTGCCCAGATTGTTTAATTCCACATCATCGAAAACGACATGGTCCACTCGGTCAACTCTTCCCCGAACCATTATCGAAGCGGTCTCCATCTTATCGTCAAATCCTTCGATTTCAACAAAGGGCCTTTCTTCGTGTTGCAACGCCCATTCGCTGGCAATTGGTGCTGCAGATGTCAGGCTCAAATCAGCAAGCAAGAGACGCCCCAGGCGGCCGCCAATCGACAATTCTTGCTCTCCTTGAATCCAAGCGAGCCAATCATCGTGGGAGCAACCAATGAGGTCGTTGCATCGATGAACGGAAACAGCGTTTGTCCTCGCTAACCAGGGTGCGAGTAAAGCCAATTGGCCCAGCATGCTTTCCCATATCTCTTGGTCGGAAAGCGGTACATTGAGGTGCATAGGGACACCAGCAACGAGAGGTTTTCCTCCAATCTCAATTCCCAAAAGCGTCAGTAAATGCTCTTCCATGGAGTGAACCAAGGTGCCTTTGGCCAAGGGGGCAATGTCCTCTGAAGGTTCTGGAGATGTTTCTGTTGCTTGCAATATCTGTTCTGTCCATGCCTGTCGGGGACAAATGAACCATGGCGTTAGGCGACTTGTTGACCACACATTGGGTTCATTCTCTCTGGATTGAGAAGACAGAATTGCATCCAGACTTTCAGATGCATACTGTGGTGGTGGAAGCGGTCTAGGGTCAACCGACGGCCCCCTTGAATTCCCATTCTTTTTGTAACCGAGGTGAGGGTATGCTGGAGCGGTTCGGCCTCCTGCTACTTTCGCTTGAGAAACAGTTGGCTGAATAACAAGGCCGGTGGTTGTTAGCAGATTGTCTCTAATCCCCCAATCCATTGTCGTTCCTTTTTCCAATGTGTTAAATTTTGGCTGTCGGCGAAAACGGTCGAGGTGGATCTCCCGCTCTTGACGAGTTGCGATAGAATGCGGCGATTGAACGATAGCAGAAGGTGTTCGCATAGCTCTGAGTTCAAGACCCGCTCGTTGTTGTTGGTCGCGCAACGTGTTTTCTGCACGCTCGAGTTGTACTTCGACCCCATTGACGGATAGAATTGAGGTTCGGTACGTCAAAGAATTACCGCTTTCTCTTGTAATCATCGACCAACCTGCACCATCCGAAACCGAGGGTTCAATAAATTCTGGGACCTTCGATAGTTTGCTCAATTCACCTTTCAGCTCTACCATTGAGAGATATTCAACTATGGGTGTGGAGTTCCCAACAGAATCGTCGTGTTCTGTATCGAAAAGAATCGCCTGTTGATTTGAATTGAGCAAGGATTTGAACAGATGACGAGCCCTACGAACAGGGAGATCGCCATCCGTTAGTCCCAATTGTACCCGTACCGAATCATCAATCCAAGGGATACGCTCAGTCTTCATTGACCAAGATTCAGCGTCGACTCCAGCAAACAGTGTGAGGTCAGAGCGAAGGCCGTAAGCTTGGAGGGGGGTGCAAATACGGACGTCTGCGTGGTCAATTCTATGTGAAGGTAGTTTGGTTTGCTCTGCAGCAAGACAGCAGATATCAATGAATCCAACGCTCGAGTTGTATTGAAGCAGGTTGTCAACGGCTCGAACCCAAGTTTGAATTGCTCCTACCGAAGCATCATAGCGTTGGGTTCTCTCAAACATCTGTTCCCAATCGCATGCTTGAAGGATTGTTGAAAGTACATCTTTAGGGGTCGTACTTGCAGGAGGGAGAGGCAAAACTGCGTTGGATGAGGTACCTGTCAAATCCTCCGATAGGAAACTGCGTTCGCCATCGCTGAGCAATGCAGACCAAACGTTTGCGAGACATCCTATCCACCACTGAGTTTCCTCAAGCGCCTGTGACTCTGCATCACGTCGGTATTCCTCCATCGAATATGGAGTGGCTACTCCCAGTGAACCAAGCCAACGCTGCAGAGCACCTTTTCCACCGAGAACGTGAAAGCTGCGCCCAATGTTTTCAATGACATCCAAGTGTGGCCTCGGACGCCAATCTTCGTTGACTGGGTGGACCAAGTCTGAAAAGAGATTGCCTGCAATGGGCAGGGTTTTGGATTGCGCAAGATCAAACAGCTTACTTGCAGACCATGCATCTTGACCTTTTGAAATCGATAAGAACCGCAGGATTGCTTGAACGGCTGATGTACTACCAACGACATCCTGCTGTCTATTCGATGTAATTCCAATCTGCTTTAGCCGTCGGTTCCAAACGTTATGGCGTGATTTATTGGCGTCGACAATGAGAACTGAACCTTCGAAAGTATTTCGATAAAGTTTCACAGCTGAAATCGCTGCATCAATAACCTGAGATGCTCGGTCAAAGCTGACAAGGTGTACCCCATCTGTCGTGTAATTATCCATTTGAGACTGGGTGCTCGAGATGGGGTGTGATGGAATCCATTGTGGTAAATCTTCTTCACGTTCGATGGGTTTTACTTCATCGTCAATGAACGCACCATGAAATCCAAGCCGAAATGAACCTGTGACACAGACATGATGTATCGCTCTCCGGGATGATAGTGCCTTGAGAAATCGCTTTTCATTCTCAGAAAAATCGGGCGGATGATTGAGGAGAATTATTCCTGTGATGGTTCCAATCGTATAGGGAACCCCTCCCCCAGAATCCAAGAGAGCGTTGCAAAGATGGTCCAGAATATGATGATTATGGATAAGATTCTCTTTCTCAAACGTGGAAAGTATTCGATCAGCTTCGTGAGCACCGGGGTCTTCGTCCCAACGAGAC
>OCZA010000827.1_pt1 | contig 10195 bp, 10 predicted proteins | sample 1539021 | NCBI WGS metagenome assembly OCZA01 (sample SAMEA2619376, study PRJEB22493) | marine metagenome | biome: marine biome (ENVO:00000447); feature: surface water layer (ENVO:00002042); material: "saline water (ENVO:00002010), including plankton (ENVO:xxxxxxxx)" | depth 5 m
CATCCGTATGCAGGCTGTCGCCAACCATACCGACACGATGCCGGTCAAATGGCCTGCCATACACATCCTGCAACCGTGCCAACGCAATTTCAAAGGCTGGCAAATGCGGCTTGCCGAACCATAGCGGGCGCGTGCCGGTGGCCTGCATGGCGCGGACCGCCCAATAGCCGGGCTCGGTTGAAAACTGGTCGCCAAGCGGGGCCCCTATATCAGGATTGGCAACACACAGCATACGGCCTGGCTGGCGCAATGCCTGTTCCAGCTGCTGCTGTTCAGCCTCACCCCACATGCCGCTGCCAAGAAAGGCGAATATTTCCGCCTCGGCAAACAGCTGGTCAGGCGCGGCCATGGTGACCTCGCCGGCAAGACCGAACGGCCGGACCCCGCCTCCGATCACACCGACCCGTTTGCCAGCAGCAAGCCTGTTGATATCAGCCTCAAGCGCATCACGGCTGGAGACCACCTGATTGCGCGCCACTGGCAAATCCCAGTCACGGTATTTCTGCCAGGTTGCATCAGCCCCCTGGCCAGCCCCGTTTGTCAGCACCATCAGCGCCACATCACGCGCCGCAGCTGTCGCCAGAAAATCATGGATACCGTCGACCGGATCCCAGCCAACATTCAACACACCGAACCCGTCAAGGATCAGCGCATCGACATGATCAAGCACATCAACAAGCCTGTCTTTGTGGCGGGTATCTGCCGGCCGCGGTGCCGGCAACCAGGGCCGGATCACCTCATAGACATTGATCAGGTCCTGCATGTCCATTGTGCCCGCAGCCGGTATATCGAATGCGTTCAAATCACTGGCTGAGGCGCTGTCGGCCATCGTTGCCTCCGGTAAAAGACAGATGCAGATCAGGATATATATCCAGATCCAGTTCAGGATAAAAAGTCCGGTTCAGGTTCAGGACAGCTCAGCAGCAGTGATGAACTGGCCGAATGCCTCGCACCATATCAGGATTGCCGGAAAGGTACCAACATCCACGCCATCCGGCACGGCAATGCTGAAATTGGTAAAAGCCTTGATCATGCCAATCTCGACCGATTCGGCCTTGATGGCCAGAAATGATGCCTCGTCATCCGCAAAAGACGGGGTCAGATACAGGCGGTAATCAGGGCCGGGCGATACCTGCCCCTCCAGCCAGATGCGGTCATCACGGATTCGCACGATGCCGTCACCCCAATGGAAAGCGTCCGATCCCGGCAGGTCACGCATGAAGGTGCCGCTGCGCTCTGCGCTTGCCTGCAATTCGATCAGCACATCACTGTCGAGGCCCTTTTCAGCTGTCAGGATCGGCAGAAAATACACCCCCAATCCAAAGCCGATCACCAGCCCGGCAGCAAATTTGGCAGTGCCGAACAAAATGATATGTCGTCGCGCAACATCAAGAAGTGATCCAATCATCGCATGTATCTCCTGCTATTCTGTTAAGGGCGCTAAGATGCGGGCACACATCACTGGTGATTGCGGATGGCACGCCCCTGTGCCAGCATCCAGCCAGAATCAAGTTGGTACCGGGCTCATATCAGGCTGTTAACAGACACAGGTTAAACGACTCGCTGACAAAAGGGCAGGCATCACAGACCAGCCCGACTTCACAATCGCGCGCGGAGACCGCCATGCGGCTAGCATCACTCGAAACCTTCATCGTCGGCACGCCGCCGCCGGGCTTTGGTGGCCGCTATTTCATTTTTGTGCGGCTGAGCACCGCCTGCGGTATTACCGGGGTGGGCGAAATTTACGCCGCCAGCTTTGCACCTGACCTGATCTGCCGCATGGCCGAAGACATGTTCCAGCGCTATCTGGAAGGCAACGCACCCGACCAGATCGAGGCTTTCTGGCGCCGGGCGCATGGGTCAGGGTTCAGCCACAGGCCTGATGCCACGGTTCAGGGCATCGTCAGCGGTCTTGAAATGGCCTGCTGGGATATTGTCGGCAAGGCGCTGGACCGGCCGGTGCATGCGCTGCTTGGCGGCAAGGTGAATGAACGGCTGCGCACCTATACATATCTCTATCCGCCAGAAGGTGCTGATGCGGCAAGCTTCTACAATGATTCGCAAGCCAGCGCCGAAGTGGCAGACGCCCGTCTTGCCGACGGGTTCACCGCGGTGAAGTTCGATCCTGCCGGGCCCTATACCGTATATGATGGCCGCATGCCCGATCAGGAGGCGCTGACCCGCAGTGCCGATTTTTGCCGCGAGATCCGTACTGCTGTTGGCGACCGCGCTGATCTTCTGTTCGGCACGCACGGCCAGTTTACCGCCGCCGGCGCGCTGCGCCTTGCTGAACGTATTGCTCCCTTCGACCCGCTGTGGTTCGAAGAGCCGTGCCCACCCGACATGCCGGAGGAAATGGCAAAAGTTGCCGCTGGCACCAGTATCCCGGTGGCCACGGGTGAGCGGCTGTGCAGCAAGTTTGAGTTCGCCCGTGTATTGCAGACCGGTGCCGCTGCCATTCTGCAGCCAAATCTGGGACGCGCAGGCGGCATTCTGGAGGGCAAGAAGATTGCCGCCATGGCCGAGGCGCACTACGTGCAGATTGCGCCGCACCTCTATTGCGGGCCCATTGTGGCCGCCGCAAATATCCAGCTGGCCGCCTGTATCCCGAATTTCCTGATTCTGGAATCTATCGGCAAAATGGACGGCTTTCATGCCGATTTGCTGAAAACGCCACTTTTGTGGGAGGACGGGCATATCATTCCGTCTGATGCGCCGGGACTTGGTGTGGAGCTGGATGACGAGGTGGTGGCAGCACATCCGTGGACAGGCTCCCAGTTGCATCTGGAAATGCAGGCCAGCCCGCATGACCCGCAACGCGACGGCAAGTTTGGCGGTGGGTGACAAGCATCGCCCGACACCCCGCCACCGACCTGCCCGCAAGCCAGCACCATACATGGTGATTGTCTCTGCGGTAATCGGCTGAAAACCCAAGGCGAAAGCGTGATTGCGGTCTTGACAGCGACGGTGCGGTGCGTATATTCCAGCGCAATCCGCTTTGGGGTTCCAGAGCGGTATGTTTTTGCTTTCTGCCAAAAGCAGGTTGATTTGCGGCTGACGCCTCACACAGATGTGGGGGATCACAGTTGCAACGGATCACAGATGGCCGGATGGCCGCAGACTAGTGGTCGCCAGGCTTGTAGTCGCAACGGCACGTATGACGCGGCAAGCGGCAGAAAGGTTAAGGATGGAAGCCATGTATGCGTTGGTAAAGACAGGCGGTAAGCAGTACCGCGTGGCAAAAGATGACAAAATCCTTGTTGAGCGCATTGCCGCCGACGAGGGTGCTGAAATCATTCTTGATGACATCATCATGCTTGGTGATGGCGACAAGGTGACTGTGGGTACACCACGCGTTGAGGGGGCTGCCGTCAGCGCAAAAGTCGTGCGCCAGACCCGCGGGCCAAAGATCATCATCTTTCGGCGCAAGCGTCGCAAGAACCATCGTCGCACACAGGGCCATCGTCAGGACCTGACGCTTCTGCAGATCACAGCGATTGCCGAAGATGGCAAGGCGCTGAAGCCAAAGTCTGCCCCGGCGAAGAAGGCCGCACCAAAGGCAGAGGCCGCAGAGGCTGCGCCAAAGAAAGCAGCCGCAAAGAAGGCAGCGCCAAAGGCAGAGGCGAAAGCCGCGCCAAAGAAGGCAGCTGCGAAGAAAACAGCCGCAAAGAAGGCAACGGCCAAAAAGGCCCCGGCCAAGAAAGCGGCCGCAAAGAAGTAATATGGCGCGGAAATAATACGGCGCGAAGGAAGTGACCCGGTATAGCGGGCGCGCTGACAGCTGAAGGGAGCTGGAAAATGGCACATAAAAAGGCAGGCGGCAGTTCACGTAACGGTCGCGATTCCGCAGGTCGTCGTCTCGGCGTCAAGAAGTTCGGCGGCGAATCAGTTCTGGCAGGCAACATCATCATGCGCCAACGCGGTACCAAGGTACATCCAGGCAACAATGTCGGCATGGGCAAGGACCACACATTGTTCGCACTGACTGAAGGCCGGGTCGCCTTCAAGGAAAAGTCGGGTGGCCGCATGTTCGTCAATGTTGTGCCAGCAGCCGAGGCTGCCGAGTAGGTCGCATCCGCACCACACAACCGGCAGCCATTTTGGCAAGGGGGATGACGCTGGCGTTGTTCCCCTTTTTTGATTTTCGGCATCCTCCGCAATCAGGCATGGACGATCTCTGATGAAGTTTCTCGATCAGGCCAAGATATTTACCCGCTCGGGCAATGGCGGTCCTGGCTCGGTCAGCTTTCGCCGTGAAGCCCATGTGCCCTTTGGCGGGCCTGACGGCGGCGATGGCGGACGCGGCGGCGATGTGATCGCGCATGCGGTTGGCGGGCTGAACACGCTGATCGATTATCGCTATCAACAGCATTTCAAGGCCGAATCCGGCCGGCCGGGTGCAGGGCGCGACCGGTCTGGTGCGTCTGGCGGTGATGTAGAACTGAAACTTCCTGTCGGCACACAGATTCTGGCCGATGATCAGGAAACCGTGATTGCCGATCTGATGCGTGAGGGCCAGAAATTCATCCTTGCCAAGGGCGGGGCTGGCGGCCGCGGCAATGCCTTTTTCAAATCATCGACGAACCGCGCCCCGCGCAAGTCCCAGCCCGGTGAGCCGGGGCAGGAAATGTGGGTCTGGCTGCGGCTGAAGCTGATCGCCGATGCCGGTCTTCTGGGATTGCCGAATGCCGGCAAGTCAACTTTCCTCAGCGCCGTGTCGGCGGCCCGGCCGAAGATTGCCGATTATCCATTTACAACGCTGCACCCGAATCTGGGCGTGGTGGGAGTTGATGAGCGCGAATTCGTGATGGCCGATATTCCGGGGCTGATTGAAGGTGCGCATCGCGGTGCCGGTCTTGGCCACCGGTTTCTTGGCCATGTCGAGCGCTGCCGCGTGCTGCTGCATCTTGTCGATGTAACCGGCGATGATCCGGTTGCCGCCTGGAAGATTCTGCGTGAGGAGCTGGCCGCCTACGGGTCGGGCATTGATGGCAAGAAGGAAGTCATTGCCCTGACCAAGATCGACGCGGCCCCTGATGGTTATGCCGAGGATGTGCGCGACGCACTGATCAAGGAGGGGGCCGATGATATCATGACGATGTCGGCTGTCAGCGGCGAAAATGTAAAGTTTGTCCTGCGCCGCCTGCTGGCCGTGATCGATGCAGAACGTATCGCCGATGCGCCTGTCGAGGACCCTGTGCCATGGTCGCCCTGACTCCTGCCGCATCTGTCATTGAGGCTGCCCGAACAATTGTCATCAAGATCGGCTCGTCGATTCTGGTTGATGAGACCCATCACGCAGTCAATGCTGACTGGCTGACCGGCATCGCCGAGGATATCGCAGCCCTGCAACGCGACGGCAAGAATGTGGTCGTGGTGTCCAGCGGTGCGATTGCCCTTGGCCGTCACGTTCTGGGCATTGACGGGCGCGTTCTGGCGCTGGAGGAAAAACAGGCTGCCGCAGCCACCGGACAGGTGGTGCTGGCCCATGCCTGGAGTGCGGCGCTTGCCGCGCATGACATTCGGGCAGCCCAGATTCTGCTGTCACCCGACGATACCGAAACACGTCGCCGTCATCTGAATGCGCGCGCCACCATGTCGACGCTGATCACACTTGGCGCGGTGCCAGTGGTGAATGAGAATGACACGGTGGCGACTGCTGAAATTCGCTTTGGTGACAATGACCGTCTTGCCGCGCGTGTTGCCGCGATGATCAGCGCGGATCTGCTGATTCTGCTGTCTGATGTTGACGGGCTCTATTCGGCAAACCCGCGCAAGACTGGCGATGCCACGCATATTGCCGAGGTGACAGCGCTGTCTGATGATATCGTGAACATGGCCGGCACTGCAAACGCGGACTATGCCTCAGGCGGCATGGTAACCAAGCTTGAGGCGGCCCGCATTGCGATGGCAGCCGGGTGCGGCATGATCATCTGTGACGGGCGTGTCCCGCAGCCCGTATCACGCCTCGCCGAAGGTGGCCGTCACACGATGTTCCGGCCAGAGGACAGCCCGCTGACAGCGCGCAAGCGGTGGATTGGCGGTGCCTTGACCCCAAAAGGTGTGCTGCGTGTTGACAGCGGTGCTGAAACGGCCCTTCGCAAGGGCCGCTCGCTTTTGCCCGCCGGAGTAACCGCAGCGCGCGGACAGTTTGATCGGGGCGATCTGATTGCCGTGGAAAATGCGTCTGGACAGGTCATTGCCAATGGCCTGTCTGCCTACTCGCTTGCCGATACGCAGATCATCCTCGGACATAAAAGCCGTGAAATTGAGAGCTTGCTGGGATATCGTGGCAGAGATGAACTGATTCATGCTGATGATCTTGTGATTTTTGATGCGAATGGCTGACAGATGTTGCATCGCCCGCTGACCTAATACACACGCAAACCAGACCAGACCACAACAGACCACAACAGACCAGACAGCCGATCATGACACCGAACGAACAGACAATTGTCACCGACCACAGCCAGCTGATTTCTGATCTGGTGGTGACGGCGCGTGCGGCGCAATCTGTGCTGGCGCAGTCATCGCATGAGGCACGCGCGTCTGCGCTGCAACATGCTGCCACGCTGATTCGCGCGCATGCTGACGAGATCATGGCCCACAACCGCACCGATCTTGACCGGGCTGAAAAGGCCGGGATGGCAAGTTCCTTTGTCGACAGGCTGACCCTGAATGAGAGCCGGATAGAGGCAATGGCAGCCGGCCTTGAGGATATCCTTGCACTGGATGACCCGCTGGGCCGGGAGCTGGCGCGCTGGCAGCGGCCAAATGGGCTGGATATCACGCGCGTGTCTACGCCGCTTGGCGTGATTGGTGTGATCTATGAATCGCGCCCGAACGTTACCGTTGATGCAGCTGGCCTGTGCCTTGTGTCCGGCAATGCGGTGATTCTGCGCGGGGGATCGGACAGCAGTGCAAGTTCGGCCTTTCTTGCCAGGCTGATGGCTGAGGGTCTTGAAGCAGCAGGTCTGCCGGGTGGCGGCGTGCAGATGGTGCCAACCACCAACCGGGCTGCTGTTGGCGCGATGCTGGCAGCAAACGGCGAAATCGACGTGATTATCCCGCGCGGTGGCAGATCGCTGGTTGAGCGTGTGCAAACCGAGGCACGCGTGCCTGTATTCGCGCATCTGGAGGGCATCTGCCATCTGTTTATCGATGCTGCCGCAGATAGCGCAAAAGCTGTAGAGATCGCGGTGAATGCCAAAATGCGGCGGACCGGGATCTGCGGGGCAGCGGAAACCATACTGGTCGACAGTGCCGTGGCCGGCGACATGGTGCCAGCCATTGCCAGCGCGCTGATTCGCGCAGGATGTGCGATTCGCGGCGATGAACATGTATGCGGTCTTGTTGACGATGCTACAGCCGCCACCGAGGCAGACTGGTCAACCGAATATCTGGACAGCATTATCTCGATGAAGGTGGTTGACGGGGCCGAGGCAGCCATCAGCCATATCGCGCATTACAGTTCTGGCCATACCGATTGCATCATTACTGAAGATGAGGCCACAGCCGAGGCCTTTCTGGCTTGTGTTGACAGCGCCATCGTCATGGTCAATGCATCAACCCAGTTTGCCGATGGTGGGGAATTCGGCATGGGGGCTGAAATCGGCATCGCCACTGGCCGCATGCATGCGCGTGGACCGGTTGGCGCCGCACAATTGACCAGTTTCAAATATATCGTTCGGGGCAATGGCCAGATCAGACCTGCCTGATACCGCTGTTGCCCGCCGTCACCAGCATGCGCGCCTGTTCCATGACCGTGGCCGCATGCGGATCGGGCTGCTGGGCGGATCGTTCAATCCGGCGCATGAAGGCCATCTTCATGTCACGCATCTGGCCCGCCGCGCCCTTGGGCTGGATCAGGTCTGGTGGATGGTCAGCCCGCAAAACCCCCTGAAAACATCACGCGATATGGCGCCGCTTGATATCCGGCTGATGCAGGCACGTCAGATGACTGCCGGCATTCCCTGGATCAGGGTGTTTGCCCCGGAAGCCGGATTTCGCACGAATCTGACGCATGCCACATTGCGTATCCTGCGCCAGCGGTGCCCCAGACACCGGTTCTGCTGGCTGATGGGTGCTGATAATCTGCAGGGATTCGGGCGCTGGCAGCACCATGACATTATCGCGCAGACTGTACCCATTGCGGTACTGGACCGTCCGGGGTATTCTTATAAAGCGATAAACGCAGGACGACGCTTTCTGAAAGGCAGACAACCCGCCGCCAGATTTCGAATGATGGCACTGGGGGCACACAGCAAACCTCCTGTCTGGTGCTTTATCGCTGGGCGTCGGCACCATGCGTCGGCAACAGCTCTGCGGCAGGCCGGACAGGACCCGGCAACACAGGGCGCATTTGTGGAGAGTCACAATTAGCAAAATGCAATCGCATTTGGATCCTGACCAGATCCTCGAATTGGTCACCTCTTCTCTGGACATGGACAAGGCCGAAGACGTCACCACCATCCCGTTGCGTGGCAAGTCGTCAATGGCTGATTACATGGTCGTTGCCAGTGGTACATCGTCACGCCAGGTGGCTGCCATGGCCGAGAATCTGGAATTCCGGCTGAAGACAGCCAGTGTCGAGATTCTGGGGCTTGAAGGGGTTCGCCAGGCAGACTGGGTGCTGATCGACGCGAATGATGTCATCATCCACCTGTTCCGCCCTGAAGTAAGAGAATTCTATGGTCTGGAACGAATGTGGACCAATGAGCGCGTTGAAGAGGTCGTAACGGTCAGCGGCTGATTGCAGCTGACCCGCAAACTCTCGGTCTGTAGAATATGGCGATCAGATTGAGATGCCATATTCCGGCTGCTGGCGCCGAATCCCGGTTATCGCCCAATGGCCCTGTTAACGTTTTCATAAGCATCTGTCTGCGCTGGCATGCCCTCGGACCGGCTGCCACACAGCAGATATCCAGCACCTTCATCCGTATGTTCAGGGGGAGCCCATAGTATGAAGCTGGTCATTCTGGCAGTTGGCAAAGGCCGGTCAGCGCCCGAAGCAATGCTGGCAGACAGCTGGATGTCGCGCATCCATTCGGGTGGCGAGATCATCGAAGTGGACTCAAAATTGCCGGCTGGGCCGGATCGGCAACGCGATGAAAGCGCCCGTTTACTGCGCCATATCGATGCTGGAATTCCGCTTGCAGCCTGCGATCCACGCGGACGTGACACATCGTCCGAGGTGTTGGCGGCACTGATCGCCGATTGGCGGGACGCCGGGCATCATTCTGCCTTTTTTGCCATTGGCGGTGCTGACGGTCATGCCGCCGCGCTGACGGACCGGGCCGACCGGATGATCAGTTTTGGCAGCGCCACATGGCCGCATATGCTGTTCCGCGCGATGCTGGCAGAACAGCTGTACCGCGCCACCACAATCCTAGCCGGACACCCTTATCACCGCAGCGGATAAGGCACTGTACTCACCCGCAGGCCAGCAGTATAAAACGGTATGTCATCACGCCCTTCCCACACAAGCCGCGCCAACGGACCCGTCGTGCTGTGCATCATGGATGGCTGGGGCCACCGTGAAGAGACAGCCCACAATGCCGTTGCGCTTGCCGCAACACCGACTGTCGACGCACTGGCAGAACGCTGGCCAACCAGTCTGCTGGCGGCTTCCGGCGCGGATGTCGGCCTGCCTGACGGACAGGTCGGCAATTCCGAAGTTGGCCATATGAATATCGGGGCTGGCCGGATCGTCATGCAGGATTTGCCGCGCCTGAATGCAGCCTGCAAAGATGGCAGTCTGGCCGCACATGCCGACTTGCAGGCGATTGCCAAAAAAACCGCGGCGTGCGGCGCGCGCATCCATGTAATGGGGCTGTTGTCATCTGGCGGGGTGCATGCCCATACCGATCACTTTCACGCTGTTGTTGAGGGCCTTGTCGCAGCAGGCGGCGAGGTCATCATTCACGGCTTTACTGACGGGCGCGATGTGCTGCCGACAGCGGCGGCGCAACATGTCCCCGCCTTTTTTGAAGCGCTGCCCCGGGGCGTGCGTTTTGGCACGCTGACGGGCCGTTATTTCGCGATGGACCGGGACAATCGCTGGCAGCGGACAGGTGCTGCCTTCAACGCTATTGCGCATGCGGTTGCCGAGGCACCGGTAATGGACAGTCCGGTTGATGTGGTGCGCGAATCACATGCAAACGATATCACTGATGAATTTATCATGCCGCATGTA
>OCZA010000829.1_pt1 | contig 10176 bp, 8 predicted proteins | sample 1539021 | NCBI WGS metagenome assembly OCZA01 (sample SAMEA2619376, study PRJEB22493) | marine metagenome | biome: marine biome (ENVO:00000447); feature: surface water layer (ENVO:00002042); material: "saline water (ENVO:00002010), including plankton (ENVO:xxxxxxxx)" | depth 5 m
GATTTTAAGTCCGGCGCGTCTACCAATTCCGCCACACTCCCAAGAGGAATTTACGCTTTTCAATCGTAGCCGAAACTATCTCAATTAAACAAGAAAAATGCGAATATTTACATTTTCTCGGGATCTTGAGATTAATTTAAATCTTTCAATCATTAAATTAATCATTCATGAAAAATACCGTACTCATATTTTTCTATAAGTAATACAATTTCTTTATCTTTTTATTTAACTACTCCCTCTACTCGCCAAGTTAAAGTTTCACCTCCATGAAATGGTTTTATTTGTCCAACAACCTTATTATTCTCAATTACTTCAATAAATTCTGGAATTTCATTTGACCTAGATACCAATCTTATTTTTTCTTTATTAATAGGTAAATTATAAAAATTAGGCCCATTCAAGCTAGCAAATTTTTCGAATTGATTTAGTGCATTTTCCTCCTCAAAAACTTTTAAATAACTTTCTATTGCTACTGGAGAATTAAAAATGCCTGCACAACCACAAAAAGCTTTCCACTGTCTTAGATGAGGAGCAGAATCTGTGCCTAAGAAAAAACATTCTTTTCCACTAGTAGCAGCTTTCCTTAAAGCAATTCTATTATTTTCTCTCTTTGCGACTGGTAAGCAGTAAAAGTCACTATTTAAACCTCCAAAGAACATTGCATTCCTATTTATGTGTAAATGATGAGGAGTAATAGTAGCTCCTAAGTTATTCCTCTGAACAAAATCAACTGCATGAGAGGTGGTTATATGCTCTAAAACAATCTTTAATTTTGGAAATTGTTGTATTAAAGGTGAAAGTTCTTTATCTATAAAAACTTCTTCCCTATCAAAAATATCTACTTCAGGATCAGTTACTTCTCCATGAATTAAAAGTGGCATTCCAAGTTCTTGCATAACTTCAAATATTCCATAAAGATTTTCTATTTTTTTAACTCCATGGCTGGAGTTTGTTGTTGCATTAGCAGGATACAATTTGGCAGCAAAGAAAACTTTATTATTAAAACCTTCTACTAATTCATGTTTTATTGTCTCGTCCGTTAGATATATCGTCATTAATGGCTCAAATGTAGAATTATCAGACAATGCTTCAAATATAGAATTTTTATAAGAAATACATTTTTCTATAGATGTTATTGGGTTTTTGGTGTTTGGCATCACAATAGCCCTACCAAAATATTGAGATGTAAACCTAATAATATTTTTTAAAACAATGCCTTCCCTTAAATGTAAATGCCAATCATCCGGTTTTGATATAGTTAATTCTTTCAAAATTTTAATTATTTAATTAATCTTAACAGCAAATAAAAATTGACAATAGTTTTAAGATAGTTATTGAATAAATTAAAGATATAATCATCTAAATAAGTCTTTTAAATATGAGTGAATTTATATTGCCAATAATAGAGATCATAATTGGAATAATATTACTTTTTGCAGGTGGAGAATTATTCATTCAAGGGGCAATTTCTTTATCGTTAATTTTAGGGATACCTCAAATAGTAATAGGATTAACTGTTGTTTCCTTAGGTACAAGTTCTCCTGAATTATTAGTAAGTTTAAATTCAATCTTTAAGGGGAGTGACTCACTCGCAGCAAGTAATGTAATAGGAAGCAATATTTTTAATGTTCTTGTTGTCTTAGGTATAAGCTCATTAATAACCCCTTTAAAAGTAAAAAGTAGAATTGTCCGAAGAGATGTACCTCTTTTAATAGCTATTTCATGTGCAGTCTGGGCAATGTCTTCAACTGGTCTTTTAACTTGGCAAGCAGGAATTTTTCTAATATTTTGTTTAACTTTAAATACAATTTGGGAAATAAATACTATTAAGGAAAATGAGGAGGATACAAAAAAAGCTGAGCCAGAGATAGAAGAGTCTCCAGGCATTGAGAGAGTTGAATTTAATATTATATTGAAATTAATATCTGGAATTTTTCTTCTAAGCTTTGGTTCAAATATTTTAGTAAATGGTTCTCAATCCTTAGCGACTCTATTAGGGGTAAATGAAATTATTATTGGTCTAACTATAGTTGCCACTGGTACCTCTCTGCCAGAACTAGTTACTTCAATAATTGCAGCATTGAAAGGTAAAACAGATCTTGCAATTGGTAATGTTATTGGAAGCAATTTGCTTAATCAGCTTCTTATTCTTGGAAGTTGCAGTATTTTTTCTGGATTAAAAGGTTTTACAATTGATCAAAGTCTTATAAAAGTTGACTTACCATTTATGGTTTTAACGACTTTTGCCTGCCTCCCAATCTTCTGGAGCAAGGGTAAAATCACTAGAACTGAAGGCTTTATACTTTTAAATCTATATATTTTCTACATCGTTGATAAGATATTGTTCTTAAACGGATTTAACAATCTCTATGAATTGAGAGTTTGTATTTTTGTTTATTTTGCATTTTTAACAGTATTCCTTTTTGCCCAAGAAAGTCTCAAAATAACTAGAAGATAATTTAATTACCCGTACATAGTTACAAATTCCTCTGAAATAGTAGGATGCAACGCCATAGTAGTATCAAAATCCTTTTTAGTAATCCCTGCATTTAAAGACACTGCAACCATTTGTATAATCTCAGAGGCTGCTTCTCCAAACATATGGCAGCCTAAGACCTTATCATTTTTTTTATTGACCACAAGTTTTAACATACATTTAGATTTATTTTTTTTAAAGGTATTAGACATAGGCGTAAAATTACATTTAAAAACTTGCACATTTACTTCCGAATAAATTTCATTTGCCTTTTCCTCACTAAGTCCAACTGTTGAAATTTCTGGGATAGTAAAGACTGCCTTAGGAATATTTTCATAATTAACTTTTCTTTTAAGAGCAGCGAAATAATTATCTGCAAAAACTCTCCCTTGTTCAATTGCTACAGGAGTTAAATTTGGTTTTTTTATTATATCTCCAATAGCAAATATATTAGAATTACTTGTCTGATTAAGCTCATTAACTTCTAAATATATTCCATCCATTTTTAGATTTAAAGTATCTAAATTTAATCTTTTAAGAGAAGGCTCTCGTCCAGTTGCAACAAGTATATTATCGGTTAATAATTTACTTCCTGATTCCAACGTTGACTCTAGATCATCATTTATTTTTTTTATGGACTTTAACTGATTTTTGAATTTTAAATTTATACCTAAGGCAGTCATTGATTTTTCTAAACATTCAGACAAATCTTTGTCAAAACCATTTAACAAGTTCTCACCTCTTATTAATTGCGTAACTTCAGTGCCTAAGTTTTTAAAAATAGATGCAAATTCACAGGCAATATAACCTCCCCCAACTATTAATAATTTCTTAGGAAAATCTTTTAATTCAAAAATATCATCGCTGCTCCACGCTAAATCTGTTCCGGGAATATTTAATTTTTTTGGTTTGCCACCAACTGAAATAAGAATACTTTTGGCACTTACTTTTCTTAAAATATTTTTTGTTTTTGGACAAACTACTTCTACCGTATTTTGATTTAAAAATCTTCCAAGGCCCTCAAAAACTTTAACGTTTAATTTTTTTAAAGAATTTGAATGTAAAACACTTAATCTAGAAACTTCTTCTCTCACATTTTTCAGTAAAATGTTTGATTCAAAAGTTATTTCTTTGCTTATTAACCCATACCCTTCTGAAGACAACATATTTCTTCTATTATTAGCAGCATAAACCATCAATTTTTTTGGCACGCAACCTCGAATAACGCAGGTCCCACCAATTTTGTTTACTTCAATTATTGCAACTTTTGCGCCATAACTCGCAGCGCGTTTTGCAGCAGCCAACCCTCCCGAACCAGCACCCAAAACGATTAAGTCAAATTCGTATTCCAAAACCTTTTAAATCATTTATTATATCGTAAATATAAAGCTTAATTTCAATAAATGAATAACATCTTGAGTTGGGCCGATTTAAGTAAATTCGAAATTGATGATATTGATAGAGTTAATGGGATAAATAATTCTTATTCAAACTTAAGATTATTTGGTCATAGTGAAAAAGAAGTCGAACTGATTTTCTATAGAGATCGACATTCTTGGTGCCCTTACTGTCAAAAAATATGGTTATGGCTTGAATTCAAAAGGATTCCTTACAAAGTGAAGAAAATAAATATGTATTGTTATGGCCAAAAAGAAAAGTGGTACCTCAAGAAAGTTGGCTCAGGTAAATTACCTGCAATCGAATTTAATGGCCAGATAATAACTGAAAGTGATAATATTATCACTTTTTTAGAAAATGAATTTGGAACACTTGGTTCCTCTCTATTATCAAAGGATATTGGAGAAGTTAGAAATTTAGAAAGAGAAATTTTTAGATCATGGTGTAATTGGCTTTGCAGAAAAAGCTTTAGTTATTTAGATGTATCCTTTCGAAAAAAAAAATTTAGAGAATCTATTTGCAAATTAGAAAAAATATTAAGTTTATCCAAAACAGGGTTTATTGATTCACCAATACATGATTCAGAAAAATTAGAGCCAGGTACTGGAGACATAATTTTTATTCCATATATGGAAAGAATGAATGCTTCATTAAGTTATTACAAGGGGTTCGATTTAAGAAATAATTATCCTTTTATTGATAGATGGTTAACCCTTTTTGAAAATTTCAGTGCATATAGAGGTACTCAAGGTGATTTTCATACTCATTCCCATGATCTACCTCCTCAAATGGGTGGCTGCTTTAAGGATGTTAATGATCAACAAATTTCCTTTTCTAATCTAATAGATGTTGGAGAAGGACTAGGGAACTTGGAATTTAATCAAGATATTGACTTGGATTATTACGCTAAATTTGCACTTAAAAGAGTCCTAAAACATAAAGACAATATTATTAATGCTAATCCTTATGAAAAAGACTTATTTGAGGAATCATTAAGGTCTGCTCTTACCTATATGATTACCTCTGAAATCAATGAAGTTCCAAACAAGGCAGTTACATCTATCAACTACTTAAAAAATAGAATTTCTGTGCCAAGAGATATGCCTATAATTTCTGCAAGGATATTAAGACAATCTTTAAATAAAATTGTGTCAACGAATATTAATTCCAAAATCGATACTATTCCAGAAAAACATAGATATGATCAAGATCCTGCCAGATTTATATTAAAACAAAGATTATAAATTTTTTCTTGAATCGATTTGAAGTAAATCTTTTATTTTTTGAACTTGACTGGCAACATTTGGATCACTTGACAATTTTTTTTCCACTTGCTCAATAGCATACATAACTGTTGTATGGTCTTTACCTCCAAATTCATCTCCAATTTTTGGAAGGCTTAGATCAGTTCCCTGCCTCATTAGATACATGCCTATTTGCCTTGCCTGGCTGACTGGCTTTCTTCTGCTTGAACTAACTAATTCTTCAGCTGAAACTTCAAAGAAATCTGAGACTTTTTTAATTACCTGCTTAGGAGTCACTACTACTCCAACACTATTTGGATCAAGCATTGGAGCAATTGATTGAACTGTCATAGGTAATCCAGTTATTGAGGCAAAAGCTACTGCCCTAGTAAAGGCTCCCTCTAATTCTCGAATATTTGAAGAAAATCTTCCTGCGATAAATTGAATCAAATCTCTTGGGAGATTCATTCTTTCTTGTTCAGCTTTTTTCTGCAGAATCGCCATTCTTGTCTCTATATCAGGAGGTTGAATATCTGCTATTAATCCCATTGAGAATCTTGAAATTAGCCTTTCTTGTAATTTAGGTATTTGACTAGGAGGCCTATCACTTGCAATAACGATTTGTTTACCCGCTTCATATAAAGCATTGAAAGTATTAAAAAATTCTTCTTGTGTATATTCCTTGCCCTCCAAGAATTGTATATCGTCAATTAATAATAGATCTACTGATCTATATTTATTTTTAAAGGCATGCATTCCATCTTTTCTAATAGATTGAATTAAATCACTGCTGAAAGTTTCAGTGGAGACATATAAAACTTTCGCATCTGGATCAATTTCTACTCGATAATGACCAACAGCTTGCATCAAGTGAGTCTTTCCAAGGCCGACACCACCACAAATAAATAAGGGATTAAATTCTCTTCCTGGAGATTCTGCCACTGCTAAAGCTGCAGCATGGGCCATTCGACTATTAGGACCTACAACAAATCTTTTAAAGACATAACGTGTATTTAAAGAATGAGATTTTTTTGATCTATTAATTAAATTATTACCTTGATTTGTCGAAAATGATTTTGATTGAGAATTAATATTTTGCAGGCTAACAGAATCAGAAGAATTTGAATTGTTGTTGATATTAGTTTCAGACTTAAAAACTACTTTTACATTATGTCCACAAATTTCTTCTGCAGCTTTTTCAATAGTTTCACTATAATTTTTTCTTAGCCAATCACTTGTAAAGTTATTTGGAGTAATCAGAGTTAACAATCCATTTTCAAAACAATTAAATTTTGCTGGCCTTATCCAAGTTTCGAAAGAAGGCTTGCTTAAATTCTTTTGAAGTAATTGTTGAACTTCTGCCCAAATAGGATTGGCTGCTTGCACTAAATTTTTTCAATAGATATTTAATCTAGTGGGAATTTATTAATTGGTCAGTCTCAAATCATAAGATCATGATAAATTTAAAATTTATTAACAATGCAGATTATAAATTTGAAAAAAGTGAAATCTATTAATTGCCTAAACCTTATAATAATTACACCTTGTTTATGTTTTGTTGGATAAAGCACTACTCATAGTGATGGCTAAGTGGCATGCTTATGGTCGTTGTAAAAATAGATTATCAAAAGATATAGGGAAAATTAGTTCTGCAAAAGTGCAGAAAAAAATGACAGGTCATACTGTTTCAGTTGCGAAATTTCTGGAGAATAAAGGTTTGATTGATATTTCCTTAGCCATATCTGGACTAGGATTAAAAAATAGTAAAAGGTGGAGTAATGAATTAGGAATTAAAAACTTTAATTTACAAGGTAGAGGATGTTTAGGAGAAAAGATGAGAAGGCAAATTCTTATAGATAAAAAAAATAGTTTAAATAAAACAAAAAATATTATTTTTATAGGGACTGATCTTCCAGATTTTTGTCATATGGATTTATTAAATACTCTTTCAAAACTTAAAAAAAATGATCTGATTTTAGGCCCCTCAAATGATGGAGGATATTGGCTTATTGCTTTTTCTGAAAGATTATTATCTGCTGATTTATATTTACCCTTTATAAACATTAAATGGGGTAGAGAAGACGTCCTTGAACAAACTATTAAAAACTTTTCTTCAATGGACTTAAAGCATGACTTCCTTCATCGAAAAATAGATATTGATACAATTATAGATATCGAAAAAAGAGAATAATTAAGTTGCCTAAAATCTCAATTATTATTCCAACTTATAACGAATCTCAACACTTACCATTACTTCTCTCGGATTTATCAATTTCTAATGAGGAAGCAGAAATAATAATTGTAGATTGTAATAGTGAGGATAAAACTGTAGAGATAGGAAAGTTATATGGATCAAAGATACATAAATCAAAAAAAAAGAACAGAGGGTTGCAATTAAATATCGGAGCCAAAAAGGCTACAGGAAAATGGTTTATTTTCTTACATGCCGATTCTAGGCTTAATCAAGATTGGTTAAAAAAAGTGAAGTCAGTAATTAGATACGATGAAAATTCTGTTTGTTTTTTTAAATTCAAGATTAATAATAAAAAGATTATTTACAGATTTCTCGAGATAGTTGTAAATCTTAGAAGCAACATCTTCAAAGATCCATATGGTGATCAAGGTCTCTTAATTCACAGGGAAACATATTTTAAAAATAAAGGTTATCGAAAAATTCCTTTGATGGAGGATTTAGATTTTATAAAAAGATTAAAGAATAAGGCATCTTTAAAAAGATTAACTATTCCAATTTATACAAGTAGTAGGAAGTGGGAAAAAACTAATATTATTTTTCAAGCATTCAAGAATTGGAGTTATAGGAAAAGATGGTTAAGAGGGGAGTCAATAAAATCTTTACATAATGATTATTATAAAAATTAAATTAATTTGCATACCAAAAAGCACATTTTGAACCTTTTGGTTCTAATTCCCAACCCTGCCTTTTATAAAATGAAACCACCTCGGCATCCGCGAATAAAGTAACCTTTGATATTCCAATTTTTTTTAATTCTTGCAATATATATTTCATCAATTCTTTACCTAAACCAAGTCCTTGATAAACAGGATTGATAGCAACATCCCAAATAGTTGCCTCAATAATCCCGTCCCCAGTACATCTAGCGAAACCTACAAGCCTAGGAAATTTCTCATCATGACGCCATAACCCAACTACTAGAATACTAAATTCTAAAGCTCTTTTAACTCTCCTTATTGGCCTCCTGCTCCATCCTACAGTCTGCAAAAGTTGATCTAACTCAATAAGGTCAAATTCCTTGACCTTGCTACAAACAAAAATCTCTTTTTTCTCTTGATGGGTGAATTCATAAGAATTTAAACCATAATATTTAATCAGCTCATCTTGAGAAAGAATATTTGTTTTCTTAATTGATGACCTTTTGTTCCTAAAAATCATTAAAAGCTAGCAAATCCTTTTTCTTGAAGCTCGGAAAGTTGGAAATATAATCCTTTTTTGAGTCTAAGCTCTCTATGATTCCCTTCTTCAATTAAAGCTCCCCCTTTTAAGACTAATATCTTATCAGATTTCTCAATAGTAGCTAATCTATGCGCGATCACTAATGCCGTTCTTTTATTCAATATCCTTTCAAGATCTTTTTGCAAGGTGGCTTCTGTAGATGGATCCATAAATGCAGTAGCTTCATCCATTATCAAGATAATTGGATTTCTTATGGCTACCCTAGCTACAGAAAGAAGTTGTCTTTCTCCGGATGAAAGATTACCTCCTCTCTCTCTAAGATAAGTATTCAAACCATCAGGCAACTTTTTCAATAAAGTATCTAAACCAAGCTCTTTACAAATATTTTCTAAGTCTTGTTTATTAATATCGGTACTTAATTTTAAGTTTTCTGCAACATCACCACTGAAAATAAAAGTATCTTGTAGCACGACACCAAGCATATTTCTAAGTCTTGCTATTGGTATATCCTTAATATCTACATCATCTATCAAAATCTGGCCTTCTTGAGGCTCATATAGTCTACATAACAACCTTATTATGGTTGTTTTACCAGAACCAGTTGGGCCAACAAAAGCTACATGTTCTCCTGGATTAACTAAAAATGATAGGTCTTTTATTACATGTTCACCCTCGTTATAAAAGAAATTTACATTCCGAAATTCAATTTTCCCTTTAAATTTATAATCCTTACTTAAAATTCCTCCTGAAAGTTGTTGAGTAGAAATAGAGTCTTTAATCTCAATTTCTTCATCTAATAATTCATTTATTCTCTCTACAGCAGTAAGTCCCCCTTGAATCTGTGTAAATCTCTCTGCTAACTGTCTTAAAGGCTCGAAGAGTCTTTGGGAGTAAAGAATAAAAGTTGTTAATGTTCCTAAACCAATATTGCCCGAAGTTACTAGATACCCTCCCACAGCCAATACTAATGAAACTGCTGCAAGGGATATCCATTCTATAAAAGCAGATATACTACTATCGTAAAAAATGGTCCCATTAACTGCTTTCTGGTAAGCAATACCCGTATTAGAAAATTTCCTACTATTGAAAAATTCTCTCCTAAACATTTGAACGACCTCTAAACCTTGAAGATTCTCTTGGAAGTCAGAGTTAAGTTGAGACAATTCCTCTCTTACTTGATAATTTGCTTTTCTATAGCGTTTTTGAAGCCAAATAATAAAATATGAAACCGGAATTTGAGTTAAAAGAAGCAAAGTTGCCAATCCTTTATCTATAGAAAGCATTGTTAATGAAATGACTATAAGACTAACAAAATCAGCAATAACTCCGACGGCTCCACTGCCAAAAACCTCAGCCAAGGCATCCACATCATTGGTAAGTCTTGTTAGTAATTTACCGACAGGCATTTTATCGTGATACTTAAGAGAAAGAGAAATAGAATGTTCGAAAAGTTCTCTTCTAATCCTTGCTGTTAATCTTTGTCCAACAGATTGAATATTATATGATTGATATCCTTGCAAAACTAATCTAAATAGAACAGTTATAAACAAAGTGATAATAATTATATTTATAGATTGCCCAAAGAAGGTTTTACTTAACCAGACATCTGTGCTCTCATTTTTTAA
>OCZA010000830.1_pt1 | contig 10169 bp, 9 predicted proteins | sample 1539021 | NCBI WGS metagenome assembly OCZA01 (sample SAMEA2619376, study PRJEB22493) | marine metagenome | biome: marine biome (ENVO:00000447); feature: surface water layer (ENVO:00002042); material: "saline water (ENVO:00002010), including plankton (ENVO:xxxxxxxx)" | depth 5 m
AATGGGGGATTTAGTAATTGATATGGCTTCCTCCGCAATGGAAAGTTTAAAAAATCGAGATAAAGACCTAGCTATTGCAACAGCCGATAAAGATAATCAGGTAAATAGACTTTATAACGCAATACTTGAAGAAGCACCAAAAATAGCTGGAAATGAAGATTTGTTCAATGGATTATTTAGACTTGTCACTTGTATTCGTACAATAGAAAGAGGTGGCGATCACGCAGTTGATATTTGTGAATTAACTCACTTCTTAGTGACTGGTGAATTTAAAGAATTTTAATGTCAGACAAGATTTTATTAGTTGAAGATGAACACAGCATTGCCGAACCCGTAATTTACAATTTAAAACAAGAAGGTTTTTCTGTCACTCATGTTGATGAAGGACCCATTGCTTTGGAGATTTTTAGTGAAGAGTCTTTTGATTTAATTATTTTAGATTTAATGCTTCCACAAATTTCTGGACTTGATATATGTAGATCTATTAGAAAAAGTTCTGATGTACCAATTATTATGGTGACTGCTAAAGACAGCGAGGCTGATAGAGTAGCTGGATTAGAATTAGGCGCTGATGATTATGTTACCAAACCTTTCTCAGTCCGTGAATTGATGAGTAGAGTGAGAGCGGTTCTTAGACGTGCGACTTCTCAAACTTCAACAAAGGAAAAGTCCGTTAAAGCAGGGAATATTGAAATTAATTTAACGAAATACGAAGCAAAAGTTGACAATAATAAAATTGATTTAACACCAAGAGAATTTGAGCTTTTGTACGCTTTTTGCGAGAATCAAGGAAATTTAATGTCAAGAGAACAGATATTTGATGAAATATGGGGATATTCGTTTATTGGAAATACAAAAACCCTTGATGTGCACATACAAAGAATAAGAGAGAAAATTGAAGTTGATCCAAAAAAACCTAAAAGATTAATCACTGTTAGGGGAGTTGGTTATAAGTTAGTAAATGATGGATAAAAATAATCAAGATATCGACAAGCTAAAACAAGAGTTCATTGCCAATGCTTCACATGAACTCAAGACACCTGTTACTTCTATTCAATTAGCTGTAGAGACAGCTATTTCAGCATTAGAAAATTCTGAAATTGAAGATGCCAAAAGATTTATGACTCAAATTTTACAAGATAGTCAAAGAATGACACTCTTACTTTCAGATCTTTTGGACCTTTCACAACTTGAAGTCAATAATCCAGAAAAAGAACTTGTAAATTTGAAATCAATCATTGATGCTGAAATTGGATTTTTATCTGATGAAAATAAAAATCGAGTAGTTTTTGAATCTGAAGACATTGAATTTTTGATTGATCCTAATGACTTTTCGATGATAATTAGAAATCTATTGAGGAATGCTTGCAACTACTCAGAATTAGATAAGGAAATAAATGTAAATTTATTTAAAGACAAGTCGAGTATTGTTTTGAGTGTTGTTGATAAGGGTAGAGGGATTGCGACTTCAGATCATGAAAGAATCTTTGAGAGGTTTTATAGAGTCGATAAAGGAAGGTCTAGGTCACTTGGTGGTACAGGAATTGGCTTATCTATAGTAAAACATGCTGTAGATCGTAATGGTGGATTGATAGAACTCGATAGTGTTTTAGGCTCAGGTACTACTTTTACTATTAAGTTTGAATAGAGTATTTAAAAATTTGGAAGTATTTAGTTTACTTCCCAAGTTCCAAGAGATCTTATAAGCTTATCAAGTTCTCCTTCACCTTTTTGTTCAATAGATGAGTCAATTTGTTCTCTGACTTCATCATTGTAAGTATCTCTTTCAACTTGTCTAAAGATACCTACTGGTGTTGGTCCATAAGGCCCATGAGATAATCTTGATAATGAAAAAGCAATTGAAGGGTTATCTTTTGTAATGTCATGAACATAAATCTCACTATCATCTATCTCTGATCTTTTGACAATGACTGCTTCTCCATCACGAATTGTTACAGCATTCTCATCTTCTGCCCCAAAGATAACTTTCTCACCATGTTTAAGATTTATACGATTTGCTATTTTTCCTTCCTTAGATGTTAACTGCTCAAAGGCTTTGTCATTAAACACATTACAGTTTTGATAAATCTCAACATAAGCTGAACCTTCATGTTCAGATGCTGCTCGCAGTACCTCTGCTGTAAGATCTCTATCCATATCAATAGACCTTGCAACAAATGATGCTTCAGCTCCTAAGGCTAAACTCATTGGGTTTAGTGGAAGCTCTACAGAACCAAAAGGAGAAGATTTTGTTTTCTTTCCTTCTTCACTGGTAGGGGAATACTGTCCTTTGGTAAGTCCATATATTTGGTTATTGAACATTAAAATCTTCATGTTTACATTTCTTCTCAATGCATGAATTAAGTGGTTTCCTCCAATAGATAGGGCGTCACCATCACCTGAAACTACCCAAACTGAGAGATCAGGATTAGATGCACTAACTCCAGTAGCTACTGCAGGAGCACGACCATGGATAGAATGTAAACCGTATGTGTTCATGTAGTAAGGAAATCTTGCTGCACAACCAATGCCAGATACAAACACAATATTTTCTTTTCTGATACCTAATTCAGTCATAAAGTTTTGCACTGAAGCAAGAATTGTATAATCACCACACCCAGGGCACCATTTAACCTCTTGGTCACTAGCAAAGTCAGTTCTTTTATACGAAAGTGGAATTTTACTCATCAGTCTTTACTTCCTCTTTTTCTGAAGTTTCTACCTCATCGGCTTGGTTTTCGTTGTCTGCAAGAAGTTCTTTCTTCTCTGCAACAGGTTCATCAACTTTTTCAATAATTCTCTCAGTTACTCTTTCAGTGACCCTCTCAGTAACTCTCTCAACAACAGAGTCTTGAGCTTCTCCTAAAACTTCCTCTTTTTCTTCTGTTGATGTTTCATCTGCAACAGGTTCTTCAACGACTTCTGCTACAGGCTCTTCAATAGCAGGTTTATTACCACTCATCTCCTCAAGAACTTGTTCAACTGGTATTCCTAAAGCTTTGGCTCTTGCTTCTGCAGATCTTAATATTAAGTGTTCAGGAATTCCGACCTCTTCTACAACAGGTTCTTCTTCAGCAACAACTTCTTCAACAACCTCTTCTACAACAGGTTCTTCTTCAGCAACAACTTCTTCAACAACCTCTTCTACAACAGGTTCTTCTTCAGCAACAACTTCTTCAACAACAGGCTCCATTGTTGGGACAGATGTTGAAACTGAACTGAATGATTTGATTAATCCTTCAATCTTTTCCTCTAGTTCTTGAGCTGTAAATGGCAGTCCTTCAACCTTGTTAATGCCTATTGCATCTACAAGGAAACGTGCTCGAAGAAGTTTTGATAACTGACCAGTATTTAATTCGGGTATGATTATATTTTTAAATCTGCTTAATATTTCACCAGTGTTGTCTGGGAATGGGTTTACATGAGTAAAATGAGTACTTGCAACTTTAATGCCTTTTGAATTAAGTCGATTAACAGCTTGTGTGATTCCACCATATGTTGATCCCCAACCTACAACTAGAGTATCGGAAGATATATCACCATTTAATTCAAGTTGATCAATATCGTTTGCTATATTTTCTATTTTCCATGCTCTCATATCTGTCATATATTGATGATTGTCAGTATCGTATGAAACATTGCCAGTCCCATCTTCTTTTTCGAGACCACCTATTCTGTGTTCTAAACCAGGTGTACCCGGAATTGCCCATGGTCGAGCGTTTGTTTGAAAATCTCTAAAGAATGGCAAAAATCCTTCCTCAGTGTTGTATTTAGTTGTAAGGTTTGTTCCAAGTTCATTAAGGCTCTCAATTTCTGGTAGTTTCCATGGCTCTGAGCCTGTAGCTACATAGTTGTCTGATAATAAAATAACTGGTGTCATGTATTTAAGAGCAATTCTCGTTGCTTCAAAAGCAGCATAAAAAGCATGTGAAGGTGATTTAGCTGCAATTACTGGAAGTGGTGCTTCTCCATGTCTTCCATACATTGCAAACATCAGATCAGATTGTTCAGGCTTTGTAGGAAGTCCTGTTGAAGGTCCACCTCTTTGAACATTCACGACTACTAAAGGCAGCTCTGCTGATAAAGCTAAAGAGATAGTTTCACTCTTTAATGCTAATCCAGGACCACTGGTTCCTGTAACAGCGAGTTTTCCTGTAAAAGATGCACCTACAGCAGCAGCTGCAGCGGCAATCTCATCTTCTGCTTGGAAAGTAAGAACATTGAAGTTTTTATGTTTTGACAATTCATGCAATATGTCTGATGCTGGAGTAATAGGATAGCTTCCGTAAAATAATTCAAGATTAGCTTTTTTAGCGCCTGCAATAAGGCCCCAACTCAAACCAATGTTTCCGTTGATATTTGTATATTCTCCAGCTGGGAGAGAAGCCTTATCAACTTTATAAGTGTGGTGAAAAGCTTCAACTGTAATACCAAAGTTGTAACCTGTTTTTAGAGCTTTAATATTAGCTTTTGCAACTTCAGGTAGATTTTTAAATTTCTCATTGATCCAATTTTCGGTATCTTTCAGATCTCTATTAAACGTCCAAGAAATTAGACCAAGAGCAATCATATTTTTGGATCGAAGAACTGCCCTTCCAGGGAGATCAAACTCCTCTAGGGCCTCTTTTGTAAGCTTTTCCATCGGAACCTGAAAAATTCTATATCCATCAAGTTCTCCAGATTCTCTCGGATCAATCTCATAACCAGCTTTCTTGATATTTTTTTCGTCAAAAGCATCTTCATTTAATATCAACATTCCATTTGGTGTTAAATCTTGTAAGTGAGCTTTTAGAGCTGCAGGGTTCATAGCAACCAATACATCTGGAGCATCTCCTGGAGTTAAAATATCAAAATCAGCTATCTGGACTTGAAATGATGAGACACCAGCAACTGTACCTTGAGGTGCACGAATTTCAGCAGGAAACGCAGGTAAAGTAGCAAGATCATTACCAAACAATGCGGAAGTGTCTGTAAATCTTGTCCCAACTAATTGCATACCATCACCAGAGTCACCAGCGAAACGAATCGTTACAGCAGGAATAGATTCAACAGTTTTGTTTTCTAAATTCGCTTCTACAACTTCAGCTACAGGCTCTTCAACAACTTCTTCCTCAACAACTTCTTCTTCTACAACAGGTTCCTCTTCTACAACTTCTTCCTCAACAACCTCTTCTTCAGCTACAGGCTCTTCTTCAGCTACAGGCTCTTCAACAACTTCTTCCTCAACAACTTCAGCTACTGGTTCTTCAACAACTTCTTCCTCAACAACAGGTTCTTCTTCTACCTCAGCTACTGGTTCTTCTTCTAGGACAGGTTCTTCAATTGACACTTCGCTTACAGGTACACCTTTTATATCTGCTAGTGCCTGCTCAACAGAGATACCTAGTGCTTTAGCCCGTGCTTCGGCAGATCTAAGTAATAAATATTCAGGTATATTTAAAGGTTTTTCTTCACTCATAGTTTTATTTTACTTAATTAGTTTAACCCAGGCGGGGACAATGTAATTTCATTTTTTTGTTGGATTGAACAGTTGTCAACAGTTTCACCATCACAACATTCAGCCTGATTAAGTCCAAACATTGGACAGCTGTTATTGATGCATGCTCCATGTCCATGAAGATAAACCATTTCATTTTTGCACCAAGTGCATTTCAAACTATTCATATTTTTTGAATTTATGATATGGCCAATAAAGAAATCTTAGCTTCCAGCAAGTTTCCAATTTAATTGGACCAACTGATAAAGAGTCACTTGAAGACATTTCTCTATTATCACCTAATACAAAAACTTCATCTTCTTCTAAAGTTATATTTTCAAAATCGACAACTTCACCATTTCCCCAGGGGTCATTAATTTTTTCATCATTTATATTTATCTGCCCTTCTTTAGAAGAGATTGTTTCTCCAGGTAAACCAATTATTCTTTTTACGATTTCAATATTTTTTGTTTCATATTCGTAAACTACTATGTCTCCACGTGAGGGAGAATCTGTAAATTTTGATGCTAAAACGTAGTCGCCCTCATATAGTGAAGGCTCCATACTTTCTTCTTTGATTTCGTAAGTTCTATAAGTTCCATCCTTATTATTTTTGAAAATCAAATAAATAAGTACAACAAAAATGTTTCTTAAGTTAAATATCTGTCCGATGCTTTTAATCATATACTTTTTTTCTTATTAAAATTAATAGTAGATTATTAAAGGAGATTTATGAAGTTATTTAAACCAACTAGAGTTGCATATGCACACTGCGACTTGCCATGCGGAGTTTACGATCCAGCACAAGCAAGAATTAATGCAGAATCAGTTGTTAATGCATCTAAAAAGTATCAAGAATCTGATGATGCAGCTTTTAAACAAAGATGTATCACAATAAAAGAAGACATGGCAGAAGAAGTGAAAAAAGACCTTTGGGTACTTTGGACAGACTATTTTAAGCCAGAACATGTAGAAAAATTTCCAAATGTTCATGATCTTTTTTGGAATGCAACAAAAAAAGCAGGAGAGGCTAAAAAAACAGAAGACCCTGCAGTAGGTGAGGAACTTTTAGGTTTGATTAATGAAATAGATGAGGTATTTCAAGCTACAAAAAGCTAATCAAATTTTTTGAAAAGGTGTCCTATGTTTTCTAATGGGGCACCTTTTTTAATTTCATTTATTCCCCAACTATTTTCATCTTCTTTTTGAATAGCATTACTTACTATTTTGGAAGTTGTAGGCATAAATGGTGTAAACATAGTTGCACAAGCATCAATGGAAGTAATTGCACAATGTAAAATTCCAGTAGCTCTTTTTTTATCTTCTTTAATTACTTTCCATGGTTCCGTCTCGTTTAAATAAGCATTAATAGAATTCACATAAGCCATTACATTTTGAAGTGAAGATTTAAGTTCTACTTTTTCAATCATTTCTCCTGTTGTTTTAAAACAGTTTTTTGCACCTTCTATGAGTTCTTCATCAATTTTTTCATATTCAAAACTTGTATCTAGATCATCAAAATTATTTATGTACTGTGAAAACACTCTTTGAACGAGGTTACCCCATGCTGCTACAAGTTCTTCATTGTTTCTTCTTATCATTTCATCCTCAGAAATCTCTGAATCATTTTGTTCCGGAAGAATACTTGCAAGTGAATATCTTAGTGAATCAGGATTCCATTCATCTAGATAATCATTAAGCGTCTTTCCCACACCTCTACTAGCTGATGCCTTTTCTCCTTTGATTAATATGTATTGGTTTGCTGGAACATTTGTAGGTAAATTTAAATCTCCATAGGCAAGCAGCATTGCCGGCCAGATTATTGCATGAAAAGGAACGTTGTCTTTGCCAACAAAATAGTATGACTCTGAATCTTTATCTAACCAAAAATCTTTCCAAGCCTCAGGGGTTCCATTGTTCATTGCCCATTCTTTTGAAGCTGACAAGTAACCTATTACAGCTTCAAACCATACATAAATCTTTTTTCCATCTCCAAGTTCATTTTCAGGAATTTCTATACCCCAATCTAGATCTCTGGTTATTGCTCTGTCCTGTAGGCCTTCTTCTACAAAAGATTTTGAAAAGTTTATGACATGCGGCCTCCAGCCTTCTTTGGTATTTAGCCATTCGGCAAGTTTGTCGTTCAAAGCGCTCAATTTTAAGAAATAATGTTCTGTTTCTTTAAACTCTGCTGGATTTCCATTTATTTTACTTTTTGGATTAATTAATTCTTCAGGATCTAAGGTTATTCCACAACTATCGCATTGGTCACCTCTGGCTTCAAGGTAATTACATTTTGGACATTCACCTTCAACATATCTATCGGGAAGAAACTTATTTTCTTTTGGATCAAAAGCTTGAATACTTTTATTCTTTTCAATAAATCCATTTTCTTTTATTTTTAGAAACATTTCCTGTGTGACCTCTTTATGATTATCGGTCATAGTGGTTGTGTAATTATCCCACTGAATATTTAGTTTTTCCCAGTAGCCAAGAAATTCAGCATGGTATCGATTTACTATCTCAATAGGTTCGACACCCTCATCATCAGCTCTTACTGTTATGGGTGTGCCATGGACATCACTACCAGAAACCATAATTACGTTATTGCCAATCATTCTGTTATATCTTGCAAAAATATCAGCAGGTAAATATGCTCCACCAATATGTCCGAGATGCCTTGATCCACTGGCATACGGCCAAGCTACTGAAACTAGTATATTTTTTGACATAACCCTCTAAGAATAGTTTTATTTATCATAAACAATCGATATTTGGGAAACAATTAAGAAACATTTCTGTAATAATCATTTAACTTTTGAGAGGTCTCGTAATCTGAGTTCTTAATTATGTTGTTACAAAAGGAGATTTAATAAATGGAAATAGCAACATATGTAGATAGTTTGTGGATTGTTATTGCAGGTATCTTAGTCATGTTCATGCAACCTGGCTTTATGCTTGTGGAAACAGGTTTCACAAGATCTAAAAACTCAGTCAATATTGTTATGAAAAACTTTATGGACTTTTCAGTTGGTGCAGTGTCTTATTGGGCATTTGGATTTGCACTAGCTTATGGAGGAACAACTTTAGGTGGATTTCTCGCTTACGGTAATTTCTTTCTAGAAGGTGACTCAATAACATACTTCTTTCAAGTAGTTTTCGCGGCTACTGCAGCAACAATTGTTTCAGGTGCCGTCGCTGAAAGAACAAAATTTAGCGCATACTTACTTTTTCAACCATTTATCTGTGGCGTAATTTATCCAATCGTTACCCATTGGGTTTGGAGTGGTCAAGGATGGTTAGGTGATCTTGGATTTATTGACTTCGCAGGTTCTGGAGTAGTTCACATGGTTGGTGGATTTGCAGCACTCGCAGGAGTCCAAATAGTTGGACCAAGAATTGGAAAATATGATGATGATGGAAATCCTCAAGTAATTCCAGGTAGCTCAATGGTTGCTGGTGCTTTAGGTGTCTTCATATTATGGTTTGGATGGTACGGATTCAATGTTGGATCAGCACTTGCTGCAGTCGATGTTAACTTAGCAGCTATTGCAGTTACAACTACACTTTCTGCAGCTTCCGGATCAATTACCGCAATGTATACTTCCATGATTTCAGGAAAACCTAACGTAGGTATGACTTTGAATGGAGCACTTGCTGGATTAGTCGGTATAACTGCAGGTTGTGCGAACGTAAATAATTTAGGTGCAGTCTTAATCGGTTTAGTATCAGGAGTTTTGGTAGTTTATTCAATAAACTTTCTTGAAAAACGAGGATTTGATGATGCTGTAGGTGCGATTTCAGTACATGGTATATGTGGTATCTGGGGCGTTCTCGCAGTAGCTATATTCGATACAGCCGATGGTTTAGTCTACGGTGGAGGAACTACTTTATTTGGTCCTCAATTAATCGGAATCCTTGCAATTGGTGCATGGGCATATGGAACCTCATTTTTGGTATTCAAAGTGATTGATTCAACAGTTGGACTTAGAGTTACAGCTGAAGAAGAAATTGCAGGACTAGATGCTTCCGAACACGGAACATCTGCATACGGAGATTTCATCACTAAAAAGTAACAAATAAAAAGATTAAGGAAACCAGCTTATTTAGGTCCCCCCCTAAAGATTTTTAAGGCTGGTTTTCTTATTTCAAATATCTCATCTTCGTAGTAAAATTATGTTTCCATGACATTTAATTTCGAAGAAAAAGATTCCTGTGGTGTAGGTTTTATTGCATCAAGAGGGGTTCCAAGAACCCATGGAATGACTTTAAAAATACTTGAGTGCTTATCAAACCTCGATCATAGAGGAGCTAAATTTGCTGATGGTACAGGTGACGGTGCAGGCGTACTGACAGAAATTCCTTTTGAACTCATCGAGGCTGAGATAACAGAACGTGGAATTGTTAGAGATGAAGATTCAAGTCTTGCTTTAATCTCTTGTTTTTTTGATCCAAAAAATGTTACAGAATCGATGGAACTCATCGATAGTAAATTAGAAGAGTTTGATATAGAACTTCTTTATTGGAGAAAAGTTCCAACAGACAAAGAGATCTTGGGAGCAATGGCAAAAAAGTCGAAGCCTGGAATTTATCAAGCAATAATTTGCTCAAGAAAGGAATATAAATATAAATTTGAAAAATACCTCTATCTTTTCAGAAAGTCTCTTGAAACCGATTTAGCTAAAAACGAATT
>OCZA010000831.1_pt1 | contig 10167 bp, 6 predicted proteins | sample 1539021 | NCBI WGS metagenome assembly OCZA01 (sample SAMEA2619376, study PRJEB22493) | marine metagenome | biome: marine biome (ENVO:00000447); feature: surface water layer (ENVO:00002042); material: "saline water (ENVO:00002010), including plankton (ENVO:xxxxxxxx)" | depth 5 m
GGAACTCATCATTCCCATCATTGTGTAGAGGGAGGTTTTACCTGTCGTCATGTAGACGTCGGTAATACCTTCTTCACCGAATGAAATTCGTCGGTCAGGAAGGTTAACCAGTAAATTGAATGAGGTAGCAGTGTCTCTGTTTCCGTCAACAGCTGGATGAATCCACGTTGTAGGCTTGGTCATGAGGTAACCACTTGCGTCTTTTCCAAATCCTGCAGGAGAGTATCGAATCCAACCCAGACGGTTGTTGAATGCAACACCACGGTGCATTAACGAAGGATAGTAGACCTTGTCCTGTGGATCGGAATCTGGCACAACACCTCGGTGACCAAGACCCCAAAGAATTGGCTCCCATTCAGAAACCCCGTCTTCTTCACCACCATTTCCTAAGAACGGATGGTTCCCTGAAACGGTTTCACCAGTCAACATAGATCCTCCTAAACGCTCCTCGTCACCTGTCGAGCAGAAAAAGAAGGTCTGTGTCGTTACGAGCTGTTTTGGTGTCCACATGTTTGCGTTAACCACAGTCTTTTGCTTCAGGAAATCAGACAACGTACTGATTCTACGCTCGAATTTGAAACGTTCTGATTCAATCCAGGTTGACCCAAGGATTAGATTGGTGTTCAGCAGCTTCGGTCGGCCAGGTCCAATGTACCGTGTACGAGGGTCGCCCTTGGTATCATCTGTTTCATGAATTGGTTCCCAAGGACCTTGTGTTGGAATGTACTTGAGGAATTCTTCATGGTCAAACGGCATCTTTTGTGCTTCTTTGACTGCGTCTTCGACTTTATCCATCAGTTGAACGTACGTTTCTGTTGGAGTAATTCGTCCACTTTCTTTGAATTGGTTATGCGATACTGCTCGGTGTTCCCACATATTTTTTCACCTCAAAATTTCCTCTTTTTTACGGGAGTTTTTTCCTCTTCTTCCGGCGAGTTATCGTCCTCAGACTGGTCGCCTTCGACTTCAGGCACTTCATCTCCTTCTTCAAGGCTACCCCCGGCATCGACTTCTTCATCATCTGCATCTTCATCGTCGATTTCGACTTCTACATCTTCCAAATCGGCCTGCTCATCATTTTCATCAGAGCCGATGTCTTCCATCATATCATCAACGACTTCATCGATTTCTTCATCTTCTTCAGGCATTGATTCGCGAACATCTTCCGTTTCATGTTTTGGAAGAAGGAGTTGGAGAACGACTCCTAGCGTACCAGCAACTGCACCAAGACCAACAATTACACCATTATTGATGCGCTGTGTGTCATCTGGATCGTCGTTGGTTTCCATACCAGTCACGGGCGGGACTTCATTACCAACAACATTCGTAACGATTTCTACAGTTGCCCATGCAGCAAAAATAAGCAGAAGAACAGAAAGCAATTTTGCAGTGGAGGCATTCTCTTTGACCCAGTTAGCAAGGGGCGATTGACCATCTTCCATGCTGTCGCCTCGCGACGTTTGCATATAACTTGTGTGCTATAAAGAAGAGAAAAAATTCCGTTCGTCAGGCATCCAAGTATGCGTTCCTAATTGGGTCTTGGTCCAAATGGAAGAACGAGAATGTGGCCCACCATGTAATTGTGTCAAGTGCATCCACGAGGTTGCTGGTTCCGCTTTGCTCCTCACCGTAATCCTTGCCGGTTGTGTCCATCCAATCGATCATCTCATCAACCGTATCACATGTTTGATGATAACACCAGTATCCGTCCACGAGGCCGCCGAAACCCATCGTTACAGTTCCTAGGTTGTCTTGGAAGGTTGCGTGATCTGAGCGAGCAGTTGTGTCTTCATAGACAATAATTTCTGGCCGGTCTTTTGCCATCCAATCATCAACCTTCCAGGTTGTAGCATCGTACCCTTCACCCAACAAAGGAGACATTTGCTCCTCAACTCCAATAGCATCAGAACCAATCCACATTGCAAGACCAACCATTCCTGGTTGATTCATGACATCATGGTCAAGGCTTGGGCCAATGTAAACTCGCATGGGCCAAACTTCCTCATCTTTCGGGTAACCATCTGGGTCAACTTGGGGCTCAGGATCACAGTTCCCTTCACCACCACCGTGCCCATCCCCACACGGTGCACCGCCGCCACCAGGCCAGTTTACACCAGCCATGTCGAGATTGACATAATTGGTAACCTCAACATTTGGATTGTCTTCCTTCACCCAGTAATCAGTCCAGAAATCACTACCACGCTTCCCACCTTCCTCTCCCGACCACAGACAAAACACCATTGTGTTTCGCGTGTTGTAGTCGGCCATTGCTTCAGCTACGGTCAAAACCATACTGGTCCCTGCAGTATTGTCATAAGCACCGACTCGAGTTCCGTAGGTTCTACCGAAGATGTGGGGGTCGAGCATACCACCATTAATTGGCGGTGCGATGTCAAAGTGGGCGCCAAAAACCATCCATTTGTCGCGATCAACCTCTCCCCAACGATATCCACAAATGTTGTACGCTTCTGGATTTTGAGCTCCCGTCATCAACGAATCGTAAACGAACCGTTGTACAATCACTTCAAGTCCAAAGTTTTCCATCGTTTGTATGAGATACTGCGCCGCATCTTCGTAGGCTGCGTTCCCCTGTCCAGCCCAACGATCGAGGTAGCCTACCGCCCCATCCGCTGCATCTGTCGGGTCGAGGGTTTCGTCTGACATGACGTTGATGTAATTGAAAACGGTCCTCCCATCAACAAGCCCGGTGGAATGTCGACCGCCCTCAGATTCAGTAAAGCCGGGCGCCTGTGGACGTTCGACTGAAAGTAGAATTGGTGTCGCTGCACCCCCGTTCGAAACGGTTGTATTAACGGTGTCAATTGAATTGTTTAGACCAGCAACACGCGAGACACCCTGCCCAGATTGCGCTTCGAAACCTCCACGTTCCCACCATGTTTTCCAAGACTCATCGATTGAACGAATCGGCCAATTTTCTCTTCCATATTCACCAACCAAAATGACTGCTGTGTCTGTTCGAGGTGGCGCAAGCACAGTGAGTAGAACGCTCTCACCAGCCTTCAAGTCAATAACAGTTGAATTTTGGACGAACTGTGTATCGGTGTTGAGAATAAGGTAAGGAATGTATGCGGAGAGATCTCTATCAGCGGCGATTGTTAGTCCTTGAAAAACGCCCCCGATCAATGTCTCTGGAGTGATGGTAACGTCGCCTGTACCGACCTTTGCGTCGTCACCCGTTTCACCAAAACATCCTGCAAGGGGAGCAAGCATCATGATGCAAACCAGACCGAGCGCCCTACGAGCATCTCTCCCCATGAATCAATGCAAACCCTCTCTCTATCTCAATTCTTTGCATATAAGAACTCAAGGATGTTAAATTGTAGGAATGTCTAAATTTACTTTGGATTCAAGTCGAACATGGCGAATAGGGCACCCTCAGAGCCACCAAAATCCATCATCATTTCAGAAGAATTGTCTTCAATCGAACTAAATAATAGCAAAGCCAACTCCTTACTTGAAATCCCTCAGACAGACCCAAAGGAAGCAATTGGATTTATCGGGGTTGGACTGATTCTCATGCTTCTTGCAACAATAGTTCCCACCTGGCTGACAACAGAAGCAACAATCGATCGCTTCGGTGATAATGAACAAGAAGCGCTGATAGGCTTCAGACAAATCACTCTTGAGGATTGTGAGTATAGCTTTTGCTCAGAATCCAATCGACAGAGCAATGCAGCACTGTACAAATCATGCTACGACCAGTTTATGGGGGAGAGTGGAGGAGATGAATGGTATGTGGATAACATATGTGATACGTGGAGAGAATTAAAATTTGCAGGGAATGCAGCGACCGTATTGCTCCTCTCTACACTTCTCATATACATTTATCCAATTATAAAATTCAAGAAATTAGATGAGATCCTCTCCAACAAACAATCACATTCGTTAATGTTCATCGCAGGCATCATGATTCCGTTCTCATTCGTGATATGGTTCATGTTTATCCCAAGCGAACTGAAGGGTGGAGCAACCTTTGGTCTCGGAAGTTGGATTGCCACACTGTCATCAATTCTTTCGGTAGTTGGTGCAGTAAAACTTCAACGCTCTTCCGATAACTGACGGCTTTTACCAAGTGTTGTCGAAGATTGCACCATCATCCTTGAACGATTTGAATTCGAGATGGTTACCAGATGGGTCAACGATGAACATCGTCGCCTGTGAACCAGGTTGATCTTCGTACCGAGTATAAGGGCCAATAACAAATTTAACACCGTCTTTCTTGAGTTTATCCTTTAATTGGTGCCAATCATCCCATTCCATGACAATTCCAAAATGCATTGCAGGAACATCCTTTCCATCAACAGGAGTTGTTGACATATTGGGCATCTGCGGAACCAAATGCGCTACGATTTGATGCCCGAAGAATTTGAACACACACGACGCTTCTTTCTCTCGTCCTGTTGTGCATCCGAGGACATCAACATAGAACTGCTTGGCCTTTTCTAAATCATCAACGGGAAAGGCTAGATGGAAAGGTCTGAGTTTTTTTGGTGGAGAATAGTCCGTTCCGCAGCTTCGACAGACGTCGTTTTCATCCCAGTCGCATTGGCGAATACACCCGGACAGATCATCACTTCCACTTGACTGAACAGCCAATGGAATCTGTGAATTGAACGGGAGGAGTTGAACCAGCAAGCATTGCATCAATAGCATCCTTCAATTCACTCGTCGTCGCTGCAGTAGGATCACGTGGGCTGTCGTCCATACGACCACGGTAAATAACAACACCTTCCCCGTTCATCAAGAAGAATTCTGGTGTTCTTTGTGCTCCCCACAAGGTTGCAACTTCTTGGGTACCATCATGCAAATAAGGATATGGCATCCCCTTTCCAGCTCTTTTCTGCATGTTTTCAAAGGAATCCGCTGGGTAGTTATCGGGATCATTTGAATTAATTCCAACAAAACCGATCGCATTGACTTTGCAATATTCTGCCATGTTGTTCATTCGATCAATACTCGCTATGACGTAAGGACAATGATTGCATTCAAAGACAACAACACATCCATTCTTGAGCATTGATGTGGACAAGGAGGAGGTTCCTCCATCCGAATCATTTGCGTTCTTCAGGTTAAATTCCGGGGCGACATCACCAATGTTTAGGGACATAGTTTCGCCTTGTCAACATTATTCATAGGTGTTCGCTTCTACTCAGATGCTTGCGAGCTGCTGCTCACACTGTTGCAACCGTTGCCTAGCAAGGGGGTGATCTGGCTCAAGAGCGAGAACCCCTCTCCATCCAGCAGAGGCCTGTTCGACGTTGTTGCTTGCATGATGAATCGCAGCGGCTTGGACACGAGCATGGATGTTGTTTCCATCCGCGCGAATCGCTGCTTCAAAGTCGCTAAGTGCAGCCTCATACTTTTCCCAAGCAGCGTACAACATTCCACGTTGGTGCCACGCATCTCCATGATCTGGTGCAAGACGCAAGGCTTCATTGATTGGACCCTCGGCCCTCTCAGGGCGGTCGAGTGCAAGGTAGCATGCACCGAGTTTTGTCAACGCCTGATAATGATGGGGGGCCTGCTCAAGAACAGCCAAGAAACCTTCCTTTGCTTCTTCCCATTCAGCAAGGCGTGATTGAGCATCTGCCCGGGCAAAGACAGCTACAGTGAGTTCTGGTGCCAATGAGAGGAGGATGTTTGCATCCTCTTTCGCTTCAACAGCCATGTCCAATGCAAGATAGCAATTGATGCGATTGAGTCGGGCTCGGATGTGCTTTGGCTTTTCATTAAGTGTGTCTGTGTACATCGCAATCGCACGTTCAGGATCGCCAGATTTTATCGCAACGTTCCCTCGAACATAGGCAATTGTTGGACCACTTCCTTGAATTTCAGCAGCATCGATGTAACGCGTTGCTGCATGAATATCGTTCAAGTCAATGGCTAGCATCGCCGCTTCAATGGAACATGATGAATCGGTGTCTCCCAACAATCGGCGGGCTCTGTCCAGCGAATTACCGGCCTCATCGAGGTTCTTTAGAAGTCGTTGAGTTCTGGCTAGGCCGAGCCAAGCCACACCCGTTTCACGATTGAGTTGAAGAGCCGCTTCGAAGGACTTAACCGCCGAACCCAATAGAAGCTGATCGGTTTCACCCGTTCCATCTCGTTGACGATCTGCCCGAGCTAGGTGCAATCGCCCCTCAACAATGTGAAGTTCTGGATGATCGATGGTTGAAGGTGTACCATCGAGTAGTGCTTGAGCTACCTCAATCCTTCCTTCTGAGAGCCGACGTGATGCAACAATGCTACGCAATTCAGCGTCCATAGGGAAGTCATCAATCGCCTTCTCCAAGCATGCCTCAGCAGCCATCAGGTCTCCGGTTTCAGCAAGAAGATCCGCCTTTAGCACAATGAGTTTAGCTCCACCACAATCCAATGCAACAGCGTGTGTTGCTGCCTTTAGAGCCTCTTTTTCGCGCCCTTGTTTGACGCTTAGTAAAATGGCACGTAATGCCCATGCATCTCCTATCTGGCGATCCAAATTGAGGCATTGGTCCACAGCTTCGAGTGCACGTTCACTCTCCTCTGCTTCATGGAGTAACTCTGCGTATTGGAGCCAGTACTCGGATTTGGTGTTGTCCTCGGCTAACGCTTGTTCTATTGCATCAATAGCCTCGTTCGCAGACCCTGCGCGATGACGGAGCCCCGCAAGAAGAGAACGATCTGCAGGTGTATCCAAGCCCAAAGCCTCCAATCTCCTCACATCCTTTTCTGCGTTCTCATCGCCCTGCTGAACGAGAATGTGCGCGTGTGTACGCAACAATTCAGGGTTGTCAGGATCAAGATGAAGTTGAGATTCGAGCCAATGCAATCGTAGAATACCATCGCCTTTGAGAATTGCAACTTTCTCCAATCCCTTCAGCACGACATCGTTACCAGGCAACGACTGATGCGCAGAACCAAACGCATCCTCCGCCCAAACGAGGTCTTGAAGATAAAGTGCACACAATCCTACCTGCAGCGACTGTCTACCACTTAGCCCGAGACTTAACACGGTCATCCCATGCTTATTGAGGACTCCAAAAAGCCGAGAAGCCATTTCAAACTGCATTGACGATAATTGTAAATCGATGTCCTGCAGCGGGACCGAGGAACAAACTGCATCGATGGCATCAATCGCAGTCGCCGTGGATACATCGCCACTTTCCAATGCAGCAATTGCTTGGTGGGCTCGAATCCCATGGTCTACGTTGGGTTTCGTTGCTCGAATCGCACCCAATAGCGAGTCATAATGGTCAATTTTTTTCTGTAGGACCACCAACGCATCCGTTGTTTGTTTGGCGTGTGCCCCTTGGGATTCCGAAAGTACAAGAGTACGGTCTGAGACCCGCTGAAGTGCATTTCTTGCATGGTAAAGGTTCCATGCAAGGGCGCTCGCAGCCCCAACCGATAGTCCAACAAGAAGGAAGGTAATTGGCTCCATTAGCCATTTAGTTGTTCATGTGCCTTTATGTTCTGCGGTCTTCACGAAGGCTCTAACCCTTGTTTTCGAACCCTTTGGAGAGAACCGAACCCCCACAATATTGGATAAAACGGCTGAATTTACGGCTCACATTGAAATCCTATGCCATGATGTCCAACACTTGAGGAGTAGGCATGGTAACAGATGACGTCTCTGAAGGTGACGGAATGCCCCCTCCCCAAATTCAAAATTTGGAGAATCTCGGATTCGATGTCGACGCCATTGATATCGAACTCGATGCGCTCAGTGCCTCTGAGTTGGAGCAGATTCAAGCCAAGGTCTCATTGGCGCTTCTTCTGAGAAAACGAATTCAACCTTTTTTGAGCTCAACCGAGGTCCAAGAAATGAATCAGGATTTGGCAAATCCATTCAATGTTGAAACGGTTGAGTCTCGGTTCCTGCAATGGGCTGCTACCAATGCACCATGGGCGCCTGGTTACTTCCGCTGGTATCAAGCATGGTCTGAAAACGAGGATGTTCTTTCCCAATATTGGGATATTATCGAACGGTGCGCGAAGCTTGACGAATCGAGTTGGACATCATTGGATTTACTTTTACCTCTTCTCTCTGAATCTGCAAATCACGCACGCATTCTCTCAGAACTTGCGCTGCTTGTTGATGATGAGGGACGTCAACGAACGTTGTTGGAAAAAGCCGTTCATCAACTTCAAGCCAAAGGCTACACGATTGAATTTTCTTCATTGAAGATCATCGATCAATTTGACATAGTTGAGGAAATGCAAACTTACTCAAATCAGATTGACCTATTGGAACTTGATATCCAATCATCAATTCTTCCATACGACCCCATTTTAGCTGATACGTTCATGAAGAGGGTTGCTGAACTCATTGAATCTCCGTCGGTTGAAATTTCAACCTTACAAAAAAATGTGGAGACGGTATCAGAACATTTGGAAACACGTTTGAGGGAAATGAATGCTCTGATTCACAAATGGCATACAGAAGGATTCTCTTACCAAGAACGGTTGAGAATACTTCCTGAAGAATTGCTTGAGTGGGAACACCTTCTACCAGAAATTGAACAACAATACCATCGACACGCAGGAGCGTATGAACGTTGGAAAGAAATATCCAAACTATGGGATTATGCTGATGCCTCAATCGACCAACTTGCAGGCAGACTTGAGCATACAGACGCCTTCCTCGATAAAATTGAATCTTTGGAACAGCAATGGACAGAGAAAGAACTCCAGGGGGCATCGTTGATCGAGCGATGGGAACAACTCGGATTTGATATGGATATATGGAGGTACAAAATTACCCAAGACCCGCGTCAAGGTTTATTGGAGTTGAATCAAAAACTCCCAGCATATCAACGTGCGAACGACCTACTTGAGAACATGCTTAGAATCGATACATCGCTTGGTGGAGAAGAAGATGTGGAGCAGAGAGCATCAATTTTACGGACAATGGATTTAGAAGTTGATCTTCTTGACGAGATGCAACAATGGCTTGAGAAGAAAACACTCCGTAACACACGCCATCGCCGTTTGCTGCAAAGCGAATGGGAGCAGGCAGTGCGCGAAGGAAAAGCGAAATCTGGAGCGACATTCTCTGACTTACACTCTTTCGAGATCGCTTTGGCATCGATTGAACATCAGTCTCGTGGTAAGATTTCCAACAACACGATTTCAAATGCGATGTCTAGAGTCAATGCGGAACTTCTACGGCTTGAAAGTCGCGGCTGGAACATCACCGAACTCCTTCACCTCCAAGAAAAAGAACCAGGATCCTTCTTCAACCAATTCGGCCAATCAATGGAGGCAGTGTCTCGTATTGGTCCAATTCAGCGACGAATTGGAGCGCTTGATTGGCGCCGAGATGTGGGACGGGCGGATGCTGTATCAAATCAGGTTCGTAATCCGTTGGAATTGGTCCGCATCGAACAACAAATCCCTGCACTTATCCGTCATTTGGCTGAACGAGATATCGAGGACGAGGACTACACATACAGCGCTTGGTTACCCGAACAACGCCCCGTTCTTCTTCCGCGGGAACAATCGGTGATTCAGAAAATCCCTGCAAAGGTTCAACCAAACTCAACGCTTGAAGAAGCACATGAAGCAATGCTAGAGGCGATGGACGAACACTTTGAACCGACCACTGAGGCCGATGATGATGTGAATGTCGTCGAGACAACTGAAATCATACAACCCTCAACTAAAACCCCAAAGGAAACAACACTCGAGGAAATCAAATCAGTTGCACCCGTCAAACCAAAAGAACAAGCTAAACCACTGAAGATTCCTATACGGGAGGTAGACGTCTCATCGTATGAACACCTCCTTCATGTTCTTGGATTAACGACAGAAGCCAATGCTCTTGCAGGTTCAGGTGACGTATCGAACCTTCGAAGAGCACTCGCATCTCACGTAGGAGTGGAACCGCGCGACATTCGCGTGGATCGTTTGCTACGTTTGGTGTTGAGACTGCTTCCACAAAACGATTCAAATGATTCAAACCGATCAAGAATGATCGATTCCATTGGCGATGCATTACCAAAATACACTCAATGGGTCAGAATGCGACTTGAAGCCCGCCATATGGGAGCATCCGGCGACTTCTTTGAGGATGCCGCACGATTGGGTATGGCATTGAACAGAACGCCAGGGCCAGGCGTTCGGGTACCACTTCAAGCAGATGTTGAACCACTTCCTGAAAGT
>OCZA010000834.1_pt1 | contig 10129 bp, 9 predicted proteins | sample 1539021 | NCBI WGS metagenome assembly OCZA01 (sample SAMEA2619376, study PRJEB22493) | marine metagenome | biome: marine biome (ENVO:00000447); feature: surface water layer (ENVO:00002042); material: "saline water (ENVO:00002010), including plankton (ENVO:xxxxxxxx)" | depth 5 m
TAGATAATATTAAAGTTGAGATTGATCAGGAAAATTCAAAAAGAAATATTTGGTTACTACCTTCCGATAAACCTTTAGGCAAAACTAAACCATTTGTAGATTATCAAAACGATGCAACGGCTAAAGATATAAAATTAGCATTAAGAGAAGGTTTTAGATCTATTGAGCATGTTAAAAGATACACGACTACCGGTATGGGAACTGATCAAGGTAAACTAGGAAATATGCATGCATTAGGAATAATTGCAGATACTGCCGGCGTTAAAATGGGAGAATTAGGAACTACTACATTTAGACCTCCTTACACACCATTAACATTTGGAACTATTGTGGGTCGAAATGTAGGAAAGTTTTTTGATATTTTTAGAAGAACACCAATGAATGATTGGCATGTTGAAAATAAAGCTGAATTTGAAAATGTCGGTCAATGGAAGAGAGCATGGTACTACCCTATTAACGGAGAAACTATGCATCAAGCAGTTCAAAGAGAAAGTAAAGCTGCTAGAGAAAGTGCTGGTATACTGGATGCCTCTACTCTTGGTAAAATTGATATTCAAGGAAGTGATGCTTCTGAATTCTTAAATAGAGTTTATACAAATGCTTGGTCAAAATTAGCTATAGGAAAATGTAGATATGGCCTAATGCTAAATGAAGATGGTATGGTTTATGATGATGGAGTTACAACAAGATTAGGTGAAAATCATTACATCATGACCACAACAACTGGTGGAGCAGCAAATGTTTTAGGTAAACTTGAAGACTATCTTCAAACAGAATGGCCTGAGCTTGATGTTTACTTAACTTCTGTAACAGATCATTATGCTACAGCGAGTTTATGCGGACCTAATAGTAAAAAAATTCTTAAAAAAATAATTCCTGATTTAGATTTATCAGATGAAAATTTTCCTCACATGTCATTCAAAGAAGCGAATATTGGTAATATCCAGTGCAGAATAATGAGAATTAGTTTTACTGGAGAACACAGCTACGAAATAAATGTTCAAGCAAGTTATGGAAAAGATTTATGGGAAAAGTGCATGGAAGCAGGTCAAGAGTTTAACATTACTCCTTATGGAACTGAAACAATGCACTTATTAAGAGCAGAAAAAGGTTTCATCATTGTAGGTCAAGATACTGATGGAACAATGACCCCTATCGATCTTCAAATGGATTGGATAGTAAGCAAGAAGAAATACGATTTCATAGGAAAAAGATCTCTTTATAGATCTGATACAATGAGAGAAGATAGAAAGCAATTAGTAGGTTTATTAACTGATGATCCAAATATTGTTTTAGAAGAAGGAGCACAAATAGTTTCTGAGTTAAATCAAAGTCCAGTAGAAATGCTTGGACATGTAACTTCAAGTTATTTCAGTCCAAACCTAAAGAAATCAATAGCACTTGCAGTAGTTAGAGGTGGAAAAGATATGATGGGAAAAAAACTTTTTGTGCCCATGGAAAATAAAAATATTAATGTCACTGTTGCGAATCCAGTATTTTATGATGAGAAAAATGAGAGGTTAAATGCTTAACTATAATTCAGTTATTAAAAATGAAATTAAGCAAGAAAGTATTTCTGTAAAGGAAATCTCTCCAGTAATAAAAATTAATTTGAGAGGTAAAAAAAGAGAATTTTTAACAAATGTTGGTAAAAATCTTAATATGATCTTACCTACAGAAGCAAACACTTCAACAACGAGTGATAAATTAACAGCAATATGGCTTAGTCCAGACGAATGGATGATAATCTCAAATGAGCTGGCAAGTAAAGACACTAATAAATCCGATCTATATGAAATGTTATTTAATAGTATTTCAAAAACAAATTTAGGTGCTGTTATAGATGTAACAGATCAATTTGTTCAATTAGAACTTAAAGGTGAAAATGTCTATGAAATCTTTTCAGCAGGATCTCCCTTTAATTTTAATGAATTTAAAGAAAAAAAAGGATCAACAACTCAGACAGTTTTAAATCATGTAGATGTAATTCTGCACCATAAAGATGAAAATATTTTAAATCTGTTTGTTAGAAGATCTTTTGCTGAACATCTTTGTTCTTGGATTGAAGACTGTGCTTCAAGATTATAAACTTATTTTTTTCTTCTAAAGTCCCATGGCATTTCAAATTTACCTTGCCAAAGGCCTTTTTTTTCATTTTTAGCATTAATTTCGTTTGATATATATTTTTTTGAGTATTTTCTATAAGCTACTGCATAACCGTTTGAAACTAGCCAAGAATTCAGATTTAAATTTCTTTTATAGCACTCTCCAATTAATCTTTTATATCTGTCAATATCCAAAATTTTACAAGTTATTACTTTGTTATTTATTTTTTTTTGTAATTTTTGAGTTGAAATTTTTCCACATGGATAATCTTTAGTAAAAGTAAAAAAAATTATTGTTAAATATGGTTTTTTACACATTTGCTTGAATTCAGGTGCATCAATTCCATGCAATCTTATCTTTTTTGAATTTATTTTTATTGTATCACCATCAATAATTTGAGCATTTCCAGAAATTTCTTTAATCTCTTCAGACCTAACATCGTTATATGTGAGAATAAAAAAAATCGAACAGATTATAATTAAAATTATCGCTTTCCTTTTTGTAAAAAACATATTTAAAAAATATTAAATATTAGCTAATTTATGTTTAATATAATATTTAACATAAAATAGTAACATCAATGATATCAACCATTGAAAGATAGCCCAAATATAAAAAAAAGTTTTAAAATCTGCATTTAAATACTTTGCAATGTAAAAGGATAAAACTGGTACTATAACATTTCTGGCAATATTATTAACCATGGCTTTTTCAGATTTTTTTAAAGCCATAAAAAATCCATTTGATAAGAAAAATATTGGATAAGCAGGTAAAATAAATGCAGAAATCTTAAGGTACATCGAGCCATGCATAATTACCTCTGGGTTTGAAGAAAAGAATTTAGGAACAATGTCAGCACTTATAAAAATAACTACACCAGCGATTAACATTATAAATAGACCGTATTTTATTGAGGTAAAATAGGATTGCTCCACTCTATCGTAATATTTTGCTCCAATATTTTGCGCTATTATAGAAATTATTGCTGTATTAATTCCTAATATTGGTAACAAAACTACTTGCTCAATTCTTGTGGCAGATCCATACCCTGCTACAGCATATTCACCAAATAACCCAACATATGTAAAAACAATTGTTGCAGCAATAGAATACCCTAATATGGCAATTGTAATTGGCATTGATTGAAAAAAAATATTTTTTAAGAAAAAAAATTTAGCTTTGAAATGGTCTAAAGTTATTTGTTTAATTCTTTGATTATTTAATATTTTTATCAAAATAACCAACAAAGATACAAATTGAGCAATTAAAGTTGCTATCCCAATACCAGTTATTCCTAATGGTGGTATAAATAAAAAACCAAATATAAAAATTGGATTTAAAATAATGTTTAAGAAAAAAGAAAATATTAGAACATTTCTGTAAGTTTTAGTATCTCCTTCTGCGTGTAAGAATGAATTTAATGCTACTACTAAAATAAATAATATCGTACCTAAAAAAATTACATTTATATATTCGAGTCCAAGAATTGTTACTTCTTGAGAGGAATTCATTAATAAGAATATCTTTTCACCAAAAGCAAATCCTAAAATAGATACAACTATCGAGATTATAATCGAATAAATGATTACATTTCCAAAATAACTTAAAACATTTTTTTCGTTTTTTTCTCCGATACTGCTGCCAATCAATGATGTTCCCGCTACGGTAACTCCAATGGATGTCGCAATAATCAAAAAATATATCGGAAAAGACTTGCTCAAAGCAGATAAGGCTTCTGGCGATATTTTTCCTGCATAAAAAGTATCTACGATTGTATAAAGTGTTTGGAATAAGGTTCCTACACTTGCTGGTACAGCAAGTTTTCTTACTAACAACGAAACTTCATCTTTTAATAAATTCATTAATTTAAGATTTGTTAATACTCTTTTTGGAAGATATGTCTTTTTCCTGCTTCTTTAGCAAGATTAATTTGTTTTTGTCTCATTCTAAATCTTGATTTTTGATGATCTGTTAGATTATCGTGACAATTTGGACATGAAACACCCTCTTCATATTTTTTTGATTTTTTATCCTTACGAGATACAGGCTTCCTACAACCGCTACACATTGAGTAAGAACCAACTTTTAGACCATGTTTTAAACTAATCCTGTTATCAAAAACAAAGCATTCACCTTTCCATAAACTTTTTTTCTTATTTGTTTTTTTAAGATAATTTAAAATTCCACCATTTAACTGATAAATGTTATTAAACCCTTTATTCTCCAAATATACAGATGCCTTTTCACAACGAATTCCACCAGTACAAAACATAGCTATAGGTTGATTTTTTTTTAATTTTTTTAGATATTTTGGAAAATCTCTAAAGTTATCAACATCAGGATTGATTGCTCCCTTAAATGTTCCAACATCATACTCAAATGGTTTTCTCGCATCTATAAGAACAGTATCCTTTTCTTTAATCAGCTTATTCCATTTGATTGGATCTACATGGCTATCCTTTTTCTTTATTCTTTTGTTTAAAATTAAATTCATAGGAACAACCTCGTTTTTGATTTTCACTTTAGGTTTATGAAATGGTTGGAATAAGCTTTTAGACTTATTGCTGCTGTTAAATTCTTTAAATTTAAAAGCTCTTTTTAAATTGTTAATTGTGAATTTAATGTCTGCAGCTTTACCAGAGATAGTTCCATTTACCCCTTCTTTAGAGATAATTATCGTACCTCTAATGTTTTTCTTTTTAAAAGTTTCGAATAAAACTTTTTGTTTTTTCTTCAGATAAGAAATTTTAACAAATTTATAAAAACCAACTACTTCGAACATTATAATTTTCTACAAACAGTCATTCCATCACCAAGAGGAATTATTAATTTTTCAACCCTTGTATCCTTTGAAATATGATTATTAAACTCTTTAATATTTTTAGTAAATTTATCAGTATTGTTTTCATTAACAACTTCTCCATACCATAAAACATTATCAATGATTATTAGACCATTTTTGTTCAATAATTGTAAAGAACGTTCATAGTATTCAATATAATTCATTTTATCAGCATCAATAAAAACTAAATCAAACTTTTCATTTTTAATTTCATCTAAACTTTCTAAAGCAGGTTTAATTAATGTTTTTATTTTATGGTCTTGATTAGCTTTTTTAAAAAAATCTATTGCAACTTTATTAGTTTCTTCATTTTTATCTAAAGCAATTATTTTGCCGTCATCTGATAATGCCAAAGCCATAGATAACGTACTTAATCCTGTAAATGTACCTATCTCTAAAACTTTTTTGATATTTGAAATTTTTATAATTAAATGCAGAAATTGACTTTGTGAAATTGAGATTTGCATTCTTTTGATATCACCAAGAGAAGTGTTGTAATCAATTATTTCTTTTTGGACTGGATGTAAATTAAATCCATGACTTAAAATATACTCTTGGAGTTCTTTAGTTATATTTAGGTCTGAACCCATAAATTCTAAAGTTTTTTCTTTAAAATCTCATTAACTAATTGAGGATTTGCTTTTCCACCAGAAACTTTCATTACTTGACCTACAAAGAAACCAAATAATTTAACTTTACCTGATTTATATTCGGTAGCTTTGTCTCTGTTATCATCAATAACCTTATCTATCAGTGCCTCAAGTGCTTTTGGATCACTCTCTTGTTTTAAACCTTTTTCTTCAACAATTTTCTGAGGATCTTTGTCACCTTCCATCATTTGTTCAAAAACTGTTTTTGCAATTTTTCCAGAAATTGTTCCGTCTTTAATTAAATTAATTAATTTTGATAAGTTGCCTGCGCTTATAGGGCTTTCAGTTATTTCTAAATTTTTTTCATTTAAGGCTGCAAATAATTCACCAATTATCCAATTTGTTGCAAGTTTTACATCAGATTTCTTAATTACATTTTCAAAGTAATTTGATGTTTCAATATCAGAAACTAAAATGTTTGCTTCATAAGGAGATAACTTGAATTTTTCTATAAATCTTTTTTTCTTTTCATCTGGTAGCTCTGGAATTTCTGATTTTAAGTTTTCAATAAAATCATCTGAAACTTCTAATGGCAATAAGTCTGGATCTGGAAAATATCTATAATCATGAGCATCCTCTTTTGATCTCATTGATCTAGTTTCATTCTTTTTAGTATCAAAAAGTCTTGTTTCTTGATCAATCGTTTGACCATCCTCAATTAAATCAACTTGTCTATTAGCTTCGTATTCAATTGCCATCTGCATGAATTTTATTGAGTTAACATTTTTAATCTCACATCGGGTTCCAAACTCTTTTGAACCTTTTTTTCTAACAGATACATTTACATCGGCTCTTAAAGATCCTTCCTGCATGTTTCCATCACAGGTGCCTAAATATCTCATTATAGATCTTAATTTTTTAATATATGCATTTACTTCATCTGGGGACCTTAGGTCAGGTTTACTTACAATTTCCATTAAAGCCACACCTGATCTATTTAAATCTACAAAAGTATTTTTAGGATCTAGATCATGAATGCTTTTACCTGCATCTTGCTCCAAGTGTAATCTTTCTATACCTACCTCTTTTTGACCATCTGGCATATCAAGTATTACTTTACCCTCACCTACAATTGGATCTTTGAATTGTGAGATTTGATATCCCTGAGGTAAGTCAGCATAAAAATAATTTTTTCTATCAAAGACAGATCTCTTATTGATTTTAGCTTTTAAACCAATTCCTGTTTTGATAGCTTGTTTTACGCAATACTCGTTTATTACCGGCAACATTCCTGGAAATGCTGCATCAACTAAACTTACTTGAGTATTTGGCTCAGCTCCAAATTTGGTCGCTGATGTTGAGAATAATTTTGACTCCGATGTAACTTGTGCATGAACTTCTAAACCAATGACAACTTCATATTGATTATCATGTCTATTAATTAGATATTCAGATTTGTTCTTACTCACTTAATCCACCAATCAGTAATATTGTTTTTAAAATTAATTTTTTCTTCCATAGCATATGCAATGTTTAAAATATTTTGTTCATCAAAAGCTTTACCAATTATCTGTAATCCTAATGGATATCCTTTAGCATCATGGCCTGCAGGTATAGAAATTCCAGGTAAACCTGCTAAATTTACAGGAACAGTAAAAATATCATTTAAATACATTGAAACCGGATCATTTGTTTTTTCACCAATTTTAAACGCAGAACTTGGAGTGGATGGGGTTAGAATTGCATCAACTTTTTTATAAGCATCATCAAAATCATTTTTAATAAGTTTTCTTACCTTTTGAGCTTTAAGATAATAAGCATCATAATATCCTGAAGATAAAACATAAGTTCCAATCATTATTCTTCTTTGAACTTCAGCACCAAATCCTTCAGATCTAGTTTTTTCATACATATCAATAAGATTTTCTCCTTCAGCTCTAAAACCATATTTAACACCATCGTATCTAGCCAAATTAGATGAGGCCTCTGCTGGTGCTACTATGTAATAAGTTGGTAGTGCATAATTAGTATGAGGTAGAGATATATCGATAATCTCAGCACCACAATCTTTTGCGTATTCAATACCTTTTTTCCATAGGTCTTCTATTTCTTTAGGCATGCCATCTACTCTATATTCTTTGGGTATTCCTATTTTTTTACCTTTAATATCTTTTGTTAATTCTTTGCTGTACTCGTTTCTTTTAAAGTCTATTGATGTAGAATCTTTTTCATCATAAGTGCTAATAACTTCCTGCAACAATGCACAATCTTTAACATTTTGCGCCATTGGACCAGCTTGATCTAGGGATGATGCAAATGCTACAATTCCGTATCTAGAGCAACTACCATAAGTAGGTTTTAATCCGACAGTTCCAGTAAATGAAGCAGGCTGTCTTATAGATCCACCTGTATCTGTTCCAATAGTTATTGGTGTTAATTGAGCTGCTACAGCAGAAGACGATCCACCTGAAGAACCTCCTGGAACTAAATTCTTATCAATTGGGTTTTGTACATTACCAAAAAAACTAGTTTCATTAGATGAACCCATTGCAAATTCATCACAATTTAATTTACCCATTAGGATAGCTCCTTCATTCCAAATGTTTTGTGTGACTGTTGACTCGTATGTTGGAACAAAGTTATTTAAAATCTTACTACCTGCCGTAGTTCTTAAATCTCTTGTACAAAATAAATCTTTTACAGCCATTGGAATGCCAGGCAATTTCAGATCAAGATTAGGTTTTTCATCAAACTTTTTTGCTTTATTTAAAGCATTTGCATAATCTTCAGTTATATATGCATTTAATTCTTTTGATTTTTCTGATCTTTCAACAAATGCTTTAGTAACTTCACTTGAGGAAAGTTTTTTACTTTTTATATTTTCTACTAACTCAGATAATGATTGTTTAGTTATATCTGACATTATTCAATTACCTTTGGTACTACAAAATAATCTTCATTTTCCTTAGGAGAATTTTTTATTACTTGATCTCTTAAGTTTTTACTTTTTACTTCATCTGATCTTAGTTTTAGAGTTGTTTCAGCAACAGAAGTTAATGGTTCAACATTGTCAGTTTTTAATTCGTTAAGTTTTTCAATAAAATCGAAAATTGAATTTAAATCTCCTGCAAGTTTCTCTGCTTTTTTCTCATCTACAGAAATTCTTGATAGTTTAGATATGTGCTTTATTGTTTTAAGATCGATGCTCATATGGTATTTAAATATGTCGCAAACTATCACTTAAGTTTAAAATATACAATATGATCACTATTGAAGAATTCAAAAAAAAACAGTCTGAAACCTCTAGATTGATTGGTTTAGATCTTGGTTCAAAAAGAATCGGTGTATCAATTTGTGATGAAAAACAGTCAATAGCCACACCCTTTAAAACGATCAATAAAACCAATAATGATGATCTAATCAACGAATTAAAAAAAATAATAGAGGAAAACAATATTAAAGGAATTATCATTGGATATCCAATTAACATGGATGGTTCATTAGGTCCTTCTGCTCAATCAGTAAGTGATGTGTCTAAAAATATAGACCAAAATGTTGATGTAGATGTTTGCCTATGGGATGAAAGACTTTCAACTGTTGGTGCATTTAATCTATCCAGTCAGCTTGATGTTAATGTTTCTAAGCGTGAAAAAAACATAGATCAAAACGCAGCTGCATTTATTCTTCAAGGAGCTATAGATTATTTAAATAATTAATCCTTGCCATTTAGGGGCTTTATAGCTATAGAGTTAATTTTAATGGCAATTAAAACCAATAAAGCTATTAAAATCTCACAAAAACATCTGTTAGGTATCCAAGATTTATCAGTTAATGATATTAATTATATCCTGGATGAGTCAGAAGCTTTCATAAAATTAAATCAGAGTAAAAATAAAAAAATTGATGTGTTAAGAGGTAAAACACAAATAAACTTATTCTTTGAGCCATCAACTAGAACACAAAGCTCATTTGAACTTGCTGGAAAAAGACTTGGTGCAGATGTCATGTCAATGAATATGGGTAACTCAGCCATTAAAAAAGGTGAAACTTTGATTGATACAGCAATGACCTTAAATGCAATGCATCCTGATATAATTGTGATCAGACATCAAGACTCTGGTGCTTGTAATCTATTATCTCAAAAAGTTAATTGTGTTGTATTAAATGCTGGTGATGGTAGACGTGAGCACCCTACCCAAGCATTATTAGATGCATTAACAATTAGAAATCGAAAAAAAAAAATTCAAGGATTAAAAATAGCAATATGTGGAGATATACTTCATTCAAGAGTAGCTAGATCAAATATTTATCTTCTTACAATGTTAGGAGCTGAGGTTAATATAGTTGCTCCATCTAATCTTATGCCAAAAGAAATTGAAAAATTTGGTGTAAACACTTTTACTGATATGAAAAAGGGTCTCAAAGATTGTGATATTGTAATGATGCTTAGATTACAAAATGAAAGGATGACCAGTTCATATCTTTCATCGAACAGAGAGTACTACGAATATTATGGATTAACACCAGATAAACTTGATCATGCAAAATCAGATGCTTTAATTATGCATCCTGGTCCAATGAATAGAGGAAT
>OCZA010000838.1_pt1 | contig 10118 bp, 7 predicted proteins | sample 1539021 | NCBI WGS metagenome assembly OCZA01 (sample SAMEA2619376, study PRJEB22493) | marine metagenome | biome: marine biome (ENVO:00000447); feature: surface water layer (ENVO:00002042); material: "saline water (ENVO:00002010), including plankton (ENVO:xxxxxxxx)" | depth 5 m
TGATGCTGATTTTAAATTAAAAATTTTGGAAAACAGCTTTAATGGTTTAGTAATTAAAATTGATGATAAAGAAATAAATACACAATTGATTGGAAGATTCAATGCATATAATTTATTAACTGTTTTTTCAACTGCTAAAATTTTCAATTTAGATTTTGATGAAATTTTAATAAAAATGAGTATGCTTAAAAACCCAAATGGCAGGTTTGATGTAATTATTGAAAATGGTATTATTGGAATTATCGATTATGCGCATTCCCCGGATGCATTATTAAATGTTTTAGAAACTATAATTGAAATAAAACACAAGGAAAATTCTATTATTACTGTTGTTGGATGTGGAGGTGGAAGAGATAAAGAAAAAAGATTAAAAATGGGGAGGATTGCATCAAAATATAGTAATACTGTAATTTTTACATCTGATAATCCTAGAGATGAAGAACCCGAATCAATTATAGATGATATGATTTGTGGAGTTGATATTGAAGATCAATCAAAAGTTATAAATATTGTTGATAGGAAAGAAGCTATAATAAAGGCTTCTAAAATTGCAAAACAAGATGATATTTTATTGTTAGCTGGAAAGGGACATGAAGATTATCAAATTATTAAATCAAAAAAAATAAAATTTAATGATAAAGAAGTATTAACCAAAACCTTAAAAATAGCTGTGTAATGTTTTATTATTTATTTGAATATCTTGAAAAAAATTATCAATTAGCTGGCGCAAGCTTATTCCAATACTTATCATTTAGATCTGCAATAACATTCATATTAGCCTTAGTCATTTCAACAATATTTGGTAAAAAAATTATAAATTTTTTAAAATCTAAACAAATTGACGAGAACATAAGAAAGTTAGACCTACCTGGTGAAAATGCTAAAAAAGGAACTCCTACTATGGGGGGAATAATTATCATTTTATCAACTATAATTCCAATACTTTTATTTGCTGATTTTAAAAATATATATATAATAGTTTTAATCATAACTACTGTATGGTTAGGAATTTTCGGTTTTGTTGATGATTATATAAAAGTTTTTAAAAAAAATAAAAGTGGATTAAAGGGTTCAATAAAAATTCTTGCCCAAGTTGTTCTTGGTTTATTTATTGGATTTACAGTTTATTTTCATCCAGATATTACAACTAGAAATAATGAAATTAATGATAAAAAGATTGAAATAATTTTAGATAAAAATGATAATAAATCTTTAAGAACAACTGTCCCTTTTTTCAAAGACAATGAATTAGATTATGTAAAAGTATTTAAAATGAATTCAGAAAATTTCAATTGGATTTTTTATGTATTCATAGTAACCTTTATTATTGTTTCCTTATCAAATGGAACAAATTTAACTGATGGTTTAGATGGTTTAGCGGCAGGTTCTTCATCAATAATTGTTTTTACTCTTGGAATATTTTCATGGATATCTGGAAATATAATTTTTTCAGATTATTTAAACATCATGTATTTACCCGGCATTGGTGAAATTGTTGTTTTTGTTGCTGCTTTACTTGGAGGATTGATTGGCTTTCTCTGGTACAACACATACCCAGCTCAAATATTTATGGGTGATACAGGAAGTTTAACTGTAGGAGGAATAATAGCAGTTATTGCAATACTAGTTAGAAAGGAGCTTATTTTACCAATACTATGTGGTGTGTTTTTAATTGAAACTCTTTCAGTTATTGTTCAGGTAAGTTTTTTTAAGTATACAAAGAAAAAATTTGGTATTGGTAGAAGAATTTTTCTCATGACACCAATACATCATCATTTTCAAAAGAAAGGATACAGTGAAAGTAAGATTGTAGCTAGATTTTGGATTATTTCAATAATGCTTGCTATTCTATCATTAATAACATTAAAAATAAGATGATAAAAAACAATCAAATAATGATTTTAGGAACTGGTTTGAGCGGAATGGGGTCATTAAAATTAGCCAACAAAATGGGGATTAATGTTTTTATTTCAGATAGTAAAAAAATAAGCAGTGAGACAAAAAAACATTTTTATAAAAATGACATTGAATTTGAAGAAAATGGACATAATAATAACAAGTTAACTGAATCAAAGGAAGTAATTATAAGCCCTGGGATATCATTCAGAAATTTAAAAAAATTATATCCTGAGATTAATAAGAAAAAATTCATTTCAGAAATTGAATTTGCGAGTAGGTATACTGATGCTTACATTATTGCGGTAACTGGTTCTAATGGAAAAACTACAACTGCTAATTTAATATACCATATTTTAAAAAGCAATGGATTAAATGTTGGCTTGGCTGGCAACGTAGGTGTAAGTTTTGCATCATCTGTTTGTGATTATTCATATGATTATTATATAATAGAGATAAGTAGTTTTCAATTAGATCATATTGTAGATTTTAAGCCAGACATTTCAATAATAACAAACATATCGCCTGATCATTTAGATAGATACAATCAAAATTTTGAATCCTATGTTGAATCAAAATTTAGAATAATTCAAAATCAAACAGCAAATGATTTATTTATATATAATAATAACTGCGATGCTACAACAAATATTTTAAATAAAATAAATATACAGCCTAACTGTATCTCAATTTCAATTGACAAAAACAAGGAAAATAAAAAACAAATTTTCCTAAATGAGCACAAAATAAATTCATCAATAAATAAAGAAAAATTTATGATAAGTATAAATAATATTCCATTAAAGGGAATTCACAATCTACAAAATTCTATGGCAGCAATTAGTGTTGCTCAAGTTTTGAAAATTTCAAATGAAAAAATTAAAGAAAGTTTAAAAACTTTTAAAAACATACCCCACAGATTAGAACATTTTTTAACAATACAAAAAGTGAAATATATTAATGATTCAAAAGCTACTAATATTAATGCAGCATTTTATGCATTAGATTCATTTAAAGAGCCAATTGTTTGGATTGTTGGAGGTATTGATAAAGGAAATAACTATCAAGATTTAATACCAAAAGTAAAAAATAATGTAAAAGCAATTATATGCTTAGGTAAGGACAATAATAAAATAATTGACACTTTTTCTAAGCATACAGATTTGATAGTTAGTACAGATGATATTTCAGAAGCTGTAAATAGTGCTTACAAAATTTCTAAGCCTGGCGATGTTGTTTTATTATCACCAGCTTGTGCAAGTTTTGATTTATTCAAAAACTATGAAGACAGAGGAAATCAATTTAAAGATCAAGTAAGGAAACTATGAGTTTGATTAATAGCTTAAAAGGTGATAAAATAATATGGATAGTTGTATTAGCACTATCTATATTTTCATTTTTACCTGTTTACAGTGCAAGCTCAAACTTTGGAGTAAATATGATTTTTTCAAGTGTTTTTAAACATGTTGCAATAATTTTTATAGGTATTATAATTATGTATACAACACATTTGATTGATTATAAATACTTAAGAGGATTATCATTAATTGTTCTTCCATTAGCTATTGTATTATTATTAATAACAGCATTACAAGGAAATGAAATAAGTGGGGCTAATGCAAGTAGATGGATTAGTATACCTTTCATAAATATTTCTTTTCAACCTTCATCATTAGCTTCAATTTTTCTAATGATTTATATATCTAATTATATATCTAAAAATCACGAAAAAAAATTAAATTTTAAAAACTCAATAATAAAATTGTGGTTGCCAATCTTATTAGTTGTAATGTTGGTTTTTCCTTCAAATTTTTCAACTTCGTTTATGATTTTTAGTTTATCATTGATTCTTATTTTCATTGGCCAATATCCTATAAAAAATATTCTCTTAATAATCTTTTCTGGACTTATTCTCACAACAATTTTTATTGGAATAGCTAATAAATACCCTGATATTGTTCCAAATAGGGTAGATACTTGGTCTAATAGAATTGAAAATTTTGTTAATCCAAGTTTGGATAATGATTCAAATTACCAAATAAACAGAGCTAAAGCAGCAATTGCTAGTGGTTCAATATTTGGCGTAGGAGCTGGAAAAAGTTCAATGAAATATATTTTGCCACAAAGTACATCAGATTTTATTTTTTCTATAATAACCGAGGAATATGGTCTTATTGTGGCAATTATAATATTACTATTATATATAATATTACTGTTCAGAATTGTTATCATTTCATATAAGTCTAATAATATTTTTGGTCAATTACTATCGCTTGCAGTTGGATTACCTATTGTTTTTCAGGCTTTAATAAATATGGGTGTTGCTGTACATTTATTTCCAGTGACTGGACAACCTTTACCATTGATAAGCACTGGTGGAACATCTATTTGGATTACTTTTTTTGCTTTTGGAATATTATTAAGTATTAGTAGGACAAATTTCTTAAACAACATTGAATTAGAAACAGAAAAAATAAATAATGAGTCTTAATTTAATAATATCTGGTGGTGGAACAGGTGGTCATATTTATCCTGCAATAAGTATTGCAAACCAGTTAACTAAAAAAATTAATAATTGTGATATACTTTTTGTTGGAGCAAAAAGTAAAATGGAAATGATAAAGGTTCCAGAAAATGGTTATAAAATTATTGGATTATGGATTTCTGGATTTAAAAGATCATTAAATATTTCTTCAAATTTATTATTACCAATCAAAATTTTAATAAGCTTAATACACTCATTATTTATAATTATAAGACATAAGCCAAAGCTTGTTATTGGAACCGGAGGTTATGCAAGTGGACCTGTAATGTATATTGCAGCATTGATGAATATACCTGTTTTTATTCAAGAGCAAAACTCATATCCTGGATTAACTAATAGGATTTTATCTAAGTATGCAAAGAAAATATTTGTAGCGTATGATGGTATGGAAAAGTATTTTAAGGAATCCGAAATTATTCTTTCAGGTAATCCAATAAGAAAATCAATAAAAAATATTAACTCAAAAAATAAGAATGAATTTTTAGATTCAATAAATTTCAATAAAAAATTAAAAACTGTTTTAGTTCTTGGTGGTAGTCTAGGGGCTGATAGAATTAATGAATTTATAACTCAAAACTTAAGTTTTTTTGAAAAAAATAATCTTCAAGTAATACTACAATGTGGATCAAGGTATTATGATAAGTACAAAAATTTTAATAGTAAATTATTAAAGGTTTTACCATTTATCAAAGAAATGGACAAAGCATTTTCAGCTGCAAGTATTATTATTTCAAGATCTGGTGCAAGTATTATTTCAGAGTTATGTTTCGTTGGTAAGCCAGTTATTTTTATTCCCTCTCCTAATGTTGCTGAGAATCATCAATCTAAAAATGCAAAAAAATTATATGATATAGGTGCTGCAGAATATGTGGAGGAAGATGAAATAGAATATAAATTAAAATCAATAATAAATAAAATAGTTGTTAGTGAAATTTATAGTAACTCTTTATCAAATAATATAGGAACACTTTCCAAACCAAACGCATCAAAAATAATTGTTAATGAAATAAAGCAGTATTTAAAATGAGTTATTTAGAATATAAAAATTATTATTTTATTGGAATTGGAGGAATTGGCATGTCTGCAATGGCAGAATATGTACTTTCAATTAATAAAAATATTGCTGGTTATGATAGAGAAGAATCATTTTCTACCAATCGACTGGAAAGTCTAGGTATTAAAATTATTAATCAAGATAATCCAGATTATATAAATTTAAAATTTAAAGAAAATAAAAAGACTTTAGTAGTTTATACACCTGCTATCAGTTCAAGTAACTCAATTTTAAAATATTTCAAAAAAAATAAATTTAAAATTATTAAAAGATCTGATCTCCTTGCAGAAGTCGTAAATTCTAAATTTTGTATTGCAATAGCTGGAACACACGGAAAAACAACTACGACTTCAATCTTATCTCATATATTATTTAACTCAAAGCTAAAATTTACTTCTTTTATTGGTGGAATTATTAGAGGATATGAATCAAATATTATATTAAATGGAAATAAAATATTCCTTGTTGAAGCTGATGAATATGATAAAACTTTTTTAAAAATTAAACCTAATATTGCATCAATAATTAATATTGATGGTGATCACTATGATATTTACTCAAATATTTATGACTTAAAAAAATCTTTTAAAAAATTCACAAAAAACTTAAAAGAGGGTGGAATATTATTTCATGATTCAACTTTAGATTTTAATGGTTTTTCATTTGGATTTGATTCCAACTCTAATGCTCAAATAATTAATTTAACGCATGTAGAGGGAAAATCAATTTTTGATATTAAAATTAATGAAGATATTTTTAAAAATGTAGAGCTTAATATGCCTGGCACTCATAATGCTATGAATGCTTTGGTTGCCTTTTTAATTGCAATTGAATTAAAAGTTGAGCCTCAAACAATTTTAAATTCATTAAAATCTTTTCCTGGCGTAAAAAGAAGGTTTTCAATTGAGTTGCATGATCCAAAAGTATTTATTGATGATTATGCTCATCATCCAAGTGAAATATTATCTGTTTATAATTCAATAATTTCAATTTATCCAAACAAAAAAAACCTTGTAATTTTTCAACCTCACTTATTTTCAAGAACTAAAGATTTTCTTATTGATTTTGCGAGAGCATTAGAAAAGTTTGATAAAATAGCATTATTAGATATTTATCCAGCTAGAGAAGAGCCAATTAAAGGTATAAGTTCTAAATCAATTTTAGATCATATAAATAATAAAAACAAATTACTAATAAGTAAATCAGAGATTTATGATTTAGTTAAGGAAGATGAATCTGAGTTAATTATATCAATGGGTGCTGGCGATATTGGTAATGAGGTAGAGTCAATTAAACAAGTATTAATAGAAAGCAATGAAAATTAAATTTTTTATTTTATCGTTATTATTAATTTTAATGGTTTTTACTGTTACTTTCTCATCAATTAATAATAACAATCGCTTGGTACAAATCAATCAAAGTAATTTGTCTGACTCAATTTCTATGATTTCTAAAGATTCAATTATTAATTATTTAAAACTAGTGGATGTAATAAAAGACTCTATGTACGTAGGAAATTTAGATTTATTTAATATTGAAAAAAATATTGATAATATTGATTATGTAAAAGACTCTAATGTATTTATTGGAATTAATTCATCTTTGGAAATTGAAATTAATGAAAGAATTCCAGTCATAGAATTAAAAAACTTAAATGTTTACTTAGATAGAGATGGGACTATAGTTCCAAAATCTAAAATTAATAAACCTGAAACAATAAAGTTTTTTGGGAATATTGATTCAACTAACTATAGAAAAATTTCAAATCTTGGTTCATTAATAATAAACGATGAATTCTTAAATCATCATATTAAATATATTTTTTCTGACTCAAAAGAGATATTTATAAAATCAAAAAATCATGGTTATAATATTCAACTAGGATCGTTGGAAATGTTTAAGACAAAGTTGTTAAACTACAAGTTTTTTTATGTCACGAAATATGATAAAGATATTATTTCACAAATAGAAAAAATTAATTTAAAATTTGAAAATCAGGTAATAGTTGAAAAAAAATAATATGGAAAAAAACGAATTATTTATTGGGCTTGATATTGGGACCACTAAAATTGTTGCAATGATTGGAATTGTTAATGAATACGATAAACTTAAAATCATTGGAATTGGTAAGTCTAAGAGTTTAGGTGTACATAGAGGAGTAGTTAATAATATAAGCCAAACAATTCAATCTATCCAAGGAGCAATTAATGAAGCTGAAAATAACTCAAATGAAAAAGTTGACAAAGTTATAGTTGGAATAGCTGGTCAACATATAAGAAGCTTACAGCACAGTGATTACATAACTAGAGAAAATTCTGACCAAGTAATTGATGACAGTGATTTGGAAAAGTTAATTAATCAAGTATATAAATTAGTTATGATGCCTGGTGAAGAAATAATTCATGTTTTGCCTCAGGATTTTAAAATAGATGGACAAAGTGAAATTAAAGAGCCAATTGGAATGTTTGGTGGCAGATTAGAGGCAAACTTTCACGTTGTTGTTGGGCAAGTCAGTTCAATAAAAAATATAGCTAGATGTGTAAAAAGTTCTGGAATCGATTTTGATGGAATAACTCTTGAACCGATTGCATCTGCTGATGCTGTATTGAGTACAGAGGAGAAAGAAGCTGGAGTAGCACTAGTTGATATTGGAGGAGGGACTACTGATTTAGCAATATTTAAAGATGGAATCATTAGACATACTTCTGTAATTCCTTTTGGTGGAAATATTATAACAGATGATATAAAGGAAGGCTGTTCAATAATTGAAAAACAAGCTGAGCTATTGAAAATAAAATTTGGTTCAGCATGGCCTGGGGAAAATAAAGAAAATGAAATTGTTTCAATTCCAGGATTGAGAGGAAGGGACCCCAAAGAAATTTCTCTTAAAAATCTTTCAAAAATTATTCATGCAAGAGTTGTTGAAATAATTGAACAGGTCTATATGGAAATAAAAAATTATGGTCATGAAGAACAAAAGAAAAAACTAATAGCTGGAATTGTTTTAACAGGTGGCGGAAGTCAGTTAAAACACCTGAAACAACTAGTTGAATATGTAACAGGAATGGACACCAGAGTTGGATTGCCAAATGAACACCTTGCAGGAAATAATTCGATAGAAATTTCAAATCCAACTTTTGCAACAGCTGTTGGATTAGTAATGAATTCAATGAAAAATAGAAAAAATTTAAATATGAATCAAAAAACTTTAATAGATTCTAATAAAGATAATATTGAAAATGATGAGGAAATAAATTCAGAAGTAAATCAAAATGATACAACAAAATCAATTTTTGAAAAATTTACTGATAAAATAAAAACATTTTTAGAAAACGCAGAATAATACAACTATGAATACAGAAAATCAATTTGAAAATCTATCATTTATATTGCCAAAAAATCAGAGCAATGTTATCAAAGTAATTGGAATTGGAGGTGGAGGTAGTAATGCAATTAATCATATGTACAACAAAGGAATTAATGGTGTTGACTATGTTATTTGTAATACTGATTCTCAGGCTTTAGAAAATAGTCCAGTTCCAAATAAAGTTCAATTAGGTATTAAGGAAACTGAAGGTTTGGGTGCAGGTGCTGATCCTTTAATTGGTGAAAAAGCAGCAATTGAAAGTTTAAATGAAATGAGAACATTGTTAGAAAAAAATACAAAAATGGTTTTTATTACTGCTGGTATGGGAGGCGGTACAGGAACAGGAGCCGCTCCTATTATTTCAAAGTTAGCTATGGAAATGGATATTTTAACTGTTGGAATTGTTACAATGCCTTTTGTATTCGAGGGTAAAATTAGAATGAATCATGCAAACAAAGGTCTAGAAAAACTAAGAAGTAATGTTGATTCTTTAATAGTTGTAAATAACAATAAATTGAGGGATATATATGGTAATTTGGGTGTAAAAGAGGGCTTTTCAAAAGCTGATGAAGTATTAGCAACAGCTGCAAAAGGTATAGCAGAAGTTATTACCCACCATTACACTCAAAATATTGACTTAAAAGATGCAAAAACTGTTCTTTCTAAAAGTGGAAATGCAATAATGGGATCGTTTAGTTCATCAGGTGACAAGCGAGCATTAAATGCAGTATCAAATGCTCTAGATTCTCCTCTTCTTAATGATAATAGAATAGATGGTGCTCAAAACGTTCTTCTTTTGATTGTATCTGGATCAAATGAAGTTACAATTGATGAAATAGGAATAATTAATGATTACATACAAGAAAAAGCAGGAAATAATGCGAATATTATAATGGGTATTGGTGATGATCAAAGCCTAGCTGAAGAAATTACAGTAACAGTTATTGCTACAGGTTTTGATATGAAACAACAAGATGAAATTTTGCATATTGAACCAAAGAAAACAATTTATAATTTAGACGATGAATCAGAAATTACAGAAAATTTTAAAGAAGATAAAACTGAATTACAATTTGATTTTTCATCAGAGGAAATTGATTTTAAAAATATTGATTTTAATGTTGATGAAATTCAAAATAATATTATAAAAACTAATGAGGAAATTAAAAACATTGATATTGAGTTTGAATCTATTTCCCCAAAAGATGAGTTAATTGATGAAAAAATTGACGTATTAGATTATGATACTATAAATA
>OCZA010000839.1_pt1 | contig 10117 bp, 13 predicted proteins | sample 1539021 | NCBI WGS metagenome assembly OCZA01 (sample SAMEA2619376, study PRJEB22493) | marine metagenome | biome: marine biome (ENVO:00000447); feature: surface water layer (ENVO:00002042); material: "saline water (ENVO:00002010), including plankton (ENVO:xxxxxxxx)" | depth 5 m
GCCATTTGGAATTCGTCCCGCCGTTGGCACTCCAATCTGAACACTACTTCCCGCCTGATCTACACTAACACCAGTTAGTGTTAAAGCACCCTGTGCTACAGCATATGTCTCGCCATCAATACCTCTTAATTGCGTCATTATCAATTGACCACCACGCAACGATTTAGCAACACCAATTGCTGAAACATTAACATCGATTCTTTGGCCTGGTTTTGCAAAGGGTGGGATTTCTGCTGTTACCATCACAGCTGCAACGTTCTCAACCTTAACTTCCTTTTTTGCGTTCTGTGTCGCAAGAGAAACTAGCTGATCTCCTAAATCAAAATCAGTAATTGGCCCATCAACACTCACTCCCATGCCTGACAAAAGAGTCTTCAGTGCCTGTGCGGTCATCGGTAAATCTTTACCATCACCTGTCTGCTGAAGACCGGTCACTAAGCCAAATCCAAGAACCTGGTTAGATCTTACCCCTGCAACATCAGTCAGATCTTTGATTCGATCAGCACTAACAAATGTGCTGCTCAGTGACGTTGCAAGTAAAATAATAATAATTTTCTTAAACATAACAGTTTCTCTTTTATATATTTAAAAGGGCCATAACTTATAAAGTAATCCGGTTCCCCAAGACGCTCTTGAAGCGGATGCAAGCTCCCCAGTTCCTCTATAGGAGATTTGCGCGCTAGCAATTCTTTGAGATAAAACGGTATTGTCCGGCTGAATATCAGAAGGACGAATAATTCCTTTTAATCGGATATATTCGCTGCCCTCAGTTAGAGCTAGTTGCTTCTCTCCAATAATCACTAGATTGCCATTGGAAAGAACTTCAACCACCATTGCCGAGATTGATCCCGTAAGACTTGCCGCCTGTCCAGCAGTGCCGTTACCATCGCTTGATAAAGATGCACCATCGGTTTCAACTCCAGCAAAGAATCCAGCACCAAAACCTAGTTTATTGACTATCGAATCTTTTTGAGCATCTTTAATCGCATCATTTGTCGTGGTTCGACTTGTTGCAAGGGCTGATGTTCTTGAGGCTTGTGTTGTCTCATTTAAAAGAACTGTTACCAAATCCCCAACTTTAATGTCTGAGCCTTGATAACTTCGTAAATCACCAAATAAGTCTCGTCCATTTGTAAAGATAGCACCCGTAACAACATTTGATTTCATCTGCGGAATAGGCTGTATCGGCGCAAACTCTGGCGTTGGATTCATATTCGGTTGCACAGCACATCCGCCTAATGAGAGGAAAAACACTATTGAAAATAATTTAAATGGTCTCATCATCTATCCTATAAATTGTTGTTCAAGAATCTAAGCATGCCATCAGCTGCCGAGATTGCTTTGGAGTTAATTTCGTAAGCGCGTTGTGTCTCAATCATGTTTACCATTTCTTCGACAACATTCACATTTGACGCTTCAAGAGATCCCTGCATTAACATTCCAGATCCTCCTTCTCCAGGAATGGCAACAATCGCTGCACCCGAGGCCTCGGTCGGAGACATCAAATTTCGGCCAATAGGCCGAAGTCCGGAGTTATTTACAAAGATTGATAAATTTATCTGGCCAACCTGAGCGGCTCCACCACCATTTGCAAGTTCAGCAGTTACTGTGCCGTCTCGTCCAATAGTGACGCTAATCGCATTCTGTGGAATCTGAATCGCAGGGATAATGGCCTCACCGCCCGATGTCACAAGCTGACCCTGAGCATCAAGCTTCATTGACCCATCTCTTGTATAAGCGACCGTTCCATCTGCTTGCTGAACTGACAGAAATCCTTCACCTGCAATGGCAATATCTAGCGCATTTTCTGTAGTGATAATATTTCCTTGCCCATGCAGCTTCTCAGTTGCCACAACCCTGGTTCCGGTTCCTAACATAAGGCCTGTTGGTGTTTGTGTCTGAGCATCTGCCTGACCACCTGCGGGCACTATGTTTTGATAAAGTAGATCTTCAAAAACGGCTCTGTCTTTCTTGAAACCCGTTGTATTAACGTTAGCAAGATTGTTTGAAATTACCTGCATTCTTGTCTGTTGTGCAGTTAATCCAGTTTTTGCTATCCAAAGTGATGCGTCCATTATTAGTCCTCTTCTTTACTTTTCTTTAATCTTTAATTAACCAAGTTTCATCAGTGTTGAACCAGTCTCATCAATTGACTTGATTTCACTGATCATCTTTATTTGCGCCTCATATGATCGACTAAAGTCCATCATTTTGATCATGGCTTCGATCGGATTTACATTACTCCCTTCTAATGCACCACTTTGTAATGAGGCAACATTAGGCCCGGTTGGGAACAGCGCATTTTTGAATTGCACATCAAGCGGAGTAAATAAACCGTCCACTCGTCTAACAAGAGGCATTTCGCTTGCGTCCAACAAAACAAGCTTTCCTAATTCAATGGGTGGCGTTGCAGGCTCACTTGGCAGAGAACCGAAAACAGTTCCGTCGGGACTTATTGAGACAAGTTGACCTGGAGGTACATTAACAGGTCCCCCTTCTCCCAAAATGAGATGTCCTGCCGCATTTTCTATAAGTCCCGACGGAGCTACTCTTAAATCACCACGACGGGTGAAAGCAACTTCTCCATTATCTAATTGAACACCGAGCACTGTCGCATCATTCAAAGCAATATCCATTGCCCTTCCTGTTCGATTAGCAACACCTGGAGTTAAGTTAATAATATCTTGTGATTCGACTGTTACAGATGATCTTGAATCAAAGCCAGCTCCATCAACATCCACCGTTTTTGAGGCGAGTGCAAAGCTTTCCTTGAAACCAATAGTTGAAACGTTAGCCAAATTGTTAGTAATTTGGGCTCTAATTTCTGACTGATTATTAACAGCCGCTAGTGATGTAAATGCTAATCTATCCATAACTTCTTATCTCTTTAATTACCCACGCATATTGATTAATGTTTGTGTCAAGGTGCCTGAGGTCTCCATTGCCTTCGCATTTGACTGGAAATTTCTCTGTGCTGAGATTAGATTAACAAGCTCCTGGGTTAGATCGACATTTGATCGCTCGGTTGCTCCACTTGCTAAACTTCCAATTCCATTACTGCCAGGCTCACCAAATTCAAGCGCACCAGAATTACCAGAGGCTCTATAATTCGTATTTCCCTGTTGTGTGAGTCCTTGGGGAGAAGAAAAACTTGCTAAATTAATTCGTCCAGCAACTTCTTGAAGTCCATTTGAGTAGGTTGCTAGTACTGCACCATTTCCTTCAACGCTGATATTGACAAGTTTACCTTCGGGAAGACCATCAATTGTCTGGTCCACTATTTCAAACGCCTTTGTGTGCGATTGAAGTGCAAAAGTAACTGTGATGTCTTGAGTCCGTCCCTCGATCGCTGAAGCAGCAATTACTTGATCAGCAACCTCTGCAGTTGGAGCGCCATCTGCATCAAAGCTCACATCAAAAGCATTGGCTGCAACGGCTGCATCTCCAATATACATCTCTGCTCTGTATTGATCCTGAATCACACCACCAACATCAACATCATCCGCTATCTTCTGATAATAAATCGTGACTGTGTATGGCTCACCCGCGTCATCAAAAAAGGTCATTGCCTGAGTCTCGCTATATGTGGTTGCATCAGCTATATCAATAGCAATGTCGCCATTCTCACCTATAACAGCAGAATCTGCGGGAAGTCTCACATCCAAAGCTACCTCTGTCGTTGCCTCAGCTGCAATATTTCGTGGCAATACCAAGTCAACCAATGCTTGATTAAAATCACTAACACCAGCAGCTGTCAGAGGATGTACCTGAAGTGTTTGACCATCCGCATTAACTACTTGGTTCTGATCATTCAACATGAATGAACCATTTCGGGTATAAAGCTGACTTCCATCCGCATCAGCCATAGGGAAAAATCCCTCGCCTGTAATTGCAATATCTAAAGCATTCTCTGATAACTGAAGTCCACCCTGCGAGAATTGCTGAGAGATGGATTTTAATGTAACACCCCCACCCATCGCAGTTGCCGCATTCGAAGATGCAGAGACGGCGAAAATATCTCCAAATTTTGCTTCAGATCGCTTAAAACTTGTTGTATTGGAATTTGCGATGTTATTGGACGCTATTGATAATTCAGCTGCTGCTGCATTAAGTCCCGTCAGTGATGTAAAAAAAGACATATTATTTTCCTTTAATTTAAAATTTTAATTGCTAATTCTTTCAACAGCCGCAAGTGGGATATAAACCCCATTGCCTATTTCAAGAGAAAGTTGTTGTAATTGAGGATTCCACTTAACACTTTTAACCTCAGCGGTTGTGGTAACCTGCAGAGGAGTGAATTTCCCGTCAATATTCGCTGAAGCGGTCATTGCATAACTACCATATGGCACAAGTTCGCCTTGAGACCCTCTTCCGTTCCACTCAAGATCTCTGAATCCAGCATCAATATCCGACGATGTCTCGCTATAAACTAATTCTCCAGTTTGAGTGTTGTAAATACTAAAAGAGACCGAGTCAGCTGATTGAGGTAAATTAACTGTTCCAGAAGACTCGCCTCCGTTACCACCAATAAAACTGCCACCCTCTATTACTACCTTTTTACCAACCAAATTCGCGCCACCAACCATTTGCTCTTGCCGCATTCCAGAAACCATATTCTCAAGAGATGCTTGCATTCCCTTAATGCCTTCAACAGATGAAAATTGAGCAAGTTGTGCTACAAATGCCTCGTTATCCATCGGATCCAGTGGACTTTGATTGGTCAGTTGTGTCGTCAATAATTTCAGAAATGCATCTCTGCCCAAATCGTCCTCAGCTAATGCATTTGCGCTCTGCTGATTGGCGTATTGGTTGGACGTCAATATTGATGAATTTAAAATTGTGTCTACCATTTTTCGATCCTTATACCTTCGTTAAATCTAAAGTTTTCATCATTAGCTGCTTGGCTGTGTTCATAACTTCAACATTATTTTGATAACTTCTTGCCGCAGCCAACATATCAACCATTTCTACAACTTCGTTTACATTTGACAAATACACCATTCCATTTTCATCAGCATCTGGATGTCCTGGATCGTGTATGGAACTATTTGGCGTGGCATCTTCTGTAATGTCTGTAATTTTTACTCCACCAACTGTTGGTGATCCCAGTGTTGTCTGTTGCTCAGATAATATTGCCTCGAATACTGGTCGCTTTGCTTTATATGCTGCTTCTTGAGTGCCTGCAGTTGTACTTGCGTTAGCCATGTTCGATGCACTTGAATTCATCCGTACCATTTGCGCATTCATCGCTGATCCGGCTATTCCAAAAACATTATTGATCGACATTGTTATTCTCCTCTTAGTGCTTTTCTGATACCGCTAATCTCGCCCTCTAAAAATCTAAGCGTAGCCTGGTACTGTGCTGCGGCTTTACCATACTTGGCTTGCTCCACACTTAACTCAACTGTGTTGCCATCAACGGATGAATTAAATGGAACCGTATAAATCAAATCTGCTTTTCCCTTAAATGAGCTCTCAGACACATGATTTGCGTGCGTCGCTTTAATTGACGACGACTTAGTACTTTTAAGAACATCACTGAACTCTAAATCTTGAGCTTTAAAATTAGGTGTATCTGCATTTGCAATATTGCGAGATAAGATTTCCATCCTTCTCCCACGAAGCGCTAACATCGTTTCAGCCTGTGCAAATGTGTTATTAAATATTTTCATAATTTATCTTTAATTAAAGTTTTTATAACCCATGCCGATGTATATACATTCGGTCTTCTACAACCCAATAAAGCAAAAGAGGTGCCAACTTTCTTATTACCTCAAAAAGCTATATTTTTTTTGTTTTATTTCAATAACTTATTGCAATCCTTCAAAACCACGGCAATTTGCTTGCCGCCAATGTGGCATTAGCTTGCCAATGCTGTTTGCCACTATGTCGGTATTGCGTCAGGTTTTTTTGTGAGCCATACTTTTAGCGTTATGCGATTTAAACTATCACTATTTTTTCTAGTACTACTTGGCGTGTTTCAAAAGTCAGTGGCTTTGGAGACAGACGCTAGGCTGAATCTTATTTCCGATATCAAAACATGGGTGTCAAATGAGTTAATCATCAGCGAGGAGCAGATCGAAGTGCTAGCACTTGACAGGAGACTAAACGTTCCCCAATGCGAGATTAATTATGAAGTTAGTTTCCCATATCAAAGTTCTAACAAAACAGTCTTAGCAGAGTGTAAAGATATTCAGTGGCGTGCATATATTGGCCTAACGATCAACGAAGAGACTAATACCTATGTCTACAAAGAAAATTTTCCAGCGGGAACTGTGCTAAAACTAGAGGATCTAATACTCACGAAAACTCAAGTCAGCAAACGAGGTCTGTTACTGGAGAATAGCGTGGTTGATGATATGGTACTAAACACTAACGTGGAAAAAGATCAGATTGCCGAACTCAGGCATATTTCAAAAGGCAGAAAAGTATATAAACTCTTAAAGGATCTTTCGAAGGGATCACAAGTTCGATTAACAGATGTACAGCAGGTGATAGAGAGCGCCACAAAAGTTAGTAAAAATCAACTCTTAATAGAGAGCGTATTCAAAAATTCTGTTACATCACGAGATTTAAGATCTGGCGCTGTCTTATCTTACTCAGATATAAAACTGCAACATAAATTGTTAGCGGCAGCAAAAACCATCACCCCTGGACAAAAAATTACGAAAGAAAATACGCAAATTATCGAATATTATGGAAAGCCCGCTGCAGATTCTTTAAAGTCAATCGATGAACTAGAATACATGGAAGCGTTACGCACCATTCAATCCGGAAATCCAATAAGACTCTCAGATATTAAACGCGCACTCATGATTAAAAAAGGAGATAGTGTGTTATTGGAAACAGGCAAAGGTCAGCTACTTATTTCCATACGAATGACAGCCCTCGAAGAGGGAAAGCTCGATGATCAAGTAAATTTAATGAACCCCGAATCAGGAGAAACTGTTCGTGCAATCGTTACAGGGCCTGGCAAAACAAAGGGAATTTAAAAAAATTACACTTTTTACTATAGAAATTAAATCATCTGCCGATATACTAGTTGATAACTAAAAATTTTGAACTTCGAGTTCATAGAAGGAGTGATTATGACAGATCCTATTTCGCAATTAGGCCGGTCATCTGGACAACTGAATATTAGTGCGGACAAAGACAAACCTAAAAAGGTGGAGTCTGAAGTTCAGCAAAAGAGTGTGATTCCTCAAAAAGATGAGGTCATTTTAAGCCATGCTGCAAAAAGCTCGCTTGCAAAAGCTGAATTTGATGAAGCCAAGGTCGCACAAATAAAATCTGCCATTCAAGAGGGTAACTATCCTATTAATTCAAAGAAAGTGGCTGAAAGTTTTATGGCATTAGAAAAGATGATCGGCAGCTAATGAAGTTAAAGATTAAATAGAATTCGGGTAAGCCGCAGTTTTTTGACTGCGGCTTTTTTGAAGCAGGTAAAAAAGACAGGGCATTTATGGAAAATTTTGATCTCTCTAAAGCGATTTTAGAAGCTAACGACTTGAAGGGTTTGTTGGAACAAGAGTTTGAATCATTAAAAAAGCAAGATATAAATGGTTTTGAAAAGTTACAATCAAGAAAAGCGGAAATATTAACTTTTCTATCAGATGACAGATTATCGGACATAGTCAAAAGTAACCCTGACTCGGAATCTGCAAAAATGATGCTTGGTACTTGGGATAAACTTATGGAGATAATTTCTGAATGCAAAGATCTTCATAGGCGAAATGAAATATTTATAAACAGGAAACTTGAATCGATCAAAGGTGCACTTAAAACAATTCAAACACCAGACCCTCTAAATTCTGTCGAGGTTTATGACCGTTTAGGAAAGGTTAGAAATAATAAAGTTCGGCAAAATATGGGCAAAGCATAATTATCTATTATTAGTATCATCCGGTTTCATTCCCTTCAACCAATAGACCCAAGATAAAATTACTGCAACGGCAACATAAAGATTTTCAGGTATTTCTTCATTTAATTCTACCTGACTTAGAAGAGAGACTAATCGAGGATCTTCCGCAATATAAATTCCTTGTTTTTCTGCCTCCTCAATTATAGCCTCAGCTACCTTACCTTCTCCTTTTGCTGTCAAAAGTGGAATTGGATTCTTGCCATACTCTAAGGCGATTGCTTTTTTTATTGATTTTTTATTCATGTTCGAACATCCAAAACTTGACCAGGACCAGTTAGAGATTTTTCAATTCGAGGCCTTTCCGCATTCAAGACGACAAACTTTTCCAAAGAAATTCCAAATCCGGCAAATAATTCTTTCAAGTATCCTTCTTCCAATTGTGCTAATTCAACGGATTGCTCATTTCTGGCCCAAAGAATCATTTCAACTGTCATTGCATTCTTAAAAGTGGCTTTAGACCAAATTTCTCCTAGCTCCTTTGAATCTGTATATAGATTCACAACCCATTTATATGGCGAGTTGTTTCTACGAGAAGACTGATCAGATTCATCAACTTGCGACTCATTCTGAAATTCTTGCTCAATTGAGTCAGATTCTGCTTCGATGTTGATCTCAACAGGATCGCTATCTGAAAAAGGAATGACAAAACTGTACGAGACATCTCGATTTTTTTGAGCGGATAAGCTTTCTAATTGATTGCTTTCTATCTCATCGACAGCCTGACTAATTAGTGTTCTTTCCGAAGTACCTAATGAAGTAAACGTTAGTAAAGTTCTCAATATATGTTTGAGATCCGATCTATTTAGAGATTGTTTACTCAACATTGACTCTCCAAAAAGTCCTGAGTTTTGCATAGCAGAACGAGCCATTTCTGGTGAAAAATTTCGCATCGTTGTCATCAGCTGATTTAGTCGAATTTCTTTACCCTTCTCACCAAGTTCTGCCATAAATTGATTTAAGGATTCAGGCGCAAAAAATTTAGCAAGCGACGATGCTTGAGCTGGTCGATAAAATAACGAGAGTATTTTTGAAACATCGCCTCCAGACAGAAGACTATTTATTGATGAGACGGAGCTTGTGGGATTTGTGTCATTGCTGACAGGATTCAAGGTCACACCAGATTTAGTATTTTGTACACGGAAGTTTATGGCATCGCCAGGTTTAAACTTTTTATTTGATTTAAGCTCAAAGTCACGATTATTTAATATAAGTCGAATTATTCCTTGGCGATCCTCAATGACTCCTCTGACTATTTGATTATCCTGAAGGCCCATTGACTTGGCGACTTGATCGGTTATCCGAATTGATTCCACACCCTCTAATAGCGGGGTTGCCATGCGAGGAATTAGATTTACTTGTTCAGTACCAAGCATGATTGAGCTAGTCTGAGTTAAATATCTGCAGTTTGCTTATGGATGACGGACCCAATTGTCACGATCTTTCCCCCTCAGCATTTCGGCTCTTGCTGAATCCGTAAAAATGAGCTTACTCAAATCCTCAACATCGGGAAGTTTTAATTTTCTTCCTGATATCATCCAGTTGGGGTTATTCCGGTTAAAGGCCTGGGGATTCGCATGCACTATGGCTCTTTTTAGTATGTCTTTTCTGACAGGCATCTTCTCAACATGATCGATTATTATTTGATCTAAAGTATCTCCATAAACAATTTTATAATGAGTTGGTTTGGACTTTTTGGCAACAGAACGCTTCTTGTCGATATTAACTACGTCTGACATCAAGGCATCTAGGGCTTTTTCTGCCTCTTGCATATTGCCCTGAGCCTTTACGAAAAAACTCATGAGCGCTATAAAACCAAGCGCTAGTTTAGATAATTTATACTTCAAAATACTATTCTCCTAATCTGTCAGATAGTCCCATTTAAAATAAGACACCAACACTTTTACTAATACTACCCAAACCATTTGGCTTGGCTCCCGCTAAATGTTGCAATACTGCTGTTTCTTCATCAACTCTTTTAACTCTCGCCAAAGCGAGTCCAGTTAAATTTGAGTCATTGAAAGGTCGAGTAAACATGTTGGAATCGATACTTAGCAAGAACTGATCGCCAACCTGAATACCAACCTCTCGTCCTGCATAGATTTTATACTCACTATCCTTACCAGATACTACACCAAGTTGATAATAATCGACAGAACACTCTAACGATGACGTTGCCTCTTTAACTAAGTGTTCGGT
>OCZA010000843.1_pt1 | contig 10088 bp, 11 predicted proteins | sample 1539021 | NCBI WGS metagenome assembly OCZA01 (sample SAMEA2619376, study PRJEB22493) | marine metagenome | biome: marine biome (ENVO:00000447); feature: surface water layer (ENVO:00002042); material: "saline water (ENVO:00002010), including plankton (ENVO:xxxxxxxx)" | depth 5 m
TTCCTGATATTAAATTTTTGAATAAATCTTGTGCTCCTAAAGCAACTGCAACACCGAATAAACCAAGTCCTGCAATAATTGGACCAATTTTAATTCCCCATAATTCTAAAACAGCTGCAGCTCCTAAGATTAAAATTAAAATTTTTAATGATTTGATAATCCAGCCAATTAGTTCTCTAGTTAAAATCTTATCAAATCCACTTAGTATGTAGGAAATTGGTTCAATAATTTGATGAATAATCCAAAAAAGTAAAATCGTTATCAACGTTCTATTTACATTATCTAAAAATAATCTCGTATCTTCTGCAAAAGACATATAGTAACTTGCAAAAAATACTCCAAGAACAATTGGAAGAAATCTAGCTGGCCCCTCCATTGCCTTAACGAAGGTATCATCAAGTTTATTTGTAGTTCTTTTAGTAATTAGTTCTAATTTTTTAATGATTAATTTGCTAATTAACCCTCTAAAAACTAAGAATATAAAGAATATTCCAAGACCTATTAAGATCTCAACAAAGTTTACACCTAAAATTCCCTTTTGCCATACAGACAAAAAAAGTCCTGAAAAATTCTCAAAAACACCCATGGCTAAATTTTATATAGTAAAAACTCTTCTTCACCAGAGTTAAATAGAAAAATTTTTTTCCACTTAATCTCATTTAAAATTGCTGATGCTTTTTCACCCATACACATCAAATTGGTATCCATCCAACTGTCTAAAAGATCATATTTTTTAAGTAAATTTAATAAACTCTTAGCGCTATTTTCTGAGTAGACATAAATTATATCAGGGATTGAGGCTTTTAATTGTGCTCTAAATTCCTCTTTTATTTCTTGAGTTGATGAAACCGTATAGTTAATCAATCTCTTTAAAGAATAACCTTCAGAAATTAGATCTTTATCTAACCTACTAGAAACTATTTCACCACTTACGTAAAGAAGTGACCCATTTTTTGAGTCGAAGTTTTGTAATATTAATTCTTTTAAATTATTTACGTTTCCTTCTGCAGAGATAATATTTTGAAAACCGTTTAACTTTGCAACTTTTTCTGTTGCAGAGCCAACACAATAACATTCAATTTTTTTATCAACTCTATTTAAATCTAAATTCTTAATCGCATTTGAACTTGTAAATATTATTCCCTTAAATTGGCTATAGTCAGGTTCATCGTATTTAATTGGTTCAACTTTTATTACAGGTAAATGAGAAACTTTATGTCCTAAAGAACTAAATTTTAATATTAATTCTTTACTATCCTCTAATGGTCTTGTTAATAAAATATGCATTTTACCTTTTATAAGATCCCTTTGACTCTGATTTTAATTTTTCTCCAATCTTAATACTTAAATCTTTAACCATTTTTTTATTTTCACTTTCTTCAACAAAAAATCTTTGTTTGCCATCTACTGAAAAAAGTTCAGCTTTTATATTTACAAGATCTTTATCAATCTTTGCATACACACCAACTGCTGTATCGCAGTCACCCTCGAGTATTTTTAAGATTTTTCTTTCAGCATTTGCAATAATTCTGGACTGATCATCATTAATCTTTTCTAAGATATTAATTATTTCTTGATCGTTTTCTCTACATTGTATGGCAATAATACCTTGTCCAGCACATGGTATTAGTTCTTCAGTATTAAATTCATGTGTAATTTTATTTGTCAAACCTAAAGCTTCAATGCCAGCTTTAGAAAGTAAAATTGCATCGTAATCTCCATTCTCTAATTTCTTTATCCTAGTATCCACATTTCCTCTTATTAATTTATAATCCAGATCTGATCTAATACTTTTTAATTGGTATTCTCTTCTGTAAGAAGAAGTGCCTATTATCGAATTAGGTTTAAGGTCTAGAAAATTTATATTGTCGTTGCTAATAAAAATTTCATTGGGCGAATTTCTTTTTAAATAAAAATTTGTTATTAGCCCCTCTGTTTCAATTGATGGCATATCTTTTAAAGCATGAACAGCTATATCAATATTATTATTAATTAATTCTATTTCAATTTTTTTTGAAAATAATCCTTTTCCTCCAATGTTTGACAGCCTATCCTTTTGGTTTTCATCTCCACTTGTGACTATTTTTTTTGTTTCTATGTGGGTCGATGAAACTTTTTTAAGATGGTTTATCACTTTTTCGGTATAAATTTGAGCTAACTGACTTCCTCGAGTACCAATAATAAATTTATCCCTTTTCATAATTCTTATTTTTATTACATTCTTATAGTTTAATTGTATTAATTATAAATATTTATGAATGAAAAAAAAATAATCCTTGGAATTGAGACAAGTTGCGATGAAACAGCAGTATCAATCATAGAAGAAGATAAAAACGGTAAGATAAAAATATTATCTAATGTAGTTTCAAGTCAATTTGATATTCATAAAGAATTTGGAGGTGTGGTTCCTGAGCTTGCAGCACGATCTCATGTTGAAAAAATTGATTTAATTGCAAAAAAAGCAATTAATGAAAGCGGTGTGAATTTAAATGATGTTTCTGCAATTGCTTCAACATCTGGACCAGGCTTAATTGTTTGCCTTACTGTTGGTTTAAATTTTGGTAAAGCATTATCTGCAAGCCTAAATATACCTTTTATTGGTGTAAACCATCTTGAAGGGCATGCCTTAAGTCCAAAACTTAGTACAACCTTAGATTTCCCATATTTATTATTATTAATTTCAGGAGGACATACACAATATCTTAGTGTGAATGGACTTGGAAAATATAAAAGATTAGGAACAACAATTGATGATGCTTTAGGAGAAGCATTTGACAAAACTGCAAAACTCTTAGGTATTGAATTTCCAGGAGGACCAAAGTTAGAAGGTTTTGCAAAGCAGGGAGATGCAAATAAATTTAAACTTCCTAAACCAATTATAAATAAAGGGGGATGTAATTTATCATTTGCAGGTCTTAAAACTGCGATTTTAAGGATATCAAGCACTATAAAATCTAAACAAGAAAAATATGATCTTGCAGCATCTTTTCAAAAAACAATTGAAGAAATTTTAGAAGTAAAAACACAAATAGCGTTTGATGAGTTCAAAAAGACCAACAAAAAGAAAAATAAAACTTTTGTAATCGCTGGAGGTGTTGCTGCCAATAAGGGTATTAGAAAAAAATTAATAAAAGTATGTAAGAAGAATGATTTTAGACCAATTTTCCCTGAACCAAAATTATGTGGGGATAATGCAGCTATGATTGCACTAGTTGGTCTTGAAAAGTATAAAATCAAAAAATTTGATAATTTAGATCTTCCTGCAAGTCCAAGACTACCACTTGACGAAAAAGCAAAGTTTTTAAAAGGAGCAGGAGTTAGATTATAAATGTCAAAAAGATATAGTGGTAAATCATTTAAGGATGCTAGCGTAATGAAACAAGCTAAACTTTCTTTAAAGGAAAAAAGAAAACTTAAAAAAGAAAAGAAAAAGAAAAAAAATTAAATGCAATATTGGTTAATGAAATCAGAGCCAGATGTATGGTCAATTGATCAACAAATCAAAGCTGGAGAAAAAGGAGCTGACTGGGATGGTGTAAGAAATTACCAAGCAGCAAGTAACTTAAAAAAAATGGAAAAAGGAGATCTTTGTTTTTTTTATCATTCTAATATTGGAAAAGAGATAGTTGGTATAGTCGAAGTTATTAAAACGGCATTCATTGATCCAACGGATAAGGAAAAAAGGTTTGTTGCAGTTAAAGTTAGATTTAAAAGTAAACTTCAAAATCCTGTAACACTTGAAAACATCAAAAAAACTAAGGCTTTGGAGAACTTATCTCTAATTAGACAAAGTAGACTATCTGTCATGCCTATTGATACTAAAAGCTGGAAAATAATTTTGAAGATGGGTAGAATTAATTAAAAAAAAATTCATGCCTAAGAAAAAAAAAGTTAAAAAAAAAGTAATCTCTAAAAAACCCAAAGAGACAGTTTATAAAACAAAGAAAGAATGGATAAGTAAAGCTACCGTTAATAAATCTCAATATATAAAGAAATATAACGAGTCGATTAAAGACAATGATGGATTTTGGAAAAAAGAAGGAAAAAGAATTAATTGGATTAAGCCTTATAAAAAAATTAAAGACGTTAAATATAGTAAAGATGATGTTCATATCAAATGGTTCTATGATGGTACTTTAAATGCCTCAGCGAATTGCATTGATAGGCATCTTAAAAAAAATGCTAATAAGACTGCAATTATATGGGTAGGAGACGATCCTAAAGTTCAAAAAAAAATTACATATAAAGAACTTCATAAAGAGGTTTCAAAAGCAGCAAATGGATTAAAAAATTTGGGAGTTCAAAAGGGTGATAGAGTAACAATTTATCTTACCATGATACCAGAACTTGCCTACACGATGCTTGCATGTGCTAGAATAGGTGCAGTTCACTCCATAATATTTGGAGGTTTTTCACCAGATAGTATTTCAGGCAGAATTAATGATTGCGAATCTGATTATGTCATAACTGCAGATGAAGGTGTAAGAGGTGGCAAAACAATTCCTTTGAAATCTATTACAGATGAGGCTTTACAGAGCTGTCCAAATGTAAAAAAATGTATCGTAGTAAAGAGAACAGGTACCAAAAAAATTGATTGGTACAATGATCGTGATGTTTGGTATCACAAAATGACAAGTAAAGTCTCAGCAAAATGTGAGCCTGAAGAAATGAATGCTGAAGATCCATTATTCATTCTTTACACATCTGGTTCAACTGGGAAACCAAAAGGTGTACTACATACAACTGGTGGATATATGGTTTATGCATCAATGACTCACCAATATATTTTTAATTATAAACCTAAAGATATTTACTGGTGCACGGCTGATATAGGCTGGGTTACAGGACATAGTTATATTATTTATGGTCCACTTGCTAATGGTGCAACTACAATTATGTTTGAAGGAATACCTACTTATCCTGATACATCTAGGTGGTGGCAAATAGTTGATAAATATAAAGTAAATATTTTCTACACAGCTCCAACAGCAATCAGAGCTTTAATGAGAGAAGGTGATAAACCTGTAAAGAAAACATCTAGAAAAACTTTAAAACTTTTAGGCACTGTTGGTGAACCGATTAATCCTGAAGCTTGGGAATGGTACTACAAAACTGTTGGTGATAGTAGATGTCCAATTGTTGATACATGGTGGCAAACAGAAACAGGTGGGATTTTGATCAGTCCACAAACTGGAGCGATAGATTTAAAACCTGGTTCTGCAACAAAACCGTTTTATGGAATTAAACCAGAGATCCTAGATAAAGATGGCAAGGTTTTAAAAGGAGAAGCACAAGGCAGACTTTGTATTTCACAATCATGGCCTGGACAAATGAGAAGTGTCTATGGTGACCATCAAAGATTTATAGATACTTATTTTTCACAGTTTGATGGAAAATATTTCACAGGTGATGGCTGCAGAAGAGATAAGGATGGCTATTATTGGATTACAGGAAGAGTAGATGATGTAATTATTGTTTCTGGACATAATTTAGGTACTGCAGAAATTGAAAGTGCGTTTGTAGCTCATCCAAAAGTGGCTGAAGCAGCAGTAGTTGGATATCCACATGACATAAAAGGAAACGGGCTTTACTGTTATGTAACTTTAAATGCTGGAGAAAAAAGTACTCTTGATTTAGAGAGAGATTTAAAACTTTGGGTAAGGAAACAAATTGGTCCAATAGCAACTCCGGACTTAATTCAATTTGCTCCAGGACTTCCAAAAACAAGATCAGGTAAAATAATGAGAAGGATCCTAAGAAAAATCGCTGCTAACGAACATGGTCAATTAGGAGATACAACCACTTTAGCTGATCCTTCGGTTGTTGAAAGCTTGGTCGATAATAGAAAAAATATCTAGATCTTTATTAGTTTAGAAAACTCTTCTTTAATATTATCCCATTTTAAAATCATAGAATTAAGGACTATTTTTCTATCTATAGATTTTAGTTCAGTAGCTACTGGAGCCCAGTTATACAATGCAAGAGCACTTTCATTAAATGGCCAAGACTTATAATAGTCATCCCATTTAATTTGATCTAATCTTTTCTGAAAACTAGCTCTCGCTTCATCAACAATTTCCTTAGGCATGCCATTCTCTAATTCTTTATCCAAAATATTATTATAAATTTCAGAGGCTCTATTCGTTTCTTGATAGTTAAAAAAAACATTTAGATATGAAATAGTGTAAAAGGATAAATCTTGAAGTGAGATTGCATATATATTCCATTTAGCAGTGTTAATTGATTTTAAAAATGTTTCATCATCAAAATGGAGAACCCATTTAGTGCCCATTCTTGTTTTCAAATAATTATATAAAGTAACTTGTGATACCCATGCTGATTTTTGCTGAATAAATTCCCCAAGATCCTCGATATTTTTTATTTTTTTCTTTGGCAAAATTCCTTTGAACATTGCAACTAAGTAAACTTTGAAATCTTGAAGTTTTATATCTTTTAAGTTGAATCTGTATTTAAGGGCCATTTATCTACCTAATATGTTGATGTATAATGTAAAAATGACACAATATCGAGTGTTTTTAAGGGTTTAAATAAGTTTGATTATCGGTATGGTTCTTTCTTTAACCTATAGGAGAGAGAAAAAATGTCAAAACAAGAACAACACTGGGAAAAAACCAGAAATTTGCTCTTTATCACATTAGCAATTTGGTTTGTTTTCTCAATTGGCATCTTTCTTTTCGGAGCCGAAATGCAAGAATCTAGCATTAGACCATTTGGATATCCTTTAACGTATTGGTTTACATGTCAGGGATCACTTGCAATCTTCGTCATTCTAATTTTCTGGTTTGCAGGTCGACAAGAGAAAATAGATGATGAGTTCGGATTTACTGAAAGAGAGGGCGAACAATGATAAAAGGTAAATTTATAGATAATCTACCTAAGGTCTATGGGATATATACTGGAGGTTTTCTAGTATTTATCATCATAATGGCAATAGCTGAACAAGCTGGAATGTCAGCAAAAATGATTGGTATCTTTTTTGTTGCTTTTACAGTTTTGATTTATGCTTTAATTGGTTGGTTATCAAGAACACTTCAAACAGACGCTTATTACGTAGCTGGAAGGCAAGTACCTACCGTATTTAATGGAATGGCAACTGCAGCAGACTGGATGTCTGGTGCATCTTTTGTAGCCATGGCAGGTGGTATTTATTTTAAAGGCTATGGTTATATGGCACTGCTTGTTGGATGGACTGGTGGATATGTACTAGTTGCATCTTTGTTAGCACCATATCTTAGAAAATTTGGATGTTATACTGTACCAGATTTTATAGGAACTCGTTACGGTGGTAACTTAGCAAGATTTAGTGCTGTTATTGTCTTAACTGTTGCATCATTCACTTATGTGACTGCTCAAATTAATGCTACAGGAACTATTGCTTCTGTTGCTTTAGATATTCCATTTGAAATTGCAGTTTACGTTGGACTAGCTAGTATTTTGATGTGCTCAATGCTTGGTGGAATGAGAGCAGTAACTTGGACACAAGTTGCTCAATATATTGTATTAATTATTGCTTATTTACTTCCAGTATTCTGGATAAGTAACAATATTGGTGCAGGTTTCTTCCCACACTTCATGTTAGCTGACGAAGTAGCAAGAATTGCAGAACTTGAAGGTCAATTTGGATTTGTTAAAAACTCAGCTGCAGATTTAGCTACAGTTCCAAAAGGATTGTCTGCAATTACTAAAGCGCACTCATCAGTTAATGCAACACCTTGGGCATTTATTTCATTAGCAGTTTGTATGATGGCAGGAACAGCATCATTACCTCACGTTATGATGAGATACTTTACTACTCCAAGTGTAAGAACAGCTAGAAGATCAGTAGGTTGGTCATTATTCTTTATATTCCTACTTTACTCTTCAGCTCCAATGTTAGCTACTCTATCAAAAATTTCTTTGATGGATCCTAATCTAGCTACTGGAATTATCGGTAAATCGATAACTGAAGTTCAAGCTCTTGACTGGTATCAAAACTGGAACCAAGCGAAGTTGATGTTTGTAAGTGACTTTAATGGCAATGGAACTCTAGAACTTAATGAGTTCTTTATGAAAGGTAGTGCTGTTGTATTAGCAACACCTGAAATTGCTGGATTACCTTATGTAATATCTGGACTAGTTGCTGCTGGAGGTATGGCTGCTGCCATGTCAACTGCGGATGGATTAGTTTTAGCTATTTCAAATGCGTTATCACATGATGTTTACTACAAAATCATTAATCCAAAAGCTGAAACTGCAAAAAGATTAATTGTTGCAAGGGTATTACTTGTATTAATTGGTTTTGCAGGAGCTACAATTGCTGCACTAGAGATACAAGGTATTCTAGGTTCGGTAATTTGGGCTTTTGACTTTGCGATGTCTGGACTATTCTTCCCACTTGTACTTGGTGTATGGTGGAAGAGAGCTAATGCACCAGGAGCTGTTGCGGGAATGCTGTTAGGACTGATCTCAGGAACTGCGTATCTAGTTTGGGTACGAAGTGGTGGATCTGGGTTCTTAGGCATAACTCAACTTACTTTTGGAATAGTTGGAGCATCAGTGAGTTTAGTTTCGATGATTGTTGTCAGTTTAATAACTGCAGCACCAGACGCAGCTACTCAGAAAATGGTTGATGATGTACGTATACCAAGTGGTAAAACCATACTTGGAAAACAACATTAATTAAAATATATTATTTTAGGGGCGAAAATTTCGCCCCTAGATAAGATCTAAAATGTCAGCAAACTTTCATCCCTTAGTTTATATAATTGATTATATCCTTGGAGTTATAATGTGGACTCTAATTGGACGAGTTGCGATGAATATATTTCAGAAGGAAGATTCACAATTCTTCTTTATGAAAGTATTTGTGAAACTAACAAACCCACTTATAAAAATATTTAAGCCAATTACTCCAAGCTTCATTATAGGACCTTTAGTACCACTTTATGTAGCTTGGTTCTTTTATATGGGTCGTTTCTATTTAATGCCTTATTTACTTGGTTATTCAGTTATGGGGATGCTTTCGTTTCCTCTTGAAAGTGAAATTGCTAGAGAAATATATAGAATATTCAGCAAAAACTAATTCAAATAGAACAAAAAATTGATACTAATATTTTTAGTATCAAATGAAAAAAATTCAAATTTCTCCGTCTATATTATCTGCTGACTTCAGCCAGCTTGGTAGTGAAATTAAGAAGCTAGAAGAAGGTGGAGCTGACTTAATTCATGTCGATGTAATGGACGGTCACTTTGTTCCAAATTTAACAATAGGACCTCCGGTAATAAAAAACTTAAGAAAATATACTAAGCTTCCATTTGATGTACACTTAATGATTTCTCCAGTACATGAATACATTGAAAATTATGCAAATGCAGGTGCTGACATAATAACTATTCATCCTGAAGCAACTAAAAACTTAAAAGAGTCTATAAGTTTGATAAAAAAATTTGGCAAAAAAGTTGGTGTATCTTTAAATCCAAAAACTGAAATAAAAACTTTAATTGATGAAATAGACAATATTGATTTAGTTCTTGTTATGAGTGTTAACCCTGGTTTTGGTGGGCAAAAATTTATGCCTGAAGTATTAGATAAAATAAAAGAATTGAAAAAAATAAGAGACAAAAACCAGTTTCACTTTGATATTGAAGTCGATGGAGGAATTAATTTTAGTAATTCAAAAAAAGTTTTAGAAGCTGGAGCTGATATTTTGGTATCTGGAACCACAGTTTTTAAAGAGAACGATGGAGATATTAAAACTAATATTGAAAAACTAAAATCAATGTAAAATGTTTTTAAAAAGTTCTTTTAATTATATCAATGAATTTTATTTTATTTTTAAAAACCAAATACGAAAAATTTATTTAAACTCATCTATTTATAATAAAAAAATTTCAAGAGTTGATGAAAATGTTTTAGTTTATCAACCAAGTCTTAATATACTTAGTTCATTAATAAAATACGAAAAACAAAAAAAGAAGATTGAAGATTTTAATATTCATTCAATATGGGAAGATAAGCATTTAAAATATAATGATTTTAAAAAACTTCATAGTTTTTATTGGTTGTTTTCAATAGATCTTAAATCTTC
>OCZA010000844.1_pt1 | contig 10087 bp, 8 predicted proteins | sample 1539021 | NCBI WGS metagenome assembly OCZA01 (sample SAMEA2619376, study PRJEB22493) | marine metagenome | biome: marine biome (ENVO:00000447); feature: surface water layer (ENVO:00002042); material: "saline water (ENVO:00002010), including plankton (ENVO:xxxxxxxx)" | depth 5 m
TTATTTGTTCATTTGGTGCTGGGTATTCTGTTTGCTCAATTATCGTAGAAAAAGCATAAATTAAATATGCTTAAAACATTAAAGGATTTATAATTTAAAGATGGGCGAATACGATGCGGTATGGGTTTTTATTATTTCACTAGCTTTTGTGGGTTTCTACATATTTATTGAAGCTAGACCTAAAGGCTCCAATTTTTTTGGAAATATTTCAGAGACTATCAATAGATTCTTTAGAAGCAAGTAATGTTAAGGGTTAGCCCAAAAATTAATGCTATTACCTTGGTGCTTTTAACGCTTATTGTTGGTAGTCTAGCTTCTTCAAATACTGGCACTGATACTTGGTATCAAGGCCTTATTAAATCAGATTTGAATCCTCCTGGGTATGTATTTGGTATTGTTTGGCCAATACTGTATTTGTTTATGGGTATAACTGCGTGGAGAAATATTGATACTATAAAGATCGATTTTTATATCCAATTATTTTTGAATGCTATTTGGTCGTGGCTGTTCTTTTCATTTCAATTACCTCTAATAGCCTTATTTGATATATGGTTATTAATATTTATTAATATAAAAATATTATTTATTGTTTCTAAGCAAGATAAGATTGGTGCAATTTTGTATGCCCCATATATTCTGTGGTTATTTTTTGCTTCTTATTTAAATGTTTTTATTGTTATAAATAACTAAATAAAAATGCCTACGATAAGGCCAGTCATGCAGGATGCCAAAGTAGCACCAACTAATGCTTTGAAAGATACTTTTATTAAATCGTCTTTTCTTTCTGGGGCCATTGCAGTTATTCCAGAAATTAATATTCCTACAGATGAAAGATTAGCAAATCCACATAAACTGTAAAAAGTAATAAGTTTGGATCTATCAGAAAGTTCTCCGTTTTCAAGTGCTGCAAGTGCTGGATATGCAACAAATTCGTTTAATGTTGTCTTGATGCCTAGAAGCTCGCCAGATATAACTGCCTCGCTCCATGGAATTCCCATTAACCATGCAATGGGCGCAAAAATGTATCCTAAAATAATTTCAATTGATAATTCAAAACCAAATTGAGATGAAATAGATCCCATAATTGAATTAACAATATAGACTAGAGCTATAACTGCTATAAGAATTGTTCCAACACTTACTGCAATACTTGCACCATCAGACGCTCCCCTAGTAACTGCATCCATTGTGCTTTTATAGACTTTTGGAACTTTATTTTCATTAAAATCAGTAATTGAATTAGAAGGTATCATTATATTTGCATACATAATTGCTGCTGGAACAGAAAGCACTGAAGCTGTTATAAAATGCTGTATTAAATTCTCATTAATAAACGAGTTCTCTAATATGCTAATCAATGCAACCATAACCGAACCCGCTACAGTTGCCATTCCCGCTGTCATTAAGATTAAAAGTTCTTTGCTTGATAGTTTGCTTACATAAGGTCTTACTAATAAGGGTGCTTCTACTTGCCCAACAAAAATATTTGCAGCAGCTCCTAGACCAACAGGCCCACCTATATTAAAGAGTTTTTGGCATGCTTTAGAAATTAAATTTACTATAAAAGGTAAAACACCCCAGTACCATAAAATTGCTGATATACATGCCATAACAATGATGTAGGGCAAAACTCCAAAAGCAAATGTCTCCAGTAATGATCTATATGGATTTGTATCATCACTTGGCGGATATCCAAATACGAAATTAGCTCCTTCAATAGTAGCTTCTTGCAGAACCACGACACCATTACCTAAAATTTCAAATGCACTAATTACAAAAGGTATTTTTAGAAGAATTACTGCAAGTATTATTTGAGATAATATTCCATACGCAACATATTTATAGTTAATAATTTTAAAGTTATCTGAAAATGGTAAAGCAATGGCTATTAAACCGATGAAGCCAATGAGTATGTGTCCAAGGGTAAAAATATCCATATTAATAAAGTTTAATCTCTTTTAATCTTTTATTTAGAAAATCATCTGCAAGTATACCTTTATCATTATCTCTAAAAACTGATTTTAAATTAACTGAAGGAGCTGGATGTAAAAAAAATGGGATGCTATATCTTGATTTAGATTCTGCATTTGTATCTTGAATTACTCTATGTGTAGTGCTCTTTAATTTATGGTCAGTTACTAGTTGCATCATGTCTCCAATATTACAAACAATCGCCTCAGAACTTGGTGCCACTTTAATCCAAGAACCATCTTTGCTTTTAACTTCAAGTCCACCTTCAGCAGCTCCAATTAATAGTGTAATAAGATTTATATCTTCATGTGCTCTTGCTCTGTGAGGATTTAGATTTGCATCAACAGGAGGGTAATGAATTGACCTTAATAAAGAGTTACCCTTTTCAACCCATGGAAAGAAATAATTTTGATCTAGACCTAATGAAAGAGAAAGAATTGATAAAATTCTTACACCAATTTTGTGGAGCTCATTATACAAATCATCAAAATTCGTATTAAAGTCTTTGATGTGATTTATGGATAAATTTTGTGGTATTTTTTTATCAAACGACTCGTCAATTACTGGTCCGTGATGCCAAAATTCTTTTTGATCTGCTATCTTCTCACCAACTGCTGTTTCTATTCCTTTTGGTGTATAACCTCTTGCTCCTTTCGATCCAACAGAACTGTATGTATTTTTAATCTCATAATCTAAATCAAAAAATTCCTTAGAGGATTTATAGCATTTATCAATAAGCTCTTGAGATAAATCATGTTGAGTTATAGAAAAAAAACCATGATTCTCTAGTGCATCTTTTAATAAAGATATGGAGGAAGAATCTCCTCTTTCGATATCTTTAAATGATAATTCAGGTATTAAATTGCTCATAATAAAAAGGCGGTATAAACCGCCTTTAAATTATATATAAGTCTTATTAGAATTTATACTGGAAACCTAAGGAAGCTCTCCATAAACTCTGTGTTGTTGATCTATCAATATTAAATGGATCATCAAAGCTATATCTGAAAGCATTTCTACTATAGTCATACTTGCTATCGTCAACAATTCTCAGATCAATAACAGGAATTCTTCCAGAATAGTATCCATAATTAATAATACCTTTATCGTCATCAATAAAGTTTAGTAGATTTTCAATTGCAAAAGTTACTATAAATTTATCATCATCTCTCAACCCAGGTAGCTCTTGAATAATATTTAAGTCAAGAGAAGTTTGCCATGGGAAATTACCAGCATCTCTTGGTGCAATCTGTCCTGCATAATCACTTAAACCAAATACGTTATGTAATAAGTTTAAAACAGCTTCTTCTCTTGCAAGTGCATCAGCTGAACCCTCATCTGTACATTTATATGAGTAACAAACAATCGGATCATTTACAGTTGGGATATATAACAGTGATGAACTATCGTCATTTAGATTAAATTCATATCCAAATGCCTTTGTCTGATAATCGCCTTGAAAGCCTGTATATGTATCAAAAGTAGGATACTTTGTATTTCCTGACTCTCTTGTATATACAAGACTAAATGTAGTCGGTTTGTCTGAGCCGAAGAAATAATGTCTAGATTTTAATGTAGCAAGAAGCCTATGCTCAGTTTCATAAATTGATCTCATATTTTTTCGATTATTAAAATCAACTGCACCAGTTTTACCAAAATTAGAATTTGACGTTGAAGATGTCATGCCATTTTTGTTATCAGCATCTTGTCCTGTATAACTCACTGATAAAACAGTATCTCCATCTCTAAAGGCCTTAGCAAAAGTTGCAGAAATAACTTCTCTTTCTCCGCAACATTCGTTATATAAGCCTGCATGGTAGCTGTAATTACCTGGCATATTGTAGATTGGTCTGCCATCTGGAGCTCTTTGAGTAGGTACAGTTGGTTGATCGCCGTTTAAAGGATAACCAGTATCTACAACTTTATATAAAGCCTCTTCTTCTCTAGAGTTAAGATATGTAATAGTCATATCTACATCCATAGGAAGTAATCTTGTATAAGTGATATTTAAAATTTTAGATTCTGGCCATTCAAAACTAGGCGCAATAAAATCAATTTTACTTGTATTATTTAGTGGATTTTCAATTGATGAAATAACACAATCTGGCTTTACATTGTTACCTGAAAATACAAGCCCCGCAATTGTGGAAGTATCACAAGCAGATGTTGCGTAGTCTGAATCATAATTCGCAATTGCAACTCCAGTATTACTATAAGCATTTGATATCCAAACACCTGGTAGTTTGGATGAGTAAGTACCATAAGTAATATTTAAATCACTAAGATCATCTATTACTAAATCAATACCCATTCTAATATTTAAAAGATCTGTACCAGAAATTCCACCATTTTTGAATCCATATGAATTTACAAAACTTTGGTTTGTTTGAGTATCATCACCATCATATTTATCATACCGGGCACCAAATGTTAACGTGAGTCTATCTGAGACAGTATATTCATCCATTATGTATAAGGATGTATGATCGTATTGAAATTCTGCCGCTGCATCGTTAACGTCGCCAGTTTTAGAACCTGCAGCACTATAACTTCTAATATTACCAGCTTTTAGATCATCTAAAGAACGGAATCTATATGTTCCATCTTCATTAATTATAAATAAATTAAAAACATCATAGCTAGTATTTTCATAGCCTGCTGTAATTTTATGGTTATTATTATAATAAACTAATTTAGCCTTAAAAAATTCTGTTTCAGTATTAAGGTCATTTGCAGATCTATATATATCTGGTCCAAAATCAACTCTGTATCCAAAAGCATCGTCAATTCTAAAAGTCGGATAATTTTGTCCTACAGGAGAAACTTGGTCAGTTGATGTTTCCTTTGTTGAATAATATATTTCTGAAATTAAGTTATCGCTGATGTCAGAAACTAAATGAAAACTATTAGTTGTTGTAACTTCTGTTTTCAAGTAAGTTGCTGAGGCAAGTGCTAAAGAAGATCTTGTTGAATCAACTCCTCTAACTTGGTCACCACTGACTTCTTTAAAGTTATATGTAAGTCTGTTGTTATCATTTATATTCCAGTCTAATCTTAATGTAACGTTTTCTTGTTCTGATTCAGTAGAGCTCGCGGCACCCAATGGATCTCTTCCCACAACTGCTTGAGCTGCATCTCTGATTTCTTGAACTTGTGCAGATGTAATATCTAATATATTTTCAGCACCAGAGCCTACAATTCCATATCGCAGTGGATTTGCTATTTCTGCTAATGAATATGTTGTAAAAAAGAATAATTTATCTTTTATTATTGGGCCACCTAAGGCAAATTCTATTGCTGTATCATCCTTAGTAATATCAACTGGTTCGCCTTCAAGCTTATCCCCCATGAATGAATCACCTCTGTCATAGTAGGAAACGCTTCCTGACAATTCATTTGAACCACCTTTGGTAATTATATCAATAACACCACCACGAAATTGTGAATATTCTACTGATACAGGTGCAACTTTAACTGCTAATTGTTCTACAGAATTAAAATTAATTGGACTTCTTTGTGATGGATAACCGTTTGAGTTGAGTCCAAAGTCGTCATTAAATGATACTCCATCAACCTTTATATCATTTGTTCTAGGATGGGCTCCTCCTATTTCAATTGATTCCTCTCCATCCTCTTCATTATCGATTGAGACAAAAGGACTTAATCTTAAAATATCCTGTAAATCTCTTGTAACTGAAGGTGTTGTTTCAAAAGTTTCAGCATCTATCACTGTAGTAAAACCATCTTTTTCTACTTTTATCCTTGTTCCAGTTACAATTACTTCATCTACTGTTTCAGAAGACGCAAGCGCAAAAGATAGTCTTTTAGTTTCACCGACAATCAAGGTTGTTGTTTGATTTTGTGAAAGCAAGCCAGGCGCAGTAACTGTAATTTTATATGGTCCACCCGGTCTCAAGCCACCGGCAAAATATTTACCCGATTCATCAGTTGTTTTTGTTACTGAGTTATTTGTTGGTTCATAAATTATTTCAACAGTTGCGCCACTAACGGCTCCACTTCCAGATAAAACTGTACCAGCTATATCTGATGTGAGTTCTTGTGAATGAAGTAATGGTGAAATAAAGATTGAAAAAAGTGAGAGTTTTAAAAAGTTCTTTAACATAATAATACATACCCCTGTATATTAAATTTAATAGATACATCTAATATATAACAAAAATTAATTTTTCACTATTACAATTTTGTAAATTTTATGTGAAATAAATATATCAGCTTGATTAAGATAAAATTTATATATTTAGGAGATACTTAACAAATCTGTATCTAAGTATGGTTGTAGTGATTTTGGTATTTTTATTCCATTAGAACCATTAAAATTATTTTCAATTAATGCAATTAAGCACCTGCCAACAGCAAGGCCAGAACCATTGATAGTATGAACAAAATGATTTCCATCTTTATTTTTAAATTTAATGTTAGCCCGTCTGGATTGAAAGTCAGAAAAATTAGAACAAGATGAAATCTCTCTATATTTATTTTGACTAGGCATCCAAACTTCAATGTCAAAAGTTTTTGTTGATGAGAAACCTAAGTCTCCAGAACATAACTCAATAACTTGATATGGAAGTTCAAGAAGATCTAAAATTTCACATGCATTTGATAATAAATTATCCAGACATTCCATGGAATTATCTGGATGTGTTATTTGGACAAGTTCAATTTTTTCAAATTGATGTTGTCTAATCAAACCCCTTGTATCCTTTCCATAGCTCCCTGCCTCAGATCTGAAACATGGCGTATGTGAGGTTACTTTTATGGGCAAATCACCTTCATTGACGAATTCATCTCTAAATATATTTGTAAGGGGAACTTCAGCAGTAGGAATTAAGTATAAGTTTTCAGTTGTTTTAAATAAATCATCTTCAAATTTAGGTAATTGTCCTGTTCCTATCAAGGAATCTGTATTAGCCATAAATGGAACATAATATTCCTCATATCCATTTTTAATAGCATTATCAATCATGAAAGAAATTAATGCTCTTTGTAACTTTGGTAATTCTCCTTTAAGGACAGAAAAACGCGAACCAGCAATCTTGGCAGCCATATCAGTGTCAATATCCTTTGTGATTTCAAGATGGTCTAAAGTATTTGTTGAGGTTATGGTTCCATACTTTTTTACAACAACATTATCGTTTTCGTCTTTGCCATCAGGCACAGACTGATCAGGTATATTTGGTATATCCAATAAAAAGTTTAATATGTCTTGTAAAAGGGCCTGCAGCTCTTTATCTTTTCCATCTAATTCACTATTTGTTTTATCAATTGTTGTCTTTAATTGATCTACATCTTCACCTGATGCTTTTAGTTTTCCGAATTCTGCTGAAAGTTTTTTTCTATCAGCTTGAAGGTTTTCAACACTAACTTGTAAAACTTTTCTTCTTTCATCTAGTGATTCAAATTTATCTTTATCGAGTTCATAACCTCGTCTCGATAACATCTTTTTGATGTCATTAAAATTTTCTCTTAAGTTTTTTATATCTAACATTATTTAGAAATCATAGCTCCTGCATATGTTGCCAAAATGCTTATTACTATTGTGAGCATTATATATGAAACAGCATGAATTAAATTTGAATTTGCCATCATCATTGTTTGATATGTAAAAGCTGACATTGTTGTAAATGAACCAAGAAAACCAATAACAAAGAAATAATATGTACTATCTTTAGTTGGCAATGCTAATCCAATAAAAATACCAATAAGGAAACATCCAATTACATTTACTGAAAATGTTCCAAATGGTGATGAGAGCGATAGATAATTTTCAAAAATTTCATTGATACCAAACCTTAAAATAGCTCCCAGACCCCCACCAATTCCTATAAAAAATAAGTTAGCTATCATTATCTTTAAAAAATTTTATTAAATTATTAACGTCCATATTATCTCTAAATTTAACTTGTAATGTATTTTCATCAATAAACTCAAAGTAAAAATTTTTATTATCCTCTACTATTGTAAAAGATTTATCTTGTAACTTTGTTATCTTGGAATTATCAATTGAGTTATAGAAAATAAAATCTATAAAAAAACTATTAAACTGATCTAAAGGAATATTTCTAATCTGATTAAATTCTAAATCATGGATTTCTACTCCAGCTTCATTAATAAAATAAATTTCTTTAAAAGGAGATAAGATATCTATTCGTATTGAGTTATCAGAATTTCTTTTAAAAGTTCCCTCAGATTTGTCATAGTCTTTATTGATTTTATTAAAGCTTGTTTGGCTAAAGACTAAATCATTATTAAAAAATGAATCTAATTCATCAACTGGAGAAGAATAAATAAATAAATTAAATATAAATAAAATATTTATAAACAAGTATTTCAAATTAATCTCTTTTAGGAACTAAGACTTCTCTTGAGCCGTTAGAACTCATTTCAGAGACAAGACCAGCCTCTTCCATTGTTTCTATTAATCTTGCAGCTCTGTTGTAACCTATTCTAAGTTTCCTTTGAACAGCTGATATAGACGCTCTTCTTGATTCGATCACAAAATTTACAGCTTCATCATAAAGTTCATCCTGCTCATCTGAAGATCCCGATTCACTTCCCGACCATCCAGGAATTGGTCCAGTATCTTGTTTAGATGAAACAATGTCATCGACATAGTTTGGTTCTGCTCTGGACTTCCAATCATTTACAACTCTATGAACTTCATCATCACCTACAAATGCTCCATGAACTCTAACTGGAACTCCTACTCCTGGTGGAAGATATAACATATCACCATATCCAAGCAGTTGTTCCGCTCCACCTTGATCTAATATTGTTCTTGAATCAATTTTTGTGGAAACTTGGAAACCAATTCTTGTGGGAATATTTGCTTTGATTAATCCTGTAATCACATCTACAGACGGTCTTTGAGTTGCCAATATTAAATGAATGCCAGCTGCCCTTGCTTTTTGAGCAATTCTTGCAATTAAGTGTTCAACTTTTTTGCCAACCAACATCATCATGTCAGCAAACTCATCTACTACAACAACAATAGATGGAAGGACTTCAAGAAATTCTTCTTCGTCTTCATTTAATGGATTTAATATTTGCTTACCGCCCTTTTCAGCGTCTTGAATTTTTTTGTTAAAGCCTGCTAAATTTCTTACACCCATCATAGACATGAGTTTGTATCTTCTATCCATTTCAGCAACACACCAGCGAAGTCCGTTTGATGCATCTGTCATATCTGTAATGACAGGAGTTAATAAGTGAGGAATGCCATCATAAACAGCTAACTCTAGCATTTTTGGATCAACTAAAATTAATCTTACATCTTCAGGATCTGACTTAAACAATAAACTTAATAACATTGCATTCAATCCAACTGACTTACCAGAACCGGTTGTTCCAGCAACTAACAAATGAGGCATTTTTGCTAAATCAACTACAATTGAATTGCCTGAGATGTCATGCCCTAAAGCTAAACTTAAACTTGAAGGTGATGATTTAAAAGCCTTTGAGGATAGTATTTCTGTAAGCCTAACCATTTTTCTATTTGTATTAGGTATTTCAATGCCAACATATGACTTACCTTCAATAACTTCAACAACTCTAACACTGCTTACAGATAAGGATCTTGCTATATCTTGCGCAATGTTGGTAATTTTACTAGCCTTAGTTCCAGGGGCTGGTTGAATCTCAAACCTAGTCACAACAGGGCCAGGTAGAACAGATTCAACAGTTGCCTCTATTCCAAATTCTTCTAATTTTGTTTCTAAAAGTGATGCTATTTGATTGAGTTCTCCTTCTGATAGTGAGCTTCCATCATCAAGAGCTCTATCAAGTAATTCAGTACTAGGCATAACAGCTTTTTCTTTCTTTGCGTCAGGTTCATCAATAACTTCTTTTTTTTCCACTTCTTTTAAAGGATTTTTTGTTTCAATTGGAAGATCACCCTGTTTGAGATCTTTAGGAGTTTCTTTAACTGAAACTTCTTTTATTTGAGGTTCATTTGAAATTTTTGGTTTAGTAGTTAGAGATTTTTTCTTTTGTGAACTTTTTTGCATTGCAATTACTATTTCCTTTGATTTAGTTAGTAATGACATCAGCATATCTTTTAATTTACTTCCAAGAGCTTTTAATAAATTCCAACTATAGT
>OCZA010000846.1_pt1 | contig 10063 bp, 10 predicted proteins | sample 1539021 | NCBI WGS metagenome assembly OCZA01 (sample SAMEA2619376, study PRJEB22493) | marine metagenome | biome: marine biome (ENVO:00000447); feature: surface water layer (ENVO:00002042); material: "saline water (ENVO:00002010), including plankton (ENVO:xxxxxxxx)" | depth 5 m
TTTTGAACTTAATAAAAAATACGATATTGATGGGGGAGTCCTCCGCAATCACGCAAGGTTTATCAATCATTCCTGTGATCCAAACTGTGAAGTAGAAATTACTAATAATGAAATTTGGATATCAGCTATAAAAAATATTAAAAAAGATACAGAGTTAACTTATAATTATGGTTATCCCTTTGATAGCGATTTTGAAGAACACATTTGTAAATGTGGAACAAAAAAATGTGTAGGGTATATTTTAAGTGATGATGACTGGCCAAAATTAAAAAAATATGAAAAAAAACATAAAAAGGATACTAGATAAAACACCTCTCATAACAATTGCTATCAATAGTGATAGAAATATAATTTATTACAATAATTTTGCTAAACAAAAATTTCTTTTTCTTGAAGAAGGAAGGGATATAAATTCTGTTATTCGTTCAACAGAATTAAACAATTTTATTGAAAAAGCTTTTAGTGAAAAAAAAGATCATCGAATAGAATTTCAACCATCAAACTTTGAGGATTGGTCTTTTATTGCTGATTTATTATTTTTACCTGAAAGTAATAATCCAGAAAATGAATTAATCATCATGCTTACTGATCAAACTATGCTTTATAGCTATGAAAAAATGAGAACAGACTTTGTTGCAAATGTTAGTCATGAACTTCGAACACCTTTATCATCCATAGTTGGTTATATTGAAACTATTAAAAATGATACTAATCTAGATCAATCAATTACAAACAAGTTTCTTGATATTATGGAAGATCAAGCATGGAGGATGACAAGATTAGTCGAAGATTTATTACTATTAAGTAAATATGAAAATGAAGATAAGCCTCTTAAATTTATAGAAACAGAAATTATTACAATTATTCAAAGCGCTATTGATAATTTAAATAAAAAAATTGATGATAAAAAATTAAAAGTAAATTTAGAGGATAATTTTTCTAAAAAAATAATTTCTTTAAATAGTGATTCAATCATTCAGGTGTTTATTAATATAATTGATAATGCCATACAATATTCTGGTGAAAGTAGTGAAATCAATATTGTGCTTAAAGAAGCAATGATTGATGATAATCTTTATGCTCAAGTTCAAATAAAAGACCAAGGAGAAGGTATCTCTAGCGAACACCTTAGTCGTCTGACTGAGAGATTTTATAGAATTGATAAAAATCGTTCACGTAATTTAGGAGGAACAGGGTTAGGCTTATCTATTGTAAAACATATTGTAAACCGCCATAATGGAAAGCTAACAATTGAGAGTGAGCTTGAAAAAGGAAGTACTTTTACTATTTATTTGCCTATTTTAAATTAATTAAAAAAAAACAAATCGTTAATATTTTTGTAACATTTGAATTCTACATAATATCAAATTAATTAAAGAGGTTTAAAATGAATAAACTTGTAGTTAGCTTAATTGTCCTAACGGTTGCAGTAACCAGCTCTGTTTCAGCAAGAGATTATATTTCAATTGTTGGATCTTCGACGGTATATCCTTTTGCAACTTTAGTTGCAGAAAAGATGGCATCAGAAGGTATGAAAGCACCTGTTATTGAAAGTACTGGTTCTGGTGGTGGACATAAATTATTTTGTGCAGGTGTTGGTGTAGAACACCCTGATATTACAAACTCTTCAAGAGCGCAGAAAGATAAAGAATTTGCACTTTGTCAAGAGGGTGGCGTAAATGATATTGTTGAAGTTCGTGTAGGAAATGATGGTATAGCGTTTGCTTACTCTGCTGATTATGAATGGAAAAACAGTAATGGTGAATCAATGGCTGATGGTATTGATCTTTCCAAAGAAGAAATTTGGCAAGCGATGGCTAAAGATAATAGTAATGCACCAGAAACTTGGTTTGATATTGATAAACGTTTACCAAAAGTAGAAATTTCAATTATGGCACCTCCCCCTTCTTCAGGAACCAGAGATGCATTTGATTCTTTAGTGATGAAGAAAGGTTGTGTTAAAGAAATGTTGGTTGCTGATGGAGATTGCAAAGCTTACCGTGAAGATGGTCATGTTATTGAAGGTGGTGAAAACGATGAATTATACGTCGAACATATTTCAAAAGAGCAAGGTGCATTTGGTATCTTTGGATATAGTTTCCTATCTAACAACGAAGATAAAATTGCTGCTTCTAAAATTAACGGTGTTGAGATTTCAATGGAAGGTATTCAAGATTATTCTTACCCAATTGCAAGACCATTATTTTTCTACATTAAGAAAGCACATGTAGGTGTAATCCCGGGTTTAATGGATTACGTTAATGAGTTTGTAAGTGAAGAAGCAACAGAGGACTACCTCCTAGATGCTGGCTTAGTTCAATTAAGCCCAGCTGATAGAGCTAAGGTTCTAGATGACATTGCTAATTTAAAGAACTACAAATAGTCTTAATTAAATTGAATAAAAAGAGGGGATTTCCCCTCTTTTTTTTGGTCTACTTCATGATGTAATATAATTGTAACAAAACTTTAGTATTCCATTCTTGAATTTACATGTTTTACTGGTCGTTAATAATCATTTTACTTGGTATTTACTCTGCTTATATTTTTGGCAAATCACGCATAAATTCAAATTCTAGACAATTAGAAATTAAGACAGCATCTCTACCAACGTATTACGCACAATACATTATGGTTTGGTGCCTACTACCTGCGCTTATAGTTTACTTCGGTTGGATAATTTTTGAAGATCAGATTATTCAAAATCTTGTACTTGCTAATTTTGATTTTGATTTAAATCCCACTCTTAATGCAGGCTTATTAATTGCGGAAATAAAAAATGTTGCTCTAAGTGACTCGTTTGCTGAAGGCAAGGCAATTGAAATATTAAATGCTGCTGAACATTACGCTTCTATTAAATATGTAAGCTCAATTGCTTTTTATTTATCAATTTTAATTGTTATGATTTTGGGAGTGATGTTTGCTTCTAGAAAACTGCAACCTTCTTTTCGTGCACAACAATCAATTGAAAATTATGTTAAATATTTTTTATTTTTTTGCTCCTCTGTAGCAGTATTAACTACTGTTGGAATTGTCTTTTCATTACTATTTGAAAGTTTACGATTTTTTTCTGATGTATCTGTAGTTGAATTTTTATTTGGTACAAAGTGGTATCCTTACATTCCAATTCGCGAAGGACAATCAGGATCACAAGGATCATTTGGTGCAGTACCAATTTTTGCTGGAACATTTTTAATAATGATTGTTGCCATGTGTGTCGCTACGCCTATTGGTTTATTTACTGCTATTTACTTAGCAGAATACGCATCACCAAGAGTGAGAAGAATTATAAAACCTCTTTTAGAAATATTAGCTGGAGTACCGACAATTGTTTATGGATTTTTTGCATTTGTCACTGTTGCGCCTTTTGTAAAAACATTTGGGCAATCAATTGGTATTGATGCGTCACCCACGAGCGCTCTTGCAGCAGGGTTGGTGATGGGGATTATGATTATTCCTTTTATATCGTCATTATCAGATGATGTTATCAATTCTGTTCCTCAAAGTTTAAGAGAAGCTTCTTTGGGCATTGGTGCAAATAAAGCGGAAACAATTAAAAGAGTCATCCTGCCTGCAGCGTTGCCTGGAATTGTTGGAGCTTTTTTATTAGGAGTTTCAAGGGCTATTGGAGAGACAATGATTGTTGTTGTGGCGGCCGGTACAGCTCCAAATTTAACAGCAAATCCATTTGAAAATGTCACTACCGTTACCGTCCAAATTGTCATTGCTCTAATAGGTGATCAAGAATTTGATGATCCAAGAACTTTATCTGCTTTTGCTTTGGGATTAGTATTATTTGTCATTACATTAATTCTTAATATTTTTGCTTTAAGAATTGTGAAAAAATATAGAGAGCGCTATGAGTAATCAATTCTCACATGAAAAAATAATTCAGTTACGAAAAAAAAGAAGCGCAGCTGATCGTCGTTTTAAAACCTATGGATTAATAGCCACCTTAATGGGAATGGCAATTTTATTTTTTTTATTATTTACCATTTTTTCTAAGGGATATTCTTCTTTTCAAAAAACAGTTATTGAACTAGATGTAACTTTTGATCAGGAAACATTAAAAATTACACCTAACGCAACTTATGCAGAACAAGTAGAAGCTAAATTTTTTAAAGTAAAGAAAAACGCCATAGCGAATGCGCTACCTGACTTAAGTAAAAAAGATATTAAGTTAATGAAAAAAATGTTTTCAATAAATGTTGATAAGGAAATTAAAGAGTATTTTTTACAAAATCCAAATATCCTAAACACTACGCAGAAGCTTTTAGTAACAGCACATAGTGATGTAGATCAAATGTTAAAAGGAAATGCTAAACGTAATATTGAAGAGAAAAAAAGAAAATTGAATGATAGACAGTTGGAATTTTTCGATGAATTTGTTTTTACTGGAAGATTAAAATCAAAATTCAATAACTTCTTTTTCACCAATGCGGATTCCAGACATCCTGAGTTAGCGGGTATTGCAGGCTCTTTTGTAGGATCGTTATTTACTTTAATCACAGTTTTTTTATTAGCGTTTCCAATAGGCATTGGGGCGTCAATTTACTTGGAAGAATTTGCACCAAAAAATAAATTTACAGAACTCATTGAAGTAAATATTGCAAACTTAGCAGCAGTCCCTTCTATTGTCTTTGGTTTATTAGGATTGGGAATCCTGTTAAATGTTTTTGGATTTCCAAGAAGCACTCCTTTAGTAGGAGGAACTGTTTTGGCATTAATGACACTCCCAACGATTATTATAGCATGCCGAGCATCTCTCAAAGCAGTTCCACCGTCGATAAAAGAAGGCGCTTTAGCAATGGGAGCCTCAAAAATGCAAGCAGTTTTCCATCACCAAGTTCCTTTAGCATTGCCAGGCACGTTAACAGGAACAATAATAGGTTTAGCTCAAGCCTTAGGAGAAACGGCGCCTTTAATTATGATTGGTATGATTGCTTTTATTCCCAATATTCCAACTGGTTTCACGGAACCTTCAGCTGCTCTTCCTGTTCAGATATATTTATGGGTAGAAAGTGCAGAAAGAGGTTTTCAGGAAAAAACAGCTGCCGCAATAATGATGATATTAATTTTTTTATTTTTAATGAATGCTATAGCAGTATTCTTACGAAGTAGATTTGAGAGGAAGTGGTAATATGAACAATGTAAAAGTGTCTACCAAAAATGTGAATGTGCATTACGGCACTAAGCAAGCACTTCATCGAGTAACACTTGATATCAATGAAAAGGAAGTTACAGCACTGATTGGACCTTCTGGTTGTGGTAAATCTACTTTTCTAAGATGTATAAATAGAATGAATGATTTAATTGATATTTGTAAAGTAGATGGATCTATTACAGTTGATAATGAAGAAATTATTTCAGATGAAGTTGATGTTGTAAGTCTTCGATCCAAAATTGGTATGGTTTTTCAAAAACCAAATCCTTTTCCAAAATCTATTTTTGATAATGTAGCTTACGGACCAACTATTCATGGAATCGTCGACACCAAAACAGATCTAGAAGAGATAGTTCATTCATCTTTAAAAAGAGCAGGACTGTTAAAAGAAGTAAAAGATCGTTTGCATGAACCTGGGACTAGTTTGTCTGGTGGTCAGCAACAACGATTATGTATTGCTCGTGCTATTGCAGTTAATCCTGATATTATTTTAATGGATGAGCCTTGCTCAGCATTAGATCCGATAGCAACAGCAACAATAGAAGAATTAATTGATGAACTTAAAACCAAGTATACAATTGTAATTGTAACACACTCAATGCAGCAAGCAGCAAGAGTATCGCAACGAACAGGTTTTTTCCATCTAGGTGAACTTGTGGAGACTGGAGAGACACAAAAAATTTTTACAAATCCTGAAAACGAAAAAACACAAGGATATATAACAGGGAGGTTTGGATAACATGGAACAAGATAAACACATTGTAAAATCTTATGATGATGAGATGAAAGAAATAAATAATAACATCTTAGACATCGGCAGCTTAGTAGAGAATCAATTAAAAAGAGCCTTAAGTGCGTTAAAAAATCAAGACACAGCATTGGCAGAGAAAGTAACAGAGGATGACAACATCATTGACGAAAAATTCAGAGAACTTGATCAAAATCTTGTGCTCATTCTAGGTAAAAGACAACCTATGGCAACGGATTTGAGAACAATATTTTCAGCAATTAAAATGAACAAAGATCTTGAGAGGCTTGGTGATCATGCAACAAATATTGCAAAGCGAACAGCGATGATTGAGCTTGTCTTACCAGAAAAACCTGTCCGTGATATTTTAAGAATGGGTGAGCATGTCCAAATTATGATTGGAAAAGTGATACAATCATTTGTTAATTTTTCTGCAGAAGAAGCTAAAGTTGTATGGAAAATGGATGAAGAAATAGACGATGAATATCTTGGTATTCTAAGACAACTTCTTACCTATATGATGGAAGATCCAAAGAGAATATCTGCCTGCACTAATCTCCTCTATATGGTTAAAGATTTGGAGAGAGCAGGTGATTATGTTCAAAATATTGCTGAAGATATTTACTATGCGGTATCAGGAGAACCTCTATACAATGAAGGCCCTGATAGAGAATGGGAAGCGATAAAACCATTAAAGAATAAAAAGTGATTGTAATTAAATTGTAATAAAAATTTATTAAAAAATAAATAATGAAATTAAAAGCCTTAATTGTTGAAGATGAAAACTCTCTACTAGAATTATTAAAATTTAATTTTACCAAAGATGGTTTTAAAGTTGATACTGCAACGGATGGGGAAACGGCACTTGAAAAAATTCTGCACAAAGCTCCTGATCTTTTAATTTTAGACTGGATGTTGCCAAAGTTATCAGGAATTGAGTTATGTCGACGTATTCGAAAAAATAAAGAAATAAAAAATCTTCCTATAATTATGTTAACAGCAAGAGGAGAAGAAGAAGATCGTTTGCGAGGATTAGAAACGGGAGCGGATGACTATATTACAAAACCTTTTTCAGTGAATGAACTTATGGCAAGAGTGAAAGCAGTTCTTCGAAGAATACGTCCAATGTTTACTGAAGAAGTGTTATCATACAAGGGTATTGTCGTTGATTTAGTATCTCATAGTGTCAATAGAGATAATGAAACGCTTCATCTTGGGCCAACTGAATTTAATTTACTAGTTTTTTTTATGGAGAATATCGGAAGAGTATTTTCTAGAGAGCAGTTACTAAATCATGTTTGGAAAGATGAAGCTTTTGTTGAACCAAGAACAGTAGATGTCCATATACGAAGACTTCGAAAAGCAATTAATAATGATGTTAAAGAAGATTATATAAGAACTGTTCGTTCTGCTGGGTATAGTTTTGGTTCGTAAGATTATTTATTAGTTTTTATTTAGTGCAGTCTTTACACACACCATAAATTTCTAAATTATGTTTTGCGTATTTAAAATCAGCCTGCTCACTTTGTTTTGCAAAATAGGAAGGTAAATTCTTTTGCGTTAATTCACTCACCTGATCACATGTTTCACAAATTAAAAAAGAAGTAGACGTCGAGGAGTTACAATTTTTATGTTCACAAGCCATATAAGAATTTTTACTCTCTATTTTGTGAACTTTACCAATTTCAATGAGCTTATCTAAAGCACGGTACACTTGAAGCGGTGCTTTAATTCCTTTTTTTTGCGTATCATAAAGAATGGCGTATGCTTTCAATGGTTCTTTTGAATTTTCTAATAAATCAAGAACTGTTTGTTGGTTATTTGTTAACTTTGTTGAAGTAAGAGCCATATTATTTAGATATCAAATTGTGTTCATTTTTGCAACGCACTGCTTTTGTTAAATGATATTAAAGAGAGAATAAATAATACTAATGCAGCCACTATAATTGACGGACCGGAGGCTGTATTCAATTCTAAGGAACTAAATAACCCGATAATAACAGAAGCAATCCCTACTAAAATTGAGAGGATGACCATTTGAAATGGATTATTGCTCAAACTTCTCGCCGTAGCAGCAGGTATTAAGAGTAATCCTGTAATTAATAAGGCCCCAATCATTTTTATTGAAATTGCAATTACGCCCGCAAGGAGAATGGTAAAAATAAAATTAGATACATCAGGTTTCATTCCCTCAGCAGCTGCTAAATCATAATTGACAGTCGCCGCAAATATCGATTTCCAAATATAAAATAATATTCCCAAAATAATAAATCCGCCAAACCAAATAATGAAAATATCTTCAACAGTAACAGCTAGTATATCTCCAAATAATAATCCCATTAAATCAAAACGGATTGAGGAAAGAAAACCAATTAATACGAGGCCAATTGCAAGAGATGAGTGAGCAAGAAGGCCAAGTAATGAATCCCCAGCTAGTTTTGTTCTTTTTTGTAAGCTGAGCAAAAGTAATGCCACTGTTCCAGAAATAATAAAGACGGACAGAGATATGTTAATACTAAAGGCATAGGCCAGTGTAACGCCCAGTAAGGCAGAGTGTGATAAAGTATCACCAAAATAAGAAAGTCTTCGCCAAATAACAAGACATCCAAGAGGGCCTGTTACTAGAGCAATGCCGATACCAGCAATTAATGCGCGAGTAAAAAAATCATCAAACATTATTTCGATACACTCCCATCACTGTCATGTGAATGATCATGATGATGTTGATAGTACGATAAAGTTTCTGAGTTATGTTCACCAAATAACTTTATATATTCTGGATTTTTTACAACACTACTTGGTGTCCCAGAACAACAGATATGTCCATTTAAACAAATAACATGATCGGTAGTGGACATGACAAAATGCATATCATGAGAAATTAATAAGATACCACAGTTTAAGGTAACAGAAATTTTTTTGATAAGATTGTAGAGAGCTATTTCCCCGTTATAATCAACTCCTTGAACAGGCTCATCTAATACTAATAAATCAGGTTTTTTTGCAATCGCTCTTGCAATTAAAACACGCTGAAATTCTCCACCTGATAAACTATGAATTTGATTATAGAGTAGTTTATCTACTCCCGTCATAGTTAAGGACTCAGTGATCTGCGTATTAGTAAGACTACTTGTGATTTTCATAAAATCAATGACACGCAAAGGCATCGTCCAATCAATATTAATTTTCTGTGGTACGTAGGCCATCTTGTTGGCATTGCCTGAAACCATCCCCTCATCTGCATTCATGATATTCAATATCATTTTGGCAGTTGTTGTTTTACCAGAGCCGTTGGGACCTATTAGAGTTACTATTTGACCTTGATTAATCTCAAAAGAAATTCCTCTGACAAGCCATTTAGGGGACTTATAAACACCTGCATTTTCTAATTTTACTAGTAATTTGTTTTGAGTCATTTTCTGTTTACATTATGATATGTTATATTATAACACTTTTTAATTTAACAAATCTATATCTGAAAAGAAATATTATGAAACAATATAATTATCTACTTAACTTTTTAAAAGTGACATTTATCTCACTTTTGCTCATTGCTACATCACCTGTAAGAGCAGAAATAAAAGTTGTTACTACTATTAAACCACTGCATTCCTTAATTGCGAATGTTATGGATGGTGTCGGTGAACCTTCATTAATAATTGAAGGTAGTACATCTCCGCATAGCTTTACATTAAAACCTTCTCATGCAAAACTTCTAGAAGAAGCTGATCTTATATTCTGGGTTGGTGAAGGTATTGAGACTTTTATGGAAAGACCTCTTGAGTCTATTGTTAAAAATGCTGAAGTTGTTGAGTTCATGGAAATTGAAAGTATTGAAAAACTAAAATTTAGAGAAGAAAGTATCTATGGCGACCATGATGATCATGACGATCACGATGATCATGATGATCACGATGAAGACCATGATGATCACGATGATCATGATGAAGATCACGACGATCATGACGATCATGATGAAGACCATGATGACCACGATGATCATGACGATCACGATGACCATGATGATCACGACGATCATGCTGGGCACGAAGGTCATAACCATGGAGAGTTCGATGCTCACATATGGTTAGATCCAAGCAATGCCAAAGAAATGGTTCATGAAATTGCTCACGAATTAGGTGATTTAGATCCTG
>OCZA010000847.1_pt1 | contig 10051 bp, 9 predicted proteins | sample 1539021 | NCBI WGS metagenome assembly OCZA01 (sample SAMEA2619376, study PRJEB22493) | marine metagenome | biome: marine biome (ENVO:00000447); feature: surface water layer (ENVO:00002042); material: "saline water (ENVO:00002010), including plankton (ENVO:xxxxxxxx)" | depth 5 m
ACGAAGATTCTGTTTTTGTAAAGTGGGGTGCTTTTAAAGTTTGCTTTACTATGAATTGGAGAATAACCCCAAAGGAGATAAAAATTGAGTATAGTATCAATTAAAGACCTGCTTCAAGCAGGCGTTCATTTCGGTCATCAACAAAGATTTTGGAATCCAAAAATGGATGAATTTATTTTTGACACAAGAAAACAGATAAGCATAATTAATCTTGAATTAACACAACAACATCTTAGTGCCGCTGCATCAAAAGTAGAGGACATTTGCTCCAAAGGAAATAAGATACTTTTTGTTGGTACAAAAAGATCAGCTAGCAAGACAATTAAAGAAGAGGCTTCATCAATCGGACTACCCTATGTAGATAAAAGATGGTTGGGCGGAACATTAACAAATTGGAAAACTATTAGAGGTTCTATAAGAAGGCTTATAGATATTGAGGAAATGATTTCTTCTGGAAGAATTGAAAAGCTTATAAAAAAAGAAGCAGTCGAAATTCAAAAAGAGCATACCAAATTGGTGGCAAGTGTTGGTGGTATAAAGGATATGAAAGGGTTACCAGATGCAATATTTGTAATTGATGTTAAATATGAAAAGATTGCTGTACTAGAAGCTAAGAAGATGGGTATTCCAGTTATTGCATTAGTTGACACAAATTCAGATCCTGATGGAATTGATACAATAATACCTGGCAATGACGACGCTATTCGATCTATAAGACTTATAACAAAAGTTATTGCAGATGCTTGTGCAAGCGGTCTTGAATCATCTAAAGGCTTTGCTCCAAAATCAGATTCACCAGTAATACAAACTGTTAAAAAAGAAGAAGTTCCAGTGATGGAGGAAGCTGCAGAAGTTAAAGAGGCTGAAGAAGAGGCTCCAGCGGTGGAGGAAGCTGCAGAAGTTAAAGAGGCTGAAGAAGAGGCTCCAGCGGTGGAGGAAGCTGAAGAAGTAAAAGATGCTGAAGAATCCTCTGAAGAAAACACAGAAGGGAAAAAATAATCGTGGAAATTAAAGCATCCCAAGTGAAAGAATTAAGAGATATGACAGGCGTTGCAATGATGGACTGTAAAAAAGCACTTGTTGAATGCGAAGGTGATATTGAAAAAGCATTAGATTTATTAAGATCAAATAGTGCCCTGAAGGCCGAAAAAAAATCTAGTAGAGTCGCTGCTGATGGAATATTGATAACTGTTATTACTGAGAATTATGCAACTATTGTTGAAATTAATTCTGAAACTGATTTTGCTGCAAAGGACTCTAATTTCTTATCTTTTGGTGAAAAAGTTAAAAACTATATAAAAGAAAACAAAGTTAGTAATGCGGATGACTTTATAAATTCTGATATAGAGGATGAAAGAAAAACTCTTGTTCAGACAATTGGTGAAAACATTCAACTTCGAAGAGTGGAAACCATAGAATTCAGTCCTGATATGAAAACTGGATTGTATCTTCACTCAGATTCAAAGCTTGGTTCAATTGTTGTTACAAAGAATGGCAATGATCAAACTGCAAAAGATATAGCAATGCATGTTGCTGCATTTAATCCTCTATGCTTATCCCAAGATGATATTGATAAAGATGTATTGGATAGGGAAAGAGCTATATATCAAAATCAAGCTGAGGAATCAGGAAAACCACAGGATATTATGGACAAAATGGTAGATGGAAAAGTAAATAGATTTTTATCTGAAGTTTCCCTGCTTTCTCAAAGTTTTGTGAAAGATCCGGATATTACGGTTAAAGATTATTTGGACAAGAATAATGCAGAAATTATTACTTTTACCAGATTGAAAGTAGGTGAAGGTATCGAGGTTGAAGTAAAGGACTTCGCAGAAGAGGTAGCTGATCAGTTAAAATAAAACTATGTCTGAACTAGAGCACAAAAGAATTCTACTTAAATTTAGTGGAGAATCTGTTGCTGGAACTGATGAACATGGTATTGATCCAAAAATATTAGATGATATGGCAAGTTCAGTGAAATCTTGTAAACAGATTGGAGCTGAAATCGGTATTGTAATTGGTGGAGGTAATCTTTTTAGAGGAGAAAAACTCAACGAAGCTGGAATGGATAGAGTTGCCGGCGATCATATGGGAATGCTTGCAACTGTAATGAATGGAATTGCCTTACGGGATTCATTAGAGAGAGCTGGTATTAAAACAAGAGTAATGTCAGCCATTTCAATGTCAGGGATCGTTGAACATTATGATAGAAGGTTAGCAATTCAGTTACTAAGCGATGGGTATGTTGTAATATTCACTGCAGGAACTGGAAATCCATTTTTTACTACGGACACGGCTGGCTGTTTGAGAGCTATAGAAACAGAAGCAAATTTAATGCTTAAAGCAACAAGAGTCGATGGGGTCTATGATTCTGATCCAGAACAAAATAAAGACGCAATATTTTTTGATTCTCTATCTTTTAATGATGCTATTTCAAAAAACTTAAAAGTTATGGATGCTACTGCTTTAACTCTCGCAAGAGATCATGGTCTACCAATAAATGTTTTTAATGTAAGCAAACCAGATGCATTAAAAGATATTATTTGTGGTAAAAAAATAGGTACACTTATATCCTAATATGGAAAATCTACTGAAAGATGTTGCTGAAAAAATGGATAAGTCTGTATCTGCTCTTAAAAATGCCTTCAATAAGATAAGAACAGGAAGAGCCAATCCCTCGTTGCTTGATGACATTTACGTTGATTACTACGGCAATCAAGCTCCTATAAATCAAACATCAAATATAAGTGTTGAGGAAGGGCGATCCTTGGTTATATCTCCCTGGGACAAAAGCTTGATACCTGATATTGAGAAAGCAATTTTAAACTCTGATCTAGGTCTTAATCCTAGTACAAATGCAGATCTTATTAGGGTTACTATGCCGGCTCTTACAGAAGAAACTAGGCAGGATTATATTAAACAGGCTAGAGCTGAAGCTGAAAATTCAAGAGTATCAATAAGAAATATCAGAAGAGATGCCAATCAGGCTGCAAAAGAAAAACAAAACTCATCTGAAATATCTGAGGATGACTTAAGAAGAATTGAAGATTTAATTCAAAAAGAAACTGACAAATTTATTACAATTGTTGATACAGATCTAAAAAACAAAGAATCAGATTTATTAGAAATCTAGTGAGCCAATATGGCTAATTCCAATAGCAAAAAAAACAATCTTCCACAAAATGTAGGAATTATTATGGATGGTAATGGAAGATGGGCTATTAAAAATGCTTTAAAAATTGCTGAAGGTCATAAAAAGGGAGTGAACGTTGTTAAAGATATTGTGAAGGAATCTGTTAAACAGAACCTATCTTCTTTAACAATTTATGCATTTAGCTCTGAGAATTGGAAAAGACCTAAGACAGAGGTAACCGCTATAAAAAAATTAGTTGTAGATGCAATTAATGATCAAGTCCCTGAGCTTAAAGAGCAGAAAGTAAGACTAAAGTTTTTTGGTCATACTAATGACTTTGGTAAAAAAGTTATTGATAAAATAAGATATGCAGAAGAAAAAACATATATAAAAAATAGTAAATTAGATTTAAATGTTGCCCTAGGATATGGTGGCAAACAAGATCTTGTTGATATAGTAAAATCCATATCTGCTAATGTTTTAGATAAAAAAATTAAGCTAAATAATATCAACGAAGGCATGCTTCATGATGCCTCCTCTGTTCCAGTGAAAGAAATAGATTTATTAATCAGAACAGGAGGTGATAAAAGAATTAGTAACTTTCTTTTGTATCAAATAGCTTATGCTGAAATAATTTTTGTTAAAAAATATTGGCCTGACTTTAATAATAAAGACTATTTGAAATGCTTAAATGATTTTAAAAAAGTCGATAGAAGATTTGGTAAAAGATCCTAAATTAAAATGTTTAAAAGAATTATCACATCACTTTTTTTAATAACCCTTATTTCTTTAATTATTCTTTCTTCTAATATTTGGATATTTGCTTCATCAATTTTTTTGATATGCTCATTAGGACTTTATGAGTGGATAAAAAATAGTTTTAGTATGACTTTTGTAGGGCTAGCAATTATTTTGAATTTTGGATTTTGGTCAATTTATTTTGTTTCTACAGATGAATCGAATTATGTCATATTTGGACTAATCATAATTAACACAGCTATTTTTGATACTTTTGCATACGTAATTGGTTCAAAAGTTGGCAAGAGATTTATTGTTAAAAAAATTAGTCCAAAAAAAACATTAGAGGGTCTTATTGGCGGATTGTTTGCAACATTGGTATTTGGCATGATCATCGAATCAATGCTATTTCACGACCTGTTGAATATATTTATTATTGGAGGGTTTTTTGCTTTCATTGGAGATTTATTCATCAGTTACTTTAAAAGAAAAAGCGGCGTTAAAGACACAGGAAACATTTTGCCAGGACACGGTGGTGTTCTGGATAGGATTGATTCACATCTTTTTGCAACACCGGTATTAATATATATATTATTAATATTATGAAAAATATACTCTTATTAGGTGCAACTGGAAGCATTGGAGAAAGTGCATTGAGTGTTATTTCACAAAACAATGATTTATTTAACTTAATAGGAATTTCATTTAATAAAAATATTTCGAGATGTGAAGAAATCATCAGTAATTTTTCTCCAGAGTATATTCATGCCAGCGATAAAGAAAGCTTTCAAAAGTTATCAAATATGTCTGGAAATTTTCTCAATGAGGATAGTGAGCTTGAAGAACTTATCCTTAATGACAGAGTAGATATAATTATTTGTGCAACTTCTGGTTTTTCTGGACTAAAAGCTGCATGTATTGCAGCTAGAAGCGGTAAAAAAATTTTATTGGCAAATAAAGAAAGCATAGTTGCAGGTGGAGATTTAATACTTCCAATTGCAAAAGAGAATAATACTCAAATAATACCTATTGACAGTGAGCATAATGCGATCTTCCAATGTTTATTAGGCGAAAGGGGAACGGATGATGTTCAAAAAATAATAATTACTGCTTCAGGAGGGCCTTTTTTAAATTCTTCGGTTATAGACTTAAAAAATGTAACTGTTGCAGAAGCTTTAAATCATCCTAATTGGAATATGGGCAGTAAAGTAACCATTGACTCAGCCACATTGGTTAATAAATGTTTAGAGCTTATAGAAGCAAGATATTTGTTTGATCTTGATGAGAAATATTTTGAATTAGTCGTACATCCACAAAGCATCATTCATTCAGTAGTGACATATATTGATGGTTCAAGCATATGTCAAATGAGTCAGCCAGATATGACGGTTCCTATAGCCCATGCACTGTCTGGAGAGAATAGAATTCCTATTGATTTTAACTCATTAGACTTTACTGCTTTGAATTTGTCATTTCAGGAATTTCCTTCAGACAGAATTGAGATACAGGATATTGCGCGCGAAGTATGCAGGAAAGGGGGATTTTTAGGAACTATTTTCAATGCTGCTAACGAAGTGGCAGTAGAAAGTTTTCTAAAAAACCGTATAAATTTTGATAAAATTTATGAAGTAATATATCGAACTTTTAATAACGATAATATGTCTAATGATTTAACAATAGAATCTATAAATGAGGTTGATCAACAAACACGCATTCGAGCCGAGAAGGTGGTAGAATCCATCACTAATTAATATATGAATACAAAATTAAAAATTTTTATAGCCATGGCCATCATAGGGTCTTACTATGCATATAGCTCAAATTCATGGGGGTATCTTTTTTCATTAATACCTTATTTATTAGCTTTTGCTGTTTTATTAGGTGTTCTTGTCACTATACATGAATTTGGACATTTTATAGTTGCAAGAATGTGTAATGTTTACGTGCAAAGATTTTCTATTGGCATGGGCCCAGTATTTTACAAAAAATATGATAAGCATGGAACTGAGTTCGCATTATCAGCAGTTCCATTGGGTGGATATGTTTCTATGATTACAAATAAACTAATTGAACTTGATCCAGAATCAGTGAAAGGCTTGTCAGAACAGCAATTAAAAAATACTTTTGATTCTAAACCGAAATGGCAAAGAGCATCTATTATGTTTGCTGGACCTTTGGCAAATTTTTTGCTTTCTATATTTATTTTTACAGCAATTTTTTTAAATACAATAGATCCTCAAACTATTCCAGTTATTAATCAAGCTAATCAAGATATTTCCTATACAAGCAGTTCAACTTTTGAAGCCAATGACAAAATTATTTCAATAAATAATACAACTGTTAAAGATGCTAAAGACATTAATCTTGAATTGCTTAGCTATGCTGGTTTTTCTGGAGATTTGAATTTTTTAATTTCTAGACCTTCTATTGAAAACCCTCTAAATATTAAATTAAGTGTTATAGACTTTTTACCAACATCTGAATCTCAAAAAGATCCTACAGGATATATGGGCCTAGATATCTCATATAAGATGCAGCCGATAATAGGAAAAGTCTTATCAGGAGGCGCTGCGGATCAAGGCGGTCTTAAATCAAATGACCTGGTATTAAAAATAGGTAGTAGTAATATTAGTTTCGCAAATGATATTCGAACAGTAATTTCAGATAATCCAGAAACAAACTTAGAATTTAAAATAAATAGAGGTGGTGAAATACTCTACTTGCCAATAACAATAGGATCTCAAAAAAGTAATGAAGAAACGGTAGGTGTTTTGGGAGTTTCTTTTGGAACTTCAAGAAGTATAGGGCAGTCTTTTTCAAAGGGAGTCTACGAAACATATAATTTAAGCGTTAAAACACTTCAATTTATTGGCAAGATGTTGACTGGTAACATGGGTACAGAAAATCTAAGTGGTCCTATTGGAATTGCCCAAATGGCTGGCAATACGGCTCAAGCAGGATTCCTGCCGTTTATGTATCTAATGGCATTATTAAGTATCAGCTTAGCTGTCTTAAACCTTTTACCCATTCCAGTACTTGACGGAGGTCAACTTACATTACTTGGCATTGAAGCCATAAGAGGTAAGCCACTTCCTGAAAAAGCTGAAAACATAATTTATACAGGCGGAACGGTTCTTGTTGGAATGCTAATGATCTTTGCAATATTCAATGATATTTCAAGATTTTTTTAGGTAAAAAGTGAATAAACTTAAATTAATTTTTCTCAGCTTTTTATTAAGCTTCCAACTTTCAGCATTTGATGAATTTCTTGTCAGCGACATAAGAATCATTGGCTTGCAGAGGGTTTCTACTGGAAGTATTTTTAATGTGATACCAATTAGTGTTGGAGATAGGATTGATATAAGAAAATCCAATGACATTGTGAGATCATTATTTTCAACAGAACAATTTGATGATATTCAAATAGGTAAAGATGGAAATACCTTAATTATAACTGTAATCGAGAGACCATCAATTTCAGCTATTGAGATATCAGGAAATAAAGCATTAAAGACTGAACAACTTCTTGAAAGTCTTGACGGTGTTGGGATTAAAGAGGGTGAAGTCTATAAAAGATCAACTTTAGAAAAGGTAAAGTCAGAACTAGTTCGTTCTTATGCCTCTAATGGAAGATATGGAGCGAATGTTGAAATAATTGAAATATCTAAACCAAGAAACAGACTTGAAATAGATATTGAAGTTGATGAAGGTCAAAGCGCAAAAATAGAAAAAATTATTATTATTGGAAACGAAATATACAATGATGAGGAGCTTCTTGATGCATTTGAGCTATCAGAGGGTTCATTTTTCTCTTTTCTATCTAGCAATGATCAATATTCACGTGAAAAATTAGTTGGTGATATTGAGACTCTTGAATCATATTACAGAGATAGAGGCTATTTAAAATTTTCAATTGAATCTTCTCAAATAAGTTTATCTCGTGATAAAAAATCTATCTTCATAACATACAACGTCAATGAGGGTGACAAATATACAATTAATGATGTTGATGTTATTGGTGAAATACCTTTTGAAGAAGAGGTTTATACTCCAATAATCGAGAGCCTTAAAGATCAAACTTACTCTCAAGCTCAAATAACTGGTATTGAAGAGTTCTTCGTTAATGTCTTAGGTAATAGGGGGTATGCTTTTGCAGAAGTAAGTGGAAATACTGAAATAACTGAAGAATCAAACGAGGTTAAGTTAATATTTTCTGTAATACCAGGAAATAAAACCTACACAAGAAAAATTCTTTTCACAGGTAATAACATTACTCAAGATCACGTTTTAAGAAGAGAAATGAGACAATTTGAGGGTGCTTGGACATCAGATAATAGTATAGAAGCTGGAAAGGTAAGACTTGAAAGATTGGGATATTTTAAAGAAGTTAATGTTGAAACAATTCCAGTAGTCGGTACTGAAGATCAAATAGATATTATTTATAGTGTTGAAGAAGAAACTACTGGAAGCGTAGGTGGAAACATTGGTTATAGTGACTTTGGTTTGATGCTTGGATTTAATCTTCAAGAACAAAATTTTTTAGGAAGCGGCAATACTGTAGGAATTGGTATAAATAAAAATATATACAGTGAAATGTATAATCTCTCTTTTTCTGACCCATATGCCACTAAAGATGGTGTAAGTTTGGGATACAGTCTTTATTTCAGAGAAACTGATTATGGCGAATTTAATGTTGCAAATTATTTAACAAATTCCAATGGATTTGGAGCACAGTTTGGATACCCAACATCTGATGTAACAAGACTTGGCTTTAATCTAACATATGATAAGACAGATATTGATGTTGGAACTTTACCTGCAAGAGAAATATATGATTTTGTTTCAGCTGAAGGAAATGTTTTTGAAACACTTTCTGCACAGTTTTCGTGGCAGAGAGTTACTTTAAATAGAGGCTTATTTCCAACGGCAGGCTCTTCAACTGTTTTAAGTTTCAATACCACTGTGCCTGGGAGTGATATAAATTATTATAGAGCTAACATTAGGCAAAGGTATTATCGTCCTCTATCAGCAAACTTTGTTTTTGGGTTTCAAGGAGAATTAGGATATCTAGATGCATATGGTGATACTAAGGAGACTCCATTTTTTCAAAATTTTTATGCTGGTGGGCCAAGGTCATTGAGAGGATTTGAGTCAAATACATTAGGACCAAGAAGTACAGATGCCCCCTGTTATGAATTTAATTATGCTGAGGGAACTTGTCCGAATCTTATAGATACAGATGGGGATGGAGTGCTTGATCAGCCATATATCAATCCTTATGCTAATTCGACTTCTAGATATAGAGATAGGCCAATTGGAGGAAATATTAAAGTAGAAGGAAGTTTGCAACTTATCTTTAAACTTCCGTTTATTGAAGATCAAAGATCATTAAGATCTGCTTTTTTCTTTGATTTTGGAAATGTTTTTTCTGATAACTGTAAAGATTATCAAATTAATTGCGCCAAACCTTCAATAGAGGATTTAAGATATTCTTATGGTGTTGGGGTAACATGGATAACTGGCTTTGGCCCACTCAGCCTTGCAATTGCAAAACCTGCAAATGCCGGTCCGCAAGAGAGAACAGAAGAATTCCAATTTACAGTAGGAAATGTATTCTAGTTAATATAAAATGTTCAAACCACTGAGGGGTACTTATGAAAAATATAATTAAATTTTACTTACTTGCACTGACTTTTGTAGCATCTCCTATTTTTGCAATGGATGGTGTTGCAGTGATTGATATGAGAACTGCGGTTTTATCAACTCAATCAGCTGCGGATGCATTTAAGGCGCTTGAAGAAGATCCTGATTATTCAGCTAATTTAGAAGAAGCAAAATCTCTTCAGGCAGATAGACAAACTATTGCTGAAAAACTTCAAAAAGATCTAGAAACCTTATCCCAAGAAGAAATAGCACAAATGCAAAAAGACATTCAAGACAAAGGAAAAGATCTTGAGTTTTTAGCAGGAAAAATTCAACAAGCACAAGAAGAAACAGCTGCAAAGATTTTTAATGATAGTGGTGCAGCAATGCAAAAGATTATAGGTGAATTAATTACTGCTAAACAAATTAAAGTTTTATTAGCAAAGAATGAAGCATTACTTTTTAGTGATCCAGCACTAGATCTAACAGATGACGTGACTTCAATGTTGGATGTTGCTGCCTCTGGGACTAATTCAC
>OCZA010000849.1_pt1 | contig 10043 bp, 14 predicted proteins | sample 1539021 | NCBI WGS metagenome assembly OCZA01 (sample SAMEA2619376, study PRJEB22493) | marine metagenome | biome: marine biome (ENVO:00000447); feature: surface water layer (ENVO:00002042); material: "saline water (ENVO:00002010), including plankton (ENVO:xxxxxxxx)" | depth 5 m
AATATACTTCTTCGGTCTGTCTTATAAAAGAAATATTTGAAGATAAAATGTACCCACTTACATTAAGAGGATTAGAGAATGCAATGGGGGACCTATCAAAATGAATAACATGAAAAAAGTTGAAAATTATGGAATAAAGTGGGGGCCATTTACTCTTAAGATACCATTTGTTCACATAAAATTTCTCACAGCAGAATTTTTACAGGGTATGGTCATATCAGGTGCAACAGCATTCGCTGGAGCCCCTGTTGTTATGGCGCTTGGCTTATCTTTTGAAGAAGCTGTTGCATGTTGTTTCATTGCAAGTACTTTGATAACTGCGGGACCAATTATTTTTGGAGAGCCTTTTGCTCCTGGATGGGTTACACCTGCTCTTCCTTTGGTAATAGCTTTCTTTATGTCAAAAGGTTTTTTTGATGGCACCTACCGAGTTGAAACATTTCATTATATGGCTGCTATGTGCATAGAATTTACTGCAATCATATTACTTCTAGGCGTGACGGGTTTAGGCAAAGTGATTACAGAAAAAATCCCTAATGCATTAAAGTCAGGTATCATTCTTGGCGCAGCTTTAGCAGCATTCCATCAAATATTTTTTAGTGATTATGAAAGATACATAGGCGATGCTCCAATATCTATGATTTTAGCTCTTGTTATTTGCTCAGTTACTACTTTTTCTGAGCCTTTTAAAAGAATGGCTTTAAAAAATAAGGTTCTTCAAATTATAGGATCATTAGGCCTCTTACCAGGATTTGTAGTCGCTGCAATAGTCGGGTATTTATTTGGTGAGATCAGTTTTGATATTCAATCAGGTTTTGCAATTCCGCCAGTTGTTGAGGTTTATAATAAGACATCACCATTATCAATTGGTTTTCCGCCCGTGGAGTACTTCAGTGAAGTTTTCCCGCTTGTAGTTATCGGCTATCTTTTATTATTTGGAGATTTTGTTACAGGCACAGAAATACTTAAAGATGGACAAAGCTATAGACCAGATGAAGAAATAAATATTGATATAAACAGAGCTCATAATAGCGTCGGTATAAGAAACTTTTTTGGAACAATTTTAAATCCATTCTTTCCAACTCAGGGTGCGCTTTGGACAGGTGTGCATGTAATAGTTGTTGAGAGATGGAAACAAGGAAGTTCTGTCATGAGGTCATTATTTGATGGAATTGGATCATATTATTTAATGGGAATCCCCTTTTTATATTTCACTCTTCCATTCGTTACTTTTATGCAACCACTTATGATTTTAGCCCTGGGCGTAACTCTTGTTCTCACTGGACTGGCTTGCGCTTATGTAGCAATGTCTATGGTAAAAAAGAACTCTGAAATGGCGGTAACTCTTGTTACAGCTGTGCTCATAGCATTTGGTGGTGAATACATGTGGCTTGGGATACTGATAGGTTTAATATTAAGTATATTATTAGTGGATAAGGAGACTGAGGCTGTCTAATGTCAGAATATGCTCTTGAAATTGTTGGCCTCAAAAAAGTCTATGACAACAATGTCGAGGCTCTTAAAGGTATTGATCTAAAAATTACTAAGGGCGATTTTTTTGCCTTACTTGGACCCAATGGAGCAGGTAAATCCTCAACCATTGGAATAATAAGTTCGATCACTAATAAAACTGATGGAAATATAAAAATATTTGGTGTTGATATTGATCAGAATTTTCCTAAAGCAAAATCTTTTTTAGGTGTTGTTGCCCAGGAAATTAATTTCTCTCAATTTGAGAAAGTTGAAGATATCGTTATTACACAAGCTGGATTTTATGGAATTCCCAAGGATGTTGCCAAAGCAAGATGTAAGAACCTTCTAAAAAAACTTTCTTTATGGGATAAGCGTCAGGATCAAGCAAGAAATTTATCTGGTGGTCAGAAAAGAAGGTTAATGATTGCAAAGGCGCTGGTGCATGAGCCAAAACTATTAATATTAGATGAACCAACTGCTGGTGTTGATATTGAGCTTCGAAGAGATATGTGGGAGTTTCTTTCAGATATTAATAAAAAAGGAACTACAATAATATTAACAACACATTATTTAGAAGAGGCTGAGCAGCATTGTAATAATATTGCTATTATTGATGAAGGCTCTATTGTTGAAAATACTTCTATGAAAGAGCTTTTAAGCAGATTATCTATTCAGAGTTTTGTATTAGATCTTGAAAATGAGATTCAAGAGTTACCAAATCTCTCAATTTTTGATTTAAAATCTGATGATCCCAAAACTTTAATCGCAACTCTTACAAAGGATGATGATTTAAATACTCTCTTTCATAAACTTTCGGAGCATGGAATTAAAGTGAAATCTATGAGAAATGAACAAAATAGATTAGAGGAACTATTTATTAAACTGGTAAAAGAGAAAGATGGAAACTAAAGAATTAATTTGGGCAATAATTACCCTCTCTGAGAAAGAGTTGCGAAGGTTCTTGCGAATTTGGGTGCAAACTTTAGTACCTCCGGCTGTAACAACAAGTCTTTATTTTGTTATTTTTGGATCCCTGATAGGACCTAGAATTGGAGTAATGGATGGATTTGATTACATACAGTTTATGATTCCAGGATTGATAATGTTAGCTGTAATAACAGCTGCCTATTCAAATGTTGTCTCATCCTTTTATGGTGTCAAATTTCAAAGAGCAATCGAAGAACTGTTAATTTCTCCAATGCCAAACTGGGCAATCCTATTTGGATATGTTGTAGGAGGTGTTGCTAGGGGAGTAATGATAGGAGTAATTGTTTTTTTAGTGAGTCTTATTTTCTATCCAAACTTTGAAATTCAAAATTATGGCTTAACTATTCTTGTTCTGTTCTTAACTTCTATAATGTTTTCATTAATGGGCTTTATTAATGCTGTGTATGCAGATAGTTTTGATGATATTGCAGTTATTCCAACTTTTGTTCTAACACCATTAATTTATCTTGGTGGAGTCTTTTATTCCATAAACATCCTGCCGGATATATGGAGAAATATTTCTTTAGCAAATCCTATGCTATATGTTGTAAATACATTTAGAGAAGGAATGCTGGGATCCAGCGACGTCTCGATTCCTTTAGCTTTAGGTATGATGGTTGGATTTATCCTTTTATTTACTGCGATATGTTTATATCTTCTTCATAAAGGAATTGGCATTCGTCAGTGAAACCAAAATATCTAGGAGAGCATAATTCTCTTTCAAAAAGTTTTTCGCTTGATAGGATTTCTAGGAAAGAAAGTAGAAAAGATTTTAATAAATTTGAATCATATGGACTAGATATTTGGAATGCATATGAATTTTCATACCTACTTAATGGTAAGCCAAAAATTATTGTCTTAGAGATTTCGATTCCCTCAAACTCCAAATATACGATTGAATCAAAATCAATGAAGTTATTTTTAAATTCTTTTTTTAATAAGAACTATGAGATGCAAGCAGAAGTTATAAATATGCTTACAAAAAGAATTTCTAAGAAGTGTAATTCAGAGGTAAAGATTGTATCTAAAAGTAGCTTTAAAACTTTTGATAGAAATAACTTTACTAATAAGTCCGGTCTTCTAGTTTATAAAGGTTTCAGATCAATTTGTCCTGTAACCTCACAACCAGACTGGGGCAATATTTATATTTATTCATCAACAGATACCTTAAAGAAAAAAGAGATTTATGATTTCTTATTTTCTCTTAGAAATCATGGAGGGTTTCATGAGAGTTGCGTTGAGAAGATATTTTTATATATTAAGGAAACTTTTTCTGTTGATCATTTAGAAATTTGTGGAAGGTTTCTTAGAAGAGGCGGCATTGACATCAACCCTATAAGGTCGACACAAAAAAAACTATTTTTTGAAAACTTTCGCGAATTCAACCAATAAAAGCTCAAGATACTAAAGCTGTAAGTTTAATGATTCATCACGATTTTAATTACGTTTAAAAAAATCATTGACTTAGAGTAAACTCTAAGATGTATATTAAGCGATTAAAGGAGTATTTATGTATTCATATAAAGGCAAACTTGCTTTAGTAACTGGAGCCTCAACAGGAATTGGTTATGCTATTGCAAAAGAACTTGCTAGGAGAGGAGCAAATTTAATTCTCTCGGCAACTGCAAGAAGTGAAGATAAGCTTCATGAGTTATCATCAGAAATAAAAGATTTAGGATCAGAGTGTCATATCTTCTTAGAGGATTTATCTAGGTTAAATTCTGGAAGATCACTATACGACCAAATTAAATTACAAAACTTACATGTAGATCTTTTGATTAATAATGCAGGTTATGGGAGATGGGGAACCTTTCATGAAGTTGAGATGGAAGATTATGCTGACATGATTCAACTAAATATAACCTCATTAAGCGAGCTATCACATTTATTTATTCCAGATATGATTTCAAAGGGTGAGGGTGGAGTTATTAATGTTGGTTCTGTAGCTTCCTTGACCCCTGTGCCCTATTCAAGCGTATATGCTGCAACAAAGGCATATGTTCTATCACTTAGCGAAGGTTTAAGATATGAATATAGAAACTCTAACATAAGAATCATGGCTCTTTTACCAGGAGCAACTGTTTCAAATTTTGGTCAGGTAGCTACCGCTAAGTCAGATAAATTAAGAGAAAGACTAAATAAAAGAACTAAAAGAAGTGCTGCTGGCACAGTTTTTCAAACCTCTCATGAGGTAGCTGTGGAATGTCTTGATGGGTTTACAAAAGATAAGCAATTTATTATTCCTGGAAGGGGCAATAGAAGAACTGCATTGATTACAAAATTTATGCCAAGAACAAAAGTTCTTAATACTGTTGGTAGTTTATTTAAGAAGATAGCCGGATAATGTTAGATAATAAAAAAATTTTTTCTATTTCTGATATCTCCAAAATCAGTGGTTTTTCTGCATACACACTAAGATTTTATGAAAAGATTGGACTAATGCCTTTTGTTAAAAGATCTGCATCCGGAAAAAGGATATATGACGAATATGATGTCCAGATTCTTAAATCAATTTATATCTTTAAGAAGACCGGCATGACTAATAAACAAATAAAAGACTTGGGGTATTTATATCTTGAAGGCAATAAGAAAGTGAAAGAACAACGAGATTTACTTTTATCTCACAAAGAAGATATTAATAAAAAGATTGATGAGCTCTCAGAGGCTCTTAATATTATTGAGGAAAAATTAGAAAAATCCTGTTTTTTATAATTATTAAATATGCCTGATATTACTCTACTTGGATGGCTTCATACTGTTCTAGGAATTGCCTCAATATTGTTAGGTTTCTTCTCTTTCTTTTCTTTTAAATTGCTTTCTTGGAATAAAATCCCGTCAAGAATATATTTAGTTTTAACATTCATAACTGCAGTATCTGCTTTAGGCATATATAACCAAGGTGGATTTGGTATCGCACATGTTATGGGGGTGTTAGCTGTGCTGGCTGTTCTATGTGGGGTATATGTTGAGAGAACTAGAATATTGGGCTATTTCTCAACGTACTTTTATACTTTATGCTTTACTTCAACTTTTTTATTCCATAGTTTGCCTGCAGCTGCAGACACTTTAAGAAGATTGCCAGTGGGCAAACCTCTTGCTGATTCTTTATTTGATCCAATAATCTTATATTTCCATATTGCTTTTGTAATAATTTATTTCATTACTTTGATTTATCAATTCATTTGGATAAAGAATAATAACTTGTAGTAAAATTATGCCATTGGAGAGGTGGCAGAGTGGTCGATCGCGCTACCTTGGAAAGGTAGTATATGGGCAACCGTATCCAGGGTTCGAATCCCTGTCTCTCCGCCATTTGAATTTTTTACTTTTTTTGTTCAAAATATAGACATAAAGGGAAACAAATGCCTGATTTTAAAAAACAACTTTCAACATTCGTTCAAATGTTAAGAAACATTGAGGATGAGTTTAAGCTGCATTCGCTAACACCAAACGAACAAGCAGTTTTTTATACTATTTTGAAATCAAATGATGTATGTAACATTTCAAAGATTGTAGATGAATCAGGTTTATCAAGATCAACTGTTTATAAGATTCTAAGAAAGCTTGAAGATAATAATCTTATTGAGGCACTTCAATCAGAGTCAGATAAACGTGAATCAATTGTTTCACTAAAGGTCTGATTTGAATCCTGTCAGTGACCTAAAATATTTTTTAGAAGTATCAATTACTACCTTTGTATCATTTAATCTTTTATATGTAATTTGGATCTTTTTTATCATTAGTTCTGAAACTGCCTCTGGTTTTAATGGCAGCATCATGTATGTACCTCATGCAGCAAGGGTGATCACAATTTGTTATTTTGGTATTGCAGCCATACCTGCACTTTTTGCAGCCCATGTCTTTTGCACCTTTGTTATTGGAGACGCATATGGATTGAATAATCTGCTACTTATAGACTTACTTGGCACATCTTTCTTATCAACTATCTGTGTTTTTATTGCTCTTTACGCTATGGCTGGATTAGGATTTAAATTAAAAACTCTACCTTTTTATGAGTTTACAAAAGATTCTATATATTTAGATTTAAGAAATCATAAACATATAATAATGGTTACCGTTTTTAGTGCTGCAGTGCATTCTTTATCTCTTTATGTTTATAACTCCCTTAGAGCTATTTCATCAAATCCAGAGATGTTTATTAGATTTTTTGTTGGAGATATTCTCGGAACTCTTGTTACCATATTTACATTATCTTTTATGATATTTGCCTTCTTCCGTGAAAGATAATTTAAACCCATTCCATCTTGCAATACCGGTATCTAATTTAGAGAAATCAGTCATTTACTATAGAGATATTCTTGGTCTTAAAGAGGGAAGGAGTTCAAACAAATGGGCAGATTTTGATTTTTTTGGTCATCAACTCGTATGTCACGTTTCAGATAGCATCAATGAGCAAATCACCAATCCTGTGGATGGTGAAGAGGTTCCAGTGCCACATTTTGGGGTAGTTCTGTCCATAGAAGAATTTGAAGAATTTTTATTGAAAATAAATGATAAAGAGATAGATTTTATCATTGAACCAACTATCAGATTTAAAGGAGAAGTTGGAGAACAAAGGACAATGTTCTTTAGAGATCCATCGGGTAATGCTATTGAAATTAAGGCATTTAAGGATATGGAAAATCTCTTCGCCTCATAAATATTTGACTACTGTATAAATATACAGTATATTTTATATATGAGTAACGTAATAAATTTAAATTTCCAAGATACTATTATCTCCCAGTGGGAAGAGGCTGTAGATAAAGAGTCGGCTGAAAAGACTCTTGCTTTTAAATACTTCAATGGAAACAAAGAAGATCTAAACAACTACTTGTTCCCAAGAGATAGTATTTCCACAGTTAAAAACACATTCTGTTTTGCCAATTGCCAACAACTAGAATTATTATAATTTAGCTGTTAACAAAATCTATTTGCTGTATATAATAAAAACTGGATGTCGCTATGTCGCGGTTAATATGGGGGCCGCTTTATAGTATTTAATATTACCCTCACAAGGAGGTGGTCCTATCAATATTATATTTAATTCAGGAATCGGAGGTACAGCTTTTTGACAGAAGTTAGATTCTGATTTCGTCTGATTATATTCAGATTTAGCCCTCTTTTTTAAGAGGGCTTTTTTAATTTATCATGGAAAATAAATACTGGATTCTTATTACTATCCTTGGAGCAGTTTGGGGCAGCGCTTTTATGTTTATTAAAATTGCAACACCTGAGCTAGGTCCAATTGCGCTAGTTAATATAAGACTTGCAGTTGCTGGCCTCATATTTACTCCTTTTCTCCTTCAAAAAAAATATTTAAAGCATTTTAGGAGCAATTTAAAAAATATACTGGTGCTTAGCATTATAAATACCGCATTGCCTTTTTCACTATTTGCATATGCTTCACTTGAATCAAGTTCAAATATGTTATCAATTCTCAATGGGACAACTGCAATTATGGCTGTTGTAATTTCTACAATCTGGTTAAAAGTAAAGCTAAATCGCTTTCAGATAATGGGAGTATTTATTGGTTTATTCGGTATTGTAGTTTTAGCAAATCCCGATAATATTTATATTTCAACTAAGGCTACTATCTTTTGTTTAAGTGCAGCATTTTGTTATGCATTGTCTGCAAACTATATTCAGAAATTTGCATATAAGACAAACACAATTGTCTTAATAGGTTGGTCTTTAGTGCTGGCATCAATTTTTCTTCTACCACTGACCATCTTTAACTTGCCTTCAGAATTTCCCTCCAATAATGCTATTTTCTCAATCCTATGGCTTGGAGTAATTTCAACAGGTATTGCTTTTCTTGGTTACGTTCGCTTAATTGAAAAAGTTGGTGCAGTTAAGACCGCAACTGTTGCATATTTCATACCTATTTTTGGAGTGATCTGGGGTTATGTTTTTCTTGGAGAGCAAATTACATTACAAATTTTAATAGGTATGATATTAATATTAACTGGAATAATCTTTACTAATAAGCGATATGACTAATATTAATCAACTTTTAAATGAAGCAAATGAGATAGTTCCAAGAATTAGTTTTGAAGAAGCTAGCGCTATTCTGAATGATGCAAATACAATAATTTTAGATGTAAGAGAAGGTCAAGAGCTTAGGGAGTCTGGAAAAATTAAAGGGGCTATTCATGTACCTAGAGGATTACTGGAATTTATTTTTAGGCCAGAGGATCATGTTGAGGATTCAGAAAAAATGAAAATTCTAATTTATTGTGCTGCTGGCGCACGCGCAGCATTGGCTGCAAAAACGCTTATGGATATAGGATATAAAGATGTATTTAATTTAGGTGGTTTCAAAGAGTGGGTTGAGAATGGTGGACAAATTGAGGTAATTTAGTTTGCTGTTTTTAAATATTCATTTAATCGTAATTTAACATTCTTACGAATTGACCCCCAAAATAAACTATAGTCAACAACATGCAGATTGCCTAAGCCAAACTCCACTGAATCAAACTTTTTTAAAAAATCACCTTTAACTTCCGCTAGACCTTTTTTGCTTAGACGGACATGGAAATTAGCATTTTTAAACAAGGATACTTGTATAGGTTCTCCAGACGGTTCTTTTTTTGTAAGACCCTTAATTGATTGATCCCAAATATCAAGATTTAGAACAGAATTGATTTTTTTTGTTGATATCCATTCATTGTCTATAGTCCAGCTAATAGGATTGGTTCCAAATAAGAAGTCATCTCTATTTAATCTCTTCCAACCACTTGGATCCCAAGTCCAACTTTCACCCTCCAGATTTGCCATTTCATCTACCGTACACCAAGCAATAACACAGTTAATTTGTTCCGGACTTTTGCATATCTCAATCTCTTTAAAAAGCTTTTTAATGTCACTTTTAAGAATTGGATAACCAATCAAATAAGCTGCAATCATTCTTTGAGAGAGTTTTGCTCCATCTATATGTTTAGAGATCAGCTGTTGGGCATGAAGTGTTCCTTGGCTATGAGATGCTATAAAAAAAGGTTTATCACCAATTAAATCTAAAAATGCAAAAAAAGCACTTTCTACATCTTCATAGGCTCGCGCTAAAGCTTTTTGCCCATCTCCAGTTTCATCAAAAAAAGAAAAGAATGTTGCCTGTCTATATTCAGGAGCATAAATATCGCAACTATAGTTAAAAGCTGAAGCTTGACCAGCTAACATACCTTCAGTTCTTTCATAGTGAGGAGTATCTTTATCAATTGTTGCATTCCATGTTTTTCCGAAATAACCAGTTGGATGTACGTAAAATACAGCAGCTTTTTTTAAACCATTTAAATTTTCATTATTAGGTGTAAGTTGATCTGGCCCATTTTTGTAATCAGGATGAGCTGCCCATGAGTTAAGATCATTATAATTTGGTTTAGGAGGTGGCTCAAAGGTATCAAAGGTCATAGTCGGCTTGATCATTCGACCAATAATCCAAAAAAGAATAGTTTTTCTAAAATAGAAAACTAATAACAATAAACTTAAGATAACAATTGTAAATATAATATTTGCCTCCCTTATTGGCGCGCCCGGGAAGATTCGAACTCCCGACCCCTTGGTTCGAAGCCAAGTACTCTATC
>OCZA010000853.1_pt1 | contig 10002 bp, 11 predicted proteins | sample 1539021 | NCBI WGS metagenome assembly OCZA01 (sample SAMEA2619376, study PRJEB22493) | marine metagenome | biome: marine biome (ENVO:00000447); feature: surface water layer (ENVO:00002042); material: "saline water (ENVO:00002010), including plankton (ENVO:xxxxxxxx)" | depth 5 m
CTTGAAGATGACCCATGGCTCCAGGTAAAGGAGAAATTTAATGTTGATGATAAAGTAAAAGGTGTTGTAACCAATGTCACTGATTATGGAATTTTTATTGAAATTGAAAATGGAGTAGAAGGTCTATGTCATAAAGATATGCTGACATGGAGTCAGAGGCAAAATTCTAAACCAGGAAATCTTTATGCTAGATCGCAAGCCGTTGATTGTCAGATCTTAGAAATTGACCACGAAAAAAGAAGATTAAGCCTTGGGATTAAACAATTATCACCAAATCCTTGGCAGAAATTCAATGAGTCCAATCCCATCGGAAGTATAATTGATACGAATATTACAAATATTAAAGACAATATTATATTCTGTAATCTTGAAGGTGAAATTGACGGTGCAATATTTAGTAAAGATCTATCATGGGATATGGATCCTAAAGAGGAGATTAAAAAATATAACGTAGGCGATAAAATTAAAGCAAAAATCATTACCAACGATAATGATAAAGTATCTCTTTCTGTTAGAGAAGTTGACGGCAATCCATTTGATGAATTAGAAGGTAAAGTAAAGGGAGATATAGTCACTTGTAATGTAATAGAAACAGGTGATTTCGGATTAAAAGTACGTGTTGGAGAAAATGGCCCAGTATCTGTAATTAAAAGAAATGAATTGGCTCTTCGAAAGTCTGATGCACGTCCTGAAAGATGGGCAAAAAATGATAAGTTAGACGCCGCAATCACAAATATAGACCAATCAACTTATAAAATTAGTTTATCTGTACGTATAATGGAAGAAACTACAGAACGCGAAGCTATGGAAAAGTACGGTTCAAAGGATAGTGGAGCCAGCCTAGGAGCTATCTTAGGTAAAGCACTTGGTAGAGACAAAAAAGAAGATTAAATATTCTTTACATTCAATTATTTACAATAAGTCTCAATATCATATAATTATTGTATGAGCTTAATTAAATCTAAACTTATACAAAATATTACTGAAGCTAATCCTCATTTATTTGTCAGAGACGTAGAAAGAATAGTTAATACGATATTCAATGAAATCACGCATTCATTAGCTGAGGGCAAAAGAGTAGAATTAAGAGGTTTTGGAGCATTTTCAGTTCAACACAGAAAAGAAAGAACGGGAAGAAATCCAAGGACTGGAGAAGCTGTTCAAGTAGATGAGAAGTTTATTCCAAGATTTAAAACTGGAAAAGAATTAAGACTAAAATTAAACTCAAAAAACAATACCCCTGTTTCACAAGAAGAAGGCGATTAACCTATAATTTTGTTTTGACTAATAATCCTATTTTTTGCGCTATCGATACAAGTGATATTGATAAGGCAGTAGCATTAGTTGATCAAATTTCCCCTCATATAGGGGGAATTAAATTAGGATTAGAATTTTTTACGTCATGTGGTCTTCTGGGAATGGAAAAAATAAAAAAATTTGAAATTCCGATTTTTATTGATCTAAAATTATACGATATTCCCAATACAGTAAAACAAGCGCTTAGCAATATTTTACAGTTTCAACCAGAATATACTACTTTACATCTTTCAGGTGGCTCGGAAATGCTTACTGAGTGTGTAAAAGCAAAAAACGAACTTCATAGTAGAACTAAATTAATCGGTGTAACTATGCTAACCAGCTTTAATGATGCGATAATTTCAGAGATTGGAATTGAGAAATCAGTTAATGAGAATGTAAAACAACTAACTCAACTTGCTGTCAATTGTGGTATGGATGGCATTGTTTGCAGTCCCCTAGAAATTTCAGAAGTAAAAAATACTCATGAAAGCAAACTACAGATAATTTCTCCAGGAATTAGAGGTAAAGAGAATGCAGTAAATGATCAAAAAAGAACACTTTCAGCAAAGGAAGCGATTGACGCAGGGGCTGATATTTTAGTTGTAGGCAGGCCAATAACAGATGCTAAAGATCCTGCTAAAGCAGCTGAAAATATTTATTCAGAAATTACGTGAGTGATCTTAAAATTAAAATTTGTGGTGTTAAAAATAAAGAAATTGCACAGCATGCAATTGATGCTGGTGCAAGCTTTATAGGGTTTATTTTTTATGAAAAATCCCACAGAAACATTACTGTTGAAAATTGCGAGGAAATTTTATCTAAGATAAAAGATCAAACCATACCTGTTGCCGTTACAGTTAATCCAGATGATAATTTATTAGATGATTTATTGAGAATTGGTTTTCAATATATTCAACTACATGGTCACGAAACTCTTGAAATGGTCGAAAGAATAAAATTAAAGTTTGGTTTTAAGATTATTAAAGCCTTTGGAATTTCTTCTTCTAATGACTTAGATGAATTAGTTAAATATGAACCATTTGTAGAATATTTCTTACTTGATTCACCTCCTCAAGCTAATGTTCAAGGCGGGACTGGCCATAGATTTGATTGGAAGATAATTAAGAATTTATCGATAACTAAGAACTTTTTTCTTTCAGGAGGACTTAATAAAGACAATATAATCTCAGCTATAAACCTTAAAAAGACTAGTTATTTTGATGTTAGTTCTGGTGTTGAGGATTCAGAGGGTATAAAAGATAAACAATTAATTACCGAATTTATTGATAAAGCAAAAAATATTATATGATCGAATTACAAAAGGGCATTCCACTTATTGATCAGCATGATGAAAACGGTTACTGGGGAGGAAAGTTTGGTGGAAATCAGATTGCAGAAAGTTTAAATCACCCCATTGAAGAATTAACTAAAGAGTTTGAGAAACTGAGAAATGACGAAACCTTCATTGCTGAGAGAGATTTTTATTTTAAAAACTTTATAGGAGCTCCAACTCCTTTCATAAAACTAGAAAACCTTACTAAACACCTTGGTGGAGCACAAATTTATTGCAAGCTTGTTTCAAAAGCTACTGGTGGAGCACATAAAGCATATAACGCCGTAGTTCATAGTCTCATCTGTAAGAGATTAGGAAAAACTTATATTGGTGGAGATACAGGTGCGGGTTATGCAGGAAAGATGTTGAGTATGGCTGCTGCAAAATTCAATTTGAAATGTAAAATATTTATGGGTTCTAAAGATATTGAGCGACAATCGATTAATGTATTTTCAATGAGAAGTTATGGTGCGGAAGTTATTCCTGTTGATTCAGGATCTCAAACACTTGTGGATGCTGTTTCAGAATGTATGAGATGGTGGACTAGTGAAAACGAGCAGGCGCACATGTGTGTTGGCAGTACGGTTGGACCAACAATATTTGTAAAAATATGTGCATGGTCTACTGCGCAAATTTCTCGGGAAATGAAAAAACAAGTGATTGATGAATTTGGTGAGATCCCTAAAGACATGAAACTGATTAACTGTGTTGGAGGAGGATCCTCTGCAGCTGGGTTTTGGAATGAATGGATAGATCATGATAATGTTGAATTAATTGGAGTAGAAGCTGGTGGACCTGAAGGGTCTTCAATGCATGCAGCCCCTCTTACTAACAATTCTCCTTTAGGCGTTCTTCACGGGGCAACACAATATGTAATTCAAGATAATCAGGGAGAGATTGAAGAAACAGCATCTATTAGCGCGGGATTAGACTATCCAGGTGTTTCTCCACTGCACTGTTTTCTTAAAGAAACTGGAAGAGCTAGGTATACATCGGCATCTGATGAAGAAGCAATTGATGCTTTTCAATTGGTTAGCAGAATGGAAGGTTTTGTAAGTCCTTCATTAGAGCCTTCTCATGCCTTTGCTGAAGCAATAAAAATTGCTCCATCTTTAAGTAAAGATACTATCATTGTAGTTGACTCTTGCGGAGACTCCGCGAAAGATTCAAGAATTATAGCTGAACGTTTAGGATATAAGATATGACTGGATCGCCGCTATTAAATGCTTTTCATCAAAGTAATGCAGCTTTATTAACTTATACAGTAGGCGGAGATCCAAACAAAGAGACTTCTCTTGAAATTTTCAGGGAAATAGCCCAATCAGGTGCTGATATTATTGAGTGTGGTTTAGGTCACGGCGCGAATATTGGTGATGGAGGTGCAATTCAAGATGGTACATACAGAGCTCTTTCTAATGGCATAAAAACAGATGACGTATTTGATATAATTAAAACATTAAGAAATGAATTTGATACGAATGTAATCATAATGACCTATCAAAATAAAATAATGTCATACGGTGAAGATAGTTTTTTAAGCAAGTGTGTAGAGAGCAAGGTGGCAGGAATTATTTGTGTGGATTGGCCATGGCCTCTTAATCTTAATTTTGCAGCTAAATGTAAAAACAATAATATAGATTTCATTCAACTACTTTGTCCTACAACAAATGAGGAAAGGTTAAAATTAATTTTGAACGATGCTCATGATGTTGTTTATTATATTTCTATGTTATCAACCACTGGGCAAAAATTAAAAGTGAGTCCAAGTGAAATAAAGGACAGGTTTAATTTAATTAAGACAATAGCACCTGAGAAAAAATGCATTATTGGATTCGGTATCACTGAAGAAACAATTGCAGACTTTAAGGACACTGACGCTTGTGTTGTAGGATCTGCTTTATGCAGGGAAATATCTAAGTCAGTGAATGAGGGACAGAATCCAGCTACCAATATTGGTGCAATGGTTAAAAAACTTACAAATAAATTGAAATCATGAATTGGCTTACCAGAACAATATCAAAAGTTTTTCCACGTAAGAAGAAAAGTCTAGATATCGCAGAGAATTCCTGGATTAAATGTCCACAGTGCCAAACTATGCTTTATTCAAGTGATCTGGAGTCAACATTATTTGTATGTCCCAATTGCGATGAGCATTTACAAATTCATCCCCGTACTAGGTTTAAAGGTCTCTTTGATGGTGGAGTTTTTGAGGAAATTAAATATCCCTCAGGTTTTAGTGACCCATTAAATTTCAAAGCTCTCAAAACTTACAAAGAAAGGTTCAATGAGGCTCGCTCTAAAACAGATATGGATGATTGCTTTTTGATCGGGTTTGGCAAAATAGATAATTTGAATGTAACAATTGCCGCTCAGAATTTTCATTTCATGGGGGGCTCCGTTGGGGCTTCCGCTGCAGAGGCTATGATAAAAGCTGCAGAGCATTCAGTAACAAATCATACACCATTAATTGTTTTTACCTGCTCAGGTGGAGCAAGAATGGATGAAAATCAACACTCACTTCAATCTCTTCCAAAGACAACCATTGCTTGTCAAATGGTTAAGGACGCTAAATTACCTTACATCGTAGTAAATACTAATCCTACAAGTGGCGGTGTAACTGCTTCATTTGGATCTCTTGGATCTGTTACATTGGCTGAACCGAATGCACTAATTTGTTTTGCTGGACCCAGAGTTATATCTAATACTGTAGGTGAAACTCTTCCTGATGGTTTCCAGCGATCTGAATATTTGCTTGATCATGGATTTATAGATCAGGTAGTACATAGAAAAGATTTAAAAGATAAATTATCTCAAATTATTTCACTGTTATTAAAACGAGTTGCTTAATTGAGTATCTCTAATGTTCAAATCGATAATCTTTTAGAAGAATTATTAAAACTACACCCTAAGAAAATCGATCTTTCTTTAGATCGAATTAAAATACTTTTAAATAAGTTAGGAAATCCACAAAACAAAATTAACAATATATTGCATATAGCAGGTACTAATGGGAAATATTCTACACTAAGATTTATTCAAGAAATACTCAGGTACAATAATAAGTCTACCAATGCCTATATATCTCCTCATCTGGTCAGATTTAATGAACGTTTTGAATTAAATGATAAACAAATAACAAATGACGACTTATTTAATCTTTTAAACAAAATTAAAAACATAAATGAAGGTTCAGAAATAACATTTTTTGAAAGTACTTCTGGGGCATTTTTTGAGGCGGCATCAAAATCACATACTGACTATACTCTGCTAGAGGTAGGGCTTGGCGGAAGACTTGATAGCAGTAATGTAATAGACCCATTAATCTCAATAATTTCCTCAATATCTTACGATCACCAGGATTTTCTGGGAAGTAGTATTGAGAAAATTGCATTTGAAAAATCTGGTATTATTAAACCAAAGACTCCGGCAATTATTGGGTATCAACCCTTTCCGGAAGCAAAAGAGATGTTGATAAATCAAGCAGAGCATAATGAAGCTCCTGTTTTTGCTCATGGAATACACTGGAACATAACGGAACAAAATGGCGCCCTCATTTATGAAGACAATACAAGTACATTAGAATTTTCTAATTTCGATGATCAAAATGAATTTCAAAAGAAAAATATTGGGCTTGCAATTGCTGCAATATCTCAATTACCAAACATAGAAGTAAGAGAATTCTTAAAAGATCAAAAACATAAATCTATTTATTTCCCTGGCCGAATGCAAAAAATAGAGGATGGTAAGTTATGTTCAAAAATGAAACCATCAAATGAACTTTACTTAGATGGATCACATAATGTTGATGCTGCATTTAATTTGAATAAGACACTCAAGAATTTGCCAGAAAAAAAGTTATGCATCATTATTGGAATGATTAATACAAAAGATCCTGCAGCCTATATCAGACAATTTAGCAATTGCTTCTCAATTACAACAATAACGATTCCGAGTGAAGAAAATGCAATCCCAGCAAAAGAACTCAAAAATAAACTTGAAGATCAATGTGCTGAAGTTGCAGTTTCAAGTTCAATTTCTGAAGCAGTAAAAAGTGTTAATGAAGCAAATGAGAATACGCGCATATTAATTTGCGGTTCACTCTATCTTGCTGGAAAAGTTTTAGAAGTTAATTAAGCGATTGAGTCTTCAATCCACTCAACAATAGCTGTCTTTGATACAGCTCCAACTTTAGTTGCTGCAGCTTCACCATTTTTAAATACAAGCATTGTTGGGATCCCTCTTACACCATATTTAGTTGGCGTTTCTGGATTCTCATCAATGTTAACTTTAGCAACAGTAATCTTATCAGCCATTTCATCTGAGATTTCTTCTAAAGATGGACCAATCATTTTACAAGGACCGCACCAAGGCGCCCAAAAATCAAGTACAACAGGTTTATCAGATTTTAAAACTTCTTCCTCAAAAGTTGCGTCTGTAATATTTTTCGTAGCCATAGTGATTCCTTTCTTAAGTTGGTTGTAATGTAAGTACGGAGAGGCCTAAAGTCAAGGTTAAAGGCCGCTAAAAACGTTATTAAACTATTGAATTTACTTAATTTTTTTTATTTTTGTAACTTCATTTTCTTCAAAGTCAGGAATTTCCTTATCTGGTTTCAAGCCACCTAATTTGAGCATTTTCTTAACTCTGGATACCAAGCTCCCCTTTCCATCCCTCAATCTTGATTTAGCTGTCTCAATTGAACCCATGGATTTATTAAGTTCATGTCCAGCATTTTCGAAGGCAGAATAAACTTTTTCAACTTGCGCATAAATTTCTAATGCAGTGCTTGCAATAGAATCAGCATTCCTGTTTCTCTCATTAATCGACCACATGTTATCAATTATTTTCAGTACTGAGATCAATGTTGAAGGGCTTGCTAAAATAATTTTAAATTTATTAGCTTCAAGAATTACCTCTTCAACTTTATCCAACATTGAGTCAAAAGCACTTTCGTAAGGCATGAACATCACCACAGCATCAAGTGTTTTGATCTCATAAATTTTTTGATAATTTGCTTCACTTAGCTTCTTAATATGTGTTCGTATTGATTGAATATGTCTTTTGTGTGCATCAATCTTAGTAGTTTCATCATCTGCATTACAATAATCTTGCCATGCACTCAGTGATATTTTTGAGTCAATAACTAAATCTCTATCATCAGGTAAATGTAAAATAATATCTGGATATTTTTTTTTGAACTCTCCATCAATTTCATCATCGTATTTCTTCTGTACTTCAAAATCTTTGCCTTCTCTAAAACCTGACTGCTGTAAAATATTCAATAATAAAATCTCTCCTGCAATTCCTTGCTTCTTTGAACCTCCCGTAAATGCTGCTGTAAGCTTGTTAATTAAATCATAGCGCTCTTCATCTTTTCCTTCTTTTAGAGAAATTTGATTACTGAGGTCTTTAACCATTTCTTTTACATCAGATAGACTTTTATCATTGTCATCATCTGATTTTTTCCGTTGCAATAAAAAATAAGTAATTGCTGCACCAATGATTAGGCCACAACTAAATAGAACAAGACCTGTTAAATTATCCATCTAACTTTTCCCTATGATATGTATCCAGTTCTTGAATATACGTATCAATTTCTTCCAAACGATCCATATCAATTTCATCTTCACTTTCTCTTAGATCATCAATTTCACTCATCGCTCCTGGAATTGTATTCCATGAACATTTGTCCATTGAGAGTACTTTCTCAGCTATTATTTTATCGCGATTCTTAACTTCTTGTTCTGGTAAAAACTCAGGTTTTTCATTGTAAATTACTCTTTTTGCAAATTCCTTTGAGCGATTGTCAGTTATTTTTTGGGCAATTTCATACTTCTTATCCCACTCAGCGGCATGAAAATCAGACATCAAATAATTGTCTTTTGAACTAGGAAAACCATTATAAATTTGCTCTTCAACAGGTTTTTCAGTTTGGTCCTGGGTAAGTTCTCTATCTTCACCTTTGTCTAAAAGAAGGTTAGTAAATTTTTCTATAAAATTTTTGTTACCTCTTATTTTTTTCATACGCTCATTTACGATTTCGGGTGAAAGATCTTTATAATCTTCTGACCTAAAGAGGTAATCTTCATCTAATAAAATCGGCTGTTCATTTGCTTTGATCATATGAAAACACTTATTCTTACCCTTAAACATTTTCTTAAGCTCTGCCCTATCTAAATCAAAAACATAATCTGGGTCGATTGACAAATCAAAACAGTAAACATGATTTTCATATGAAGGATCCTTAGTAATGTAGGCAAGGCCGTGCGTATATTCTTTTCCTCTAAAGAACCTACTCGCACAAAATACTTTTTCTTGATCAACATATTTATAGAGGTCTTGTTTTGATGCAGTTTTTAATGAACTTTCCCATACATCGTTGCATCGGTCTTTTATAAGCTTACAAACACCCAATGTTGCTTCAACATCTGATAGAGCGTCATGGGCCTTTGAATGTTCTATACCATTAGCTGCAGCAAACTTTTCTAATCTAAAAGTAATTTTACCAGTATTATCATCAAGCGGTCTCACAAAAGCGTTTGGATAAACTGCTGCTGCAGAATGAAGAAGTTTCATCGCATCGCCTCTTTTATTACCATTCGTATTTGTGATGTAAGGTGGTAAAGCTGATTGATAAAGAGATTGCCTTAGGTGCATGTCATCAAATGAAATTGAATTATATCCTATGAAAAGGCACTCACCCCAAGATAATAATTTACTTTGTATTTGAGCAATTAAACTAAAGTTTGAATTTTCATGATTCTTTAATTGATCAATGGAAACACCATTAACTAACAAAGCCTTTGCTGAAGGAACAGGATATTCCCTCTTCATTCGACCTCTCAAATCAAATTGGTCAATGATATTAAAGTCTTCATCCGTGCATATAGCAGCTGCTTGAACAATGGATCCATAAGCTGCGTTCAATGTTGATGTCTCTAAATCCCAAAAAATATATTTCATTTATTTATTCTTTTTTTCTAAGCACCTGAAATCTGCTTCAGGCATTTTTCCTTCAAAATTAATGTGACAAATATTTAATTGATGCCTTTGACACCAAATTTGAAGCCCTCGATCAGTAAAACCTACATCGATTCTTGAATAATCTTGAATAGATTTTGCATCTGTTAAGCCTTGAGTTAATTCATCTGAGCATTTAACACAAACTATTGGTTCTTTTATTTGATTGAATAAATAATCAAGTTTTGAGATATCTTGTTCAAGTTTACTAGACATAATAAAAGTACTTATCTGATCTTAAATGGGTCTTCTGTTACTCTTGCAGTTGAGGTCCAGATAGTTTTTCTTAATTGCATATCTCTTATTGCTTCAGCTCCGCTCTCTCGTCCATAGCCACTATTTTTTCTACC
>OCZA010000854.1_pt1 | contig 9986 bp, 8 predicted proteins | sample 1539021 | NCBI WGS metagenome assembly OCZA01 (sample SAMEA2619376, study PRJEB22493) | marine metagenome | biome: marine biome (ENVO:00000447); feature: surface water layer (ENVO:00002042); material: "saline water (ENVO:00002010), including plankton (ENVO:xxxxxxxx)" | depth 5 m
TCCACGTTGGCTTGCCGGCGTTTGTTTCAAAGAACGGAAATTGGCGGGCTCGACAGGAGTCGATTCCGTTACTTTACGATCAATTATCTGAAGACCTACCTGACATTAATGCGGATGTTTTGCAGCGCCTCCTCAAAGGTGAAGCATTGGAACCTGCGGTTGTTTTTGCCAATGAAACATCACCAAAAGGAGCCTTTTTGCTGCGATGTCGACATGAAACAGGCTCCTTGATCATCAACGCATGGTGCGGTGAGCGAATCACACTGATGCTCGACAAAGGTGAACGTCGGTTGCTCTCGATTCGGTTAAACTTGGAGGAAGAGGAATGAAACGTACTGCGGCCCTCCTCCTCATTGCACTTCTCCCGCTTGCATCTGCAGCAACCAGTGTTCACATCGAATGGGATATCGGGCAACCAATCGACGCTGAACGTAGGTACATCGAACACTTTCCCAGTTCAACTGTGACGTGCCCTGATTGCATGGCAACCACCGACGACGACATCGTTGTTCAGTGGTGGCGATACAGTGATCAGACCGGTTCTACATGGCCCGATGATGATGCAAATCTTCGCGCAGGGAACATGGGGGTCGAACTGAATGAGAGTCGTTCCATCCTCAATGGGAACAACAGCGAGCAACGTCAGCACCTCATCGATGTGGAAGGCACACTTTCAATACGCTCCGATCTCGAAGAGCAGTACTATCTCTTCGCAGATTTGACGGTAGCACCCCTCGTCAACTTACGAAACGATGTCATCATGCAGTTCCTTTTTGTTGACGAAAACAGCGAAGACAATCACGGAAGGGAACTGTCCTACCTCGTTCGAGATCTCAGCTCAGAAGTTGGGTTCTATCGGACGGCTGGGAACGTCTCAAACGTCAATGTAACCGTGTCGTATGAGCATCTTTTCGCTGCCGGCGTTGACCTCTCGGAAGAACGCTATGGCTGGAAGGTGCTTATCGTGGTCATGGGCGCAGAAGCGGACTCGGTCAATCCTCCAGGAGCCATCGCTGTGTACGAAACCTCCGTACCAACCTCGAGTGAGAATGTCGGACTGTTGGATTATTTGCCCCCGCTCGCTTTCCTTGCTGTCGCCCTCGTCATCATTTTCACCGTGGTCCGCAGTTCATTCAATCAAGAACATGGTTTACCAGAGATACGAGCGCGATGGAAGGATGGGAACGATCCCGCCATCGTCATCGAAGTTGATGCAAAGCGAAGGGATGTAGCGATTCAGGGTTGTGAGGCTGCAGAACCTTGGTCGATGCGAGGCGGTGTGAAGCGAAGCACCATCGACTCCGGTTCAAGTCTAAACTTTGATGTACGTTTCAAGAAATGGCACCATGAACCTCTTGTTCTAAGATTGAAAATGGAAGTCGATACATTGGGTGGATGGACACAAAACATTCGCTTGCCTCTCCGCAACAAATCAGAACGAAGCGTTGAAGATGAGCACGACTGACGTCCTCGCATGGACCTCGATGCGACCGACCGTGACCTCCTTGCAGCTTTGCTTGAAGATGCACGAATCAGTCAACGAGGTCTTGCCAAGCGCGTCGGCGTTGCTCAAGGAACCATCACGAACCGTCTGCGCCGTCTCGAAGAAATGGGCGTCATCAAGGGCTACACTGTGCTTCTTGATGCCGAGAGCATTGGATGGACCATGACCGTCATTACTGGATTGATTATCCAGAAAGGCTCAATGATCGATGTTCAGCAGCAGATCGCTGCAGATCCTCGTGTGTTCGCAGTTTATGACGTCACGGGTGATTACGATTCAATGGTCCTTGCACGCGTTCGGGGTCGAAAGGATTTGGACGATTTAACCAAGACCGTCTTCACACTGCAAGGCGTTCAACGGTCGTTCACACAAGTCGTTCTCAACACGGTTAAAGAAGACGGTCGAGTCGTCCCAGCCGAAGAGCGAATCGATTAAATCGTCTTGACTTTGATTCGCCACCGTTTCTTCGACTTGTCGAATCTTGAGGATGTAACTTCAATGTCATGGGCTGAGTTTACTGCCATGAGCATGTCCCTGTTGTCCCATTCCATTACCGACATTTGATCTCGCCAAAGAACGCCCTCGTTCTTATCGTCCAAACGAAACACGATGCCTTGATGTGCTCCTTCGGTAAGGTGGCGAAGAATTCGAGCCTGCTTGATGACATCACCCTCTTGTGGTGTGGGGATGACGGTTTCGCGTTTGTTGGCTTGTTTCTTTGGTTTCATCAATTGTACTTTGCTCCAATCAGGGACTTCCTTGTAGCCGAAGGTCAACACTCCAACGTCCTCAAACGGGTATTCTTCGTCGATGCGTTCATGTGGGTTGTGGAGTACTGTTAGCTCGTATTGGTCAAGTTCGATGGTCTGAACGTTGTCTCCGAGTCTCGGAATGAGCTCCCCGACAAATTTCGGCCCTCGGAAGAACGTGCTCCACCAACTTCGGTTATTTCGGACACGTAATTGAGAGTACGTTACTCTCCATTCCCGAACCTTGTCGCGTGGCTGGATGAGGTCGCCCTCGTGCTGAGCCTCGTTCGGAAATTCGATTGCGTCCCACGTCCCAAACATCGAAAGCAATTTCTTCAGAGCCTTGAGCGTCTCCTCATCGAAATCATCGTAGTGTTCCTCAGACGTTGCAAGAAGTGAAAGGAGCTCCTCCTTTGATTTCGCCACAAAGGAGCCGGTAAGCGCCCGTGGTTTGACGCTCGCATCCACGTTTGCAAAACCGACGCAGGCCAAGACAGTCTCAATCACATCTTGCTGTATTTCGATTCCAACATGTCGGCTAATTTCATGGAAACGGCCAACTGCTTCCTCGAGTTTTGCAAACGTCCAACCTCTCGATTGACCGTTTTGATGAAGAACGTTGTCGACCATTTCAACGTCGCCTTTGTAATTCTTGACTTCAATGAAGACAATTCGATTTCGCAGAAGCGCAATGATGTCCGCTTCGCGGCGGCTTTTCCCGCTGATGATTTGATCGATACGGGCTGAATGGTATACTTCGACAACATCATCCAGTTGACGCAAGGCTTCACATACTGCAACTTCCGCTTCGGTTGCAGCTTTCTTTGCAAAGTCCGGCTTTGGGTAGGATTTGAGGTCCTGGGCTTTCAACCAACGGTAGTTGCGCAGAATGCCCATGGTGATGTTCAGGGTTGGAGGGTATTTTAACTTCCACCCGCGCAGTTAGATGTCGTCTTTACGGATGAGAGCAACCATGTCCATGTGAGGAACCAAGGCTCCAGCAAGTCCGCCTAGACTTTCGACAACGCGTGTCTCAGGCTTCAGCGTCCGCATCAAAACCTTGCGAAGATCTTCATCGATTTGGACATCGAACGACTCAAGTCGGCGACGGAGATTGGCTTGCAGCTTGCCTCCGGTTCGGTCCCAGTCCATCAGCAGAGTCATGGTCGAACGGCGGTCGTGGGTTCGAGTTCCGTACGTTTCGTAGAGATAAGCAGTGAGTCGATCCATGCCCCATCCCCGGTTGACAACTTCGATTGGACCGTCAAATCCGAGGCGCAGAAGTGCCATTTTGTCCCGTGGACCTTCAACGATGATGGCGAATCCTTCGTCACGATTTCTTCGACGTGCTTCACCCAATGCCTTGCCGGCGGTTGCAAACCGCTGGATTGTGTTGGTTGGGTCCATGGTAGCACCAAACTTACTCACAAACAATATTGTTCTTGAAGATGTGTGAATTTGCCGAAGAACATACCTTAATATGAAAGAAAATGGACGTAAAGAATTTCACTCTGGTGCTCGGTTTACGCCAACGCTTAAAGTGGACCCTCACGCCCCTTTGAACAGGGTGCATCCATGCCAGCGGAAGATACCGTTTTCTACGTACTTTATGACAAATACATGTTCTGGTCAATTCTAGTAGCAATATTCACATTTGGTTGGCTCATTACTGCTATTTTGCGCTACCGCGAAGGCGTGGAACCGGACACGACAAACATTGACCATATCGAAGTGGGTGCCTTCCCAGTCGATCGGCACAATACGAGGCTTGAGGCCATGTTCTACATCATGCCCACCATCCTTGTAGTGTGGCTTACCGTTCTTGCGCTCGGGTCCAACACAGCAGTATGGAACCCAAACGAGGAAGAAACCTTTGAAATCAACATCAACGCCTACCAATGGTACTTCGAATTCGACTACGCTGAACAGCTCACTTGGGAAGACAACCCACAGGCCACGGGAATTGATGTTTCGTGGAGCCAAGGCGTCATGCAGGTCGATGCCACTGACACCGATGCTACGACTGTTAAAGTGAAGATTGGTAGCGACAAATCCGATTATGAAATCAACAATGGTTCGAGTTTGATGGCCATAACTGCAAACTACGACTCCGCTCAACATGCCTACGTCAAAGTCTATGACGCCGAGGATGCACTCATCCACACCTGGGAAAACATCCCCCGTGGCCATACCTTCATTACACCCTCCGATCCAATGATTGTTCCATGCGATGAGTTGGTCGATGCAACAATGAAATCCAAGTCGGCCGACACAACCGATACTCGCAACGTCGGTGTACAACACGCCTTCTGGGTTCCAGAATGGGGGATGAAAGAAGATTTCGTACCCGGCCTTGAAGACGGTACAACACTCTACTTCATGCCCGACGATTCAGGGACCTTCCCTATCCGTTGTGCAGAATACTGTGGACTGCAACATTCCGTCATGACGGGTCAGGTCATGGTCGTCGCTCGCGAGGGAATGACTTGCGACTACGACAGTGGCGTAGCGAAGAGCGACACAAGCTCATCCGACTCCTATGACGGAGGTGAGATGTAATGCGTCGACGAGTTGTTGGAATTCTTGGGCTCCTTCTTGTAGCCCTCATGCTCGTCCCACAGTTTAGCGCACTTCCTGGCGGTATCGGAAGCGGTGGAAACGCTGGCTGTTCTTGTCACGCTGGTGGCAATGATGGTTCAACGACCATCCTTGTCGAAGGCCTGCCTGAAACATTCAATGCAAGCGAAAACTACGTCTTCACAGTTACACTCGTTAACGACGAAATGGTCCTCTATGGAAACACTGATGCCAGCCAAGAAGGCGACCCTGCCAAAGGTTGGAGCGGTGTAAGGGGTGGATTCCGTATCGTCGTCGAGGGTGGTGGAAGCGTCACGACCATCGATCCTGCATACAGCCAAGTTGTGGATGGAGGACTCACGCACACCGAGGATGGAAACAAATTCCGTTCTTGGGACTTTGAATTCACTGCTCCAGTAAGCGATACTGCAACCGTTGAAATGACCATTATTGGTAACGCTGTGAGCGGCGGTGCCGCAAGCGGCGGCGCATCCGCTGGAGATGGGTACACTCCTGACGGTGCCGGTAATGATTATTGGAACATCGAAAGCGTTGTTGTGCCTGGAATTAACGCAAATCCACAGGCAATCACAGCACCACCGCTGGTCATTCTCTTGACCGCAATTGGGCTCTCTCTGTCGATCATTCTCCTCGGAACCATGTGGGTCTTCTATCGACGAAGCCCAGAGACCTTTACGGTTGGAAGCTTCTGGAGTTACCTCAAGCCTTGGCTAACCACAACCGACCACAAAGAAGTCGGTATCCTCTACTTCTTGTTCGGATTCTTCTTCTTCCTCGTCGGTGGTGTTCTAGCGCTGTTGTTCCGCATTCAACTTGCGATGCCTGAGAATGATTTCTTGTCGCAACAAGAATACAACTCGTTCTTCACATTGCACGGAACGACAATGATTTTCCTTGGCGCTATGCCGATGATCGCTGGATTCCTCAACTATGTCTTGCCATTGCAAATCGGTGCGAAAGATTTGGCTTTCCCGCGAATTAACGCAATGGGGCTATGGCTCTTGGTCTTCTCAGCGCCGCTTATCTTTGGAGGTATTTGGTCCGGTGAAGCAGCTGACATTACTTGGGTTATGTATCCGCCATACTCGTCCCTAAGCAACGCAGGGGATTACGGAGCAAATGCAGGAACAACCTCGTTCATTGCTGGAATGATGATGCTCGGTGCATCGTCAACACTCGGTGGTGTCAACTTCATTACTACGGTGTTCACCATGCGTGCTCCAGGCATTACATGGATGAAAATGCCGCTGTTTACCTGGTCGGCATTCGTCAGTGTGTTCATGCTCTTCATGTCCCTACCTGCCTTGATCATCGGTGTTGCATTCCTGCTGTTTGACCATACGATAGGTTCGACGTTTTTCACGGGGGGAGGAGATCCCTTGCTGTTCCAGCACCTGTTCTGGTTCTTCGGTCACCCTGAAGTTTACGTGGTTATTATTCCTGCATTCGGAATTGTTTCAGAAGTTCTAGCAACAAGTGCTCGACGTTCCATCTTCGGATACAAATCGATGGTTTTCGCCATGGCTGGAATCGGTATCGTCGGTTTCGTGGTATGGGGCCACCACATGCTTACCTCAGGTATGGACCCATTCTGGCGTGCTGCCTTCATGATTACCACCATGGCCGTAGCAATTCCTACGGGTGCGAAGATCTTCAACTGGTTGATGACGCTATGGGGCGGATCACTGGTCATGAAAACCCACACACTTTGGTCGCTTGGATTCCTTATCACCTTCACACTCGGTGGTATTTCAGGTATGTTCTTCCCAGTTGCAGGTCTTGATACACACTTCCACGATTCCTACTTCGTCGTTGCCCACTTCCACTACGTATTCATCGGCGGTACAGTGTTTGCACTGTTCTCCGGTATCTACTACTGGTACCCTAAGGCAACCGGTCGTAAGCTCAACGAGACGCTCGGACTTTGGCACTTCCTGATTGGGTTTGCATCCTACAACGCAGCCTTCTGGCCAATGCACGCCCTCGGAATCCAAGGAATGCCTCGAAGAACACACTCCTACACCGTCGAAAGTGGGTTTGCGGAGTACAACATGGCAATCACGATCTTTGCTTTCATCTTCGGACTGAGTCAACTTCTTCTCGTTTGGAACATCATCTATTCCGGAAAGAACGGAGAAAAGGCCGGCAAAGATCCATGGGGCGGCTGGTCACTTGAATGGTCGACCACTTCACCACCACCTACGCCTTCCTTCCACGTCATCCCAACACAACGTGACATGAACGAAATCTACGGCCATCATGCCGAGAATTCGATGAAAGAGAAGTTATGGAAAGGGAAGAAGAAAGGTGATGCAGCCAAGAAATCCACCGTCGTGAGTGCTGCTGTCCTCTCGACAACTGGGGAGGAGATCTGATGGGCGGCGGAGGCAGCGACGTGAAGAACGCCGTTTGGATGCGAGCTTTACTGATGGCTGGCATGATTCTCGGTCTTGCCGTTGTCTCCTACGCTGGTCTCGGTGTCGTCGCCGCCAACGCAAAGCATGATACCTGGGAGTCTGAGGAGGCTGAATACGATATTGCTAAGAAAAAGTATTCAACAGCAGTTGAAAATGGAACCATTGCCAGTGGTGATGAGAACGAATCGCTCTTCGTCGCATACGGGAATGCATACAACGACAAAACGGACGCACATCTCTCCTACCTCACGTATCGAGTGGCTGGTTTAGCCATTCTCTTTGTTGGAATAATCTTTGCAGCCTTCCTCTCCATCAGTGGAATCATGAATTCCTCTCGAGCCGACGAAGAACATGACGAACACCATGGTCACGACGAACATGAACATCACGGTTCGGCCTCACCGATTATTTTCTCCTTTGGGTGTCTTCTCTTCCTTCTTGGATTCCCTGACTTTGCAGACGGTCTTCATGGCCTGATGATGGGAAGTACGAAAGGCACGATCGGCGACATGTCAATCTCAATGATTGGACTCACCGTGGTCACCGTCGGTGTCGCCAATTGGTGGCGTGAGGATCTTCCGTTCAACGGCTACGGTGAACAGCTAGCAACCTCTGACCCATTTGCAGGACAGCACATCCGCAAAGCAGGTATCTGGGTCTTCTTGATGTCCGAAGTCATGGTCTTCGCTACCTTCTTCTCATCGTATCTTCGAATGCGTACAGAGTGGTGCACAAAATGGGCGCTCGATGATGGTAAGTGTTCACTCGAAAGTGGAGAGAGCGTGGTACTCACCGCTTCGGACTACCTTCGTCCGAGTGGCGCAAAACTCGACAAATTTGGAGAATCCGTTGGCGATTTCTGGACCATGTTACCTGGCGCAGTCAACACATTTGCACTGATCATCTCATCCTACACCATCGTTTTAGCACTGAAAGTTGCAAAGTCGCACGACTACAAGGTGCCTTCTGGTCCTCTCGGCAAACTCATGCCAACCAAGAAGGCTGCCATCCGTAACTACCTCATTATCACCCTCGCATTGGGTACGATGTTCATCGTTCTCAAGTTGGTTGAGTGGAGTCATCTGATTGCAGAAGGCTTCACCATCGGAACAGAACAGGGTTCAATCTTCTACGTTGCAACCGGCGCACACGGCGTTCACGTCTTTGCAGGATTGTTGGTCATGCTCTACATGATCTTCAAGGCAGACACGGTTGAATGGAACGAGGACAACGCCCAAGGAATCGAGTACTTCGGTCTCTATTGGCACTTTGTTGATTTAGCGTGGGTCGTTATCTTCCCAGCATTCTATTTGTATTGAGGTGAAATTATGGGCGAACACAAACTGATTATGGGCAAAGACATCTATTTCTGGAACTTCATTGTTTTGATGATCTTCACGTTCTTCGAAGTTGGAGCTGTTTTCTTTGAGGAATGGTTCACGCTTACAACAATATGGGGCATCCTCATCATTGTTGGTATCGTCAAAGGATTCGGAATCGGTGCATACTTCATGCACCTTTGGGACGATCCTCGTATCTACCTCCGCGTTGCACTTTTCCCGACGGTTTTCGTTCTGTTGATGCTTTGGGGAATTGGTCTTTCCAACCCAGAAGGTGTTACTGGACTTCCTGCATGGTGCACACCAAACTGGGACTCGCTCGTTACCGAGCGATGATGTACCCATCTTGCATAGTTATCGAAAAATATTTACTGGCGGCCAAGTAGACAAAACGCTTGTTTAAGAACGGGTATTCGCACAAGCTGAATGATGGAAGAAGTGAGTGTATCCAAGAGAACAAGAATCATCCCTGCGTGTGTTGTTGTGGCCTGCCTGATGTCGGTAGCGCTCATTGGAGCACCGGTCTCGGCTTACAACGGCATTCAACTTAGTAGTGCAAGCGTCGGGAATTTTACTCTCGTCGATCACAACGGCTCTGAATACATGTTCTCCGATGCAACAGAGGAGATTGTTGTCGTCTCGTTCCTCTTTACACGATGTCCTGATGTCTGCCCCGTTCTTACGCAGAATCTGAAGTTTGTTCAGGAAACACTACCTGCGGAACTTGAAGACAAGGTTGGGTTTGTTTCAATCACACTCGATCCAAAGTACGACACGCCTGAAGTCCTCTCAGACTACATGGAAATGCACGGTGTTGATTGGCCGCACCTCACAGGTCCTGTTGACGACGTCAAAGATGTCTGGTCGGTCTTTGCGATTGATGCAAGAGAATACGTCGTCGATGCTCATGATGACAACATTAGCGATATGGAAGGACAAGTCCACGACTCAAGCATCGTTTACGTTCGACCGGATGGGACGGCTGAGGAATTGATGTTCCTTCCAACAGGAATGACCCTGACTGCCTCTGCTGCCTATGAAGCGGGTTGGACTCTCAATACGTCCGATACCCAGTACGGAACGATGGTCAATGGCATCAACGGTTACGATGCTCCTGAGGATTGGAGTTGGTGGTGGAGCCTCAAGTTGTTCAACGAGGAAAATCAGAGGTGGGAAGACTCTCCTGTCGGCGTTGACTCCGTCAACGCACTGGAAGACGAGCACCTTGCATGGTACGCAACGAGCGGAAATGCCAGTTTGCTTGAAGTACCAAGCGGTGATACACCGAGTGTCCAAGTGGTGTTCCCAGACAACACAACAGCTGCGAGCAACGCTCCAAACTTTACAGGATTCCATCTCACGCAAGGAGCCTTTGACG